>ERZ1026870.602-NODE-602-length-19479-cov-4.548909_pt1 | contig 19479 bp, 13 predicted proteins | sample MGYA00380165_ERZ1026870 | MGnify/ENA primary metagenome ERZ1026870 (study PRJEB33269, sample SAMEA4719801) | human gut metagenome | biome: human-associated habitat; feature: organic feature; material: feces | place: Cameroon | collected 2013-10 ...
TGTGAAAAAACTGCTATTTCTAGATGGTTCTGTAACGTTTTAGTGGAAATTCACGTACCCCTATTGGATATTTGTCCATACCACCTTGCCCCGCTATTCTTAATATGAATAGCGAATCGATTCAAAATCGATCCAATTGCAATCCATACCCCTCAACACGCCCCGAAAACAAGCGTCTCAGAGGTGTTTTTACTGAATTCGCCACTCGAAATTGGTACTAACCCGCATGAATTATACATAGCTATGACACGTATAGAATTATGCTATTTGCCTAATTCGAAAGAAGTAGATGACGGCCTTTTGGGTGTCCGGCCCTCCCCTTGTCCCTCCCTTTATCCCTCCCCTCATCTCTCCTGCGTCGGAAAGCGCCGCCGGCGGGTTAGAATCGGGAGCTCCCTCCTTCGTCCTCAGCTCTCCGCACGATGTCAAAGTTCCTCTCGAGAGGCTCCGCCCTTTTTCTCTGCGCATTTGCCCTGCTTCTTTACGGCCTCTTGGGGACCGCGCCGGCCCTTTCCTCCGCGTTGTCTTCGGCGTCTGCGTCATCCGGGTCCGGCGCACCTCTCGAAGAAGCCGCCCACGCATCGGCCGCGTCGGGCGCGCCCCGGCCCGAACGCCTGCGGCTTGCGATCGTCAACTCCTACGGCCGCTCGATCATGGACGACTACTACAGCCGCACGATTCTGGCGGTGAAGGAAAAGCTCGCTCCCGTCGAAATCGACGTGCGGATCTACGGGCCCGACGGCTTTCTCAAGGCGGCCGAAGACGGGGCCTTCGACATGTCGATCGCTTCGAGCGGCCTCACGAGCCTCATGATCGAGCGCACGGGCGGACTGCCGCTTGCGGCCGTCGTCTCGGACGAGGCGCCCGACCCCAACTACGCCAACGGCGCCGCGATCATCGTGCGCGCCGACCGGGGCGATCTGCGCACGCTCGAAGACCTCCAGGGCAAAAGCCTCGCCATCATGAGCCGCACGGCCTTTGCGGGCTGGCAGATTCCGGCCGCCGAACTTGTTCGAAAGGGGATTGATCCCGAGAGCTTCTTTTCCGAAATCCGAATTACCGAATTTCCGATGACGCGAATCGTGAAGGAAGTGGAGAGCGGGAAGGTCGACGTGGGCTTCGTCGCCACGTGCCTTCTCGAGCGCATGGCGAGAAGCGGCGAAATCGATGCCGGCGCCTTTCGCGTGATCGGCGAGCATGCGGACAGGATCGTCGCCTGCCGCCACTCGACCGAGCTTTATCCGAACTGGTTCTTCTCGATCAAGCCCACGGTTCCCACCCGCACCGCAAAAGCGCTCACCGCCACGCTCCTGGCGATTCCGCCCGCGGACGACGGCACGCAGTGGACCATCTCGAACGACAACCGGCGCCTCTATGAAGTCTTTCGCATTCTGCAGGTGCCCTACGGCAACCCCGACGACTTCTCGCGCTTTGTCAAGCGCATGCTCCCCTGGGTGGTGGGCGCGGGCGCCGTGCTTCTCATCCTGCTTTTCAACACGCTCCTGCTTGCGCGCCTCGCCTCGCACCGTGCACGGGCGCTCGAAAAGGCGATGGACGAAAAGCTTCGCGCCGAACTCGTTGCCCAACAGAACGCCCTTCAGGTCGAAAGCCTGACGCGCGCGAGCGCCGTGGGACTTCTCTCGAGCATGGTTGCGCACGAATTGAAGCAGCCCCTCACCGTGATCGGCAACTATGCGGGCAGCCTTCGCCGACGCCTGAGCCGCGGGGACGTGCCGCGCGAGACGCTGCTCGCCTCCGTCACCGAAATCGAAGACTCCGGCACGCGCGCCGCTGCCATCATCGACCGCGTGCGCAGCTACGGCCAGGTGCGCCAGCGCTCCATGGCTGCCGTCAACCTCTCCGAGCTCGTCGAAACCGCCGTCGCACGCTGGCGCCGGCACGCTTCGCACCGCATTCCCTGCACGCTCGACATTGCGCCCGGCCTCATGGTCGAGGCGGACCGCCTCGAAATCGAACTCGCCGTTCTCAACATCGTCAAGAACGCGGCCGCCGCCGTGAAGGAAGAGCCCGACGCCGAGATCAACGTGACGCTCGCCGTCGACGCCGACGGCGCCTACGCCAAACTCACGATTTCAGACAACGGCCCCGCGCTCACCGACGAGGAGATCTCACGCCTGGGCGACATCGGCTACACCACGACCGCGGGCGGCCTCGGACTCGGCATCGCCATCGTCCATTCGCTTCTCGAGGCGCACGGCGGATCGATCAGCTACAAGCGGCGCACGGATTTGGGAGGACGGGGACTGGCCTGCACCGTCAGGCTGCCTCTCACACCGCCCGAAAATGCGTAAAATTATCTGAGCCGATCCCATGACGACGAACCTTTTCGTGTGAGAGCGAAGCAGTCGTCGAGCGCCGACAGACCAAACTGCGGCGGCGCCGAGATGGTCCCCGGACATTGTTCCGGCAGCCATAGGATCTGCGGACGGGGCCGCGTGCAAAGATTGCGCGCGGCCCCGTTTCTTTTTCTTTTTTCTTTTTTCTTTTGCTCGCCAGATTGGAGCGGTGCCGATCAGGCCTTGATGCCGTTCATCTTCCGGGCAAAGCCCGTGTAGACGCTGAAGGCGCCCGGCATGCTCGTCTCGTCCTGAATGTCGAAGTTCGGACGACGGTGCCCGTGATGATTGCAGCCCCAGAGGATGAAGGCCGCCTTGCCGCCCTTTTGAATGACGCGCCGGATGAAGGCTGCACAGTCCTCGGAGCCCGACGGCGCATGGATTCTCGGCAGAAGCTTCGTGCCGGGCACCGACCGCATCACCTCCTCCACCTTTTCATAGAGGTCCGGGCTTTGCAGAAGCGTCGTCGACTCGCCCGCCATCGTCACGGTCGACTTGACGCGATAGGCCTTGTCGACACCCGCGAAGATGTCGTAGACGTAGTCGCGCATGTAGGCGTTGACCTCTTCGGTTTCGCCGCGAACCTCCATCTGAAGCCTGGCGTGCGCCGGAATCACATTGCGGCCTTCGCCCGCATGAAGGGTGCCCACGGATACGCGCGTTGCGCCGTCTCCGTTTCTCGGAATGCCCTGCAGCATCATCGACGCCGCGCACGCGGCCATCAAGGCGTTGTGCCCCAACTGCGGCGCGTTGCCCGCATGCGCGGGCTGTCCCTCGATGTCGACGTCGAACTTCGTCGAGGCAAGAAAACCTCCGTCCATGACGCCGATCTCGCCGAGCGCGGCGAGTCCCCCGACATGCCCGCCTAAAAAAAAAGTCGACGTCGTCCACGACGCCCGCCGCCGTCATGGCGCGCGCGCCTCGAACGCCTTCTTCGGCGGGCTGGAAGATGAGCTTGAAGCGTCCGCAGAGCTCGTCCTTGTGATCAACCAGCCAGCGCGCCACCTCGAGTCCTACGGCCGTATGCGCGTCGTGCCCGGAGGCGTGCATGAAGCCCGGACGTTCGGACGCAAAGCCGAGCTTCGTCGGCGCATGCGACTCGTCGTCCGACTCGCGCACGAGCACGCAGTCCATGTCGGCGCGAAACGCCGTCGTCGGGCCGGGCCTGCCCGTATCGAGCACGGCGACCGCGCCGGTGTAGCCTTCTGTCTCGTCGAGAAAAGCCTGCGGGACGCCCTGCTTCAGGGCGCGCATCATGCCGTCCTTCACGAGCTGCGGATCGCGCCCGAGCACCTCCGCCTCGTTGATGTTGGCCTTCCCGACCGCGACCTGCAGACCGAGCGCCCTGAGGCGCTTCACGACGAAGTACGTCGTCTCGAATTCCGTCCAGCCTTCTTCCGGGCGCTTGTGCAGCGCACGGCGGTTGCGGACCATTTCCTCGCAATACCTGGTGTTGTCTTCCATGATTGGACTCCCTTAGTTCTCAAGCTCCGGCCTTGCCTGCCGCAGGCCGAGCATTGCACTGCAGTTTACTGAATGAGCGAGTGTTGGCTTCGAACGCCGCAGCGGTGCAGGCCACGTGCCCGCAATGAAAAAGCGCTCTGCGGCATGCAAAAGCCTCCCTTCCAGCCAGCTTCAAAACAACCCGTCGCCAAAAGATGACGCCGAAAGCATCTTTCGCTACAATTCGCATCCTCGTTTTCACTGATTACGCTTTTCTTCGGAACCAGTACACGACATGACGATCGAAAACAAAATCGCCGGCGCTCTCGCCGGCATGGTGCTCGGCGACGCCCTGGGCGTGCCGGGCGAACTCTGGCCCCGCGAAAAGGTGCGCGCCCGCTTCGGGCACATCGACACCTTCCTTGACGGCCCCGAAGACAACATCGTCGCCTGCTACTTCAAGGCCGGCCACTACACGGACGACTCCGCTCAGGCCTTCGTGATCCTCAAGGCGCTCCTCAAGGCCGGCACGGTGCCGCCCGTCAAGGTGCTCGCCGACGACCTGATCGCCTGGGTCGAATCGATGAACGGGTTCGAAATCAACCTGCTCGGTCCGAGCTCCAAGGCAAGCCTGCTCGCACACTCCCGCGGCGAGGACTACACGAAGTACACGAAGCTTTCGCTCACGAACGGCGCCGGGATGCGCATCGCGCCCGTGGGCTGCCTCGTCGACTGGCACGACCAGGAAAAGCTCGCCGAAACCGTCGCCCGCGTCTCGATCGTGACGCACGGCACCGACGTCGCCATCGGCGGCGCGGCCATGGTGGCTCAGGCCGTCGCGAGCGGCATCGGCGGACGCACCTGGGAGGAGGCCGCCCACGATGTGCTCGGAATCTGGGACATTGCGCGCGCCAAGGGCGAGCCCACCTGGGCCGCTTCGGTCGCCGAGCGCTTCAAGCTCGCGCTTGCCGTTATGAAGGATTTTGACGACGACGAAAAGTTCTCGCGCTGGATCTACGACATCCTCGGCACGGGCACGATGACGAGCGAAAGCGTGACTGCGGCGCTCGCCGTCGCCTTCTACTGCCGCAACGCCGAGCGCGCGGCCGTCATGTGCGCCAACATGGGCGGCGACACCGACACGATCGGCGCCATGGCCTGTGCGGTCTGCGGCGCCTTCGAAGGGTTCGACGCGCTGCCCGAATCGCGCACGTCCTTCCTTGAAGCGACGAACGCCCTCGACTTCCGGGCCATGGCGGCCGAGATCGCGCGCGCCCGCGCGTCCTTCCATCTCTGAGAAGGAACGGCCTTCATGCGCAGCATCCGATCCGTCCTCCATTCCCTCAAGCCTCAAAAGCGCGTCCTCATCATCGGCTCGGCCTTCGTCGACATGGTGATCAACGTTCAGGAAATGCCCCGCGCGGGCGCCGACGTCGAAGGCGACTACCGCTGCACGACCGTGGGCGGCTGCTCCTTCAACGTGGCGGACGTTCTCTACAAGCTCGACCTCCCGTTCGAGAGCTACATGCCGGTGGGCGAAGGCCAGTTCGCGGACCTCGTCGCCAAGGCCCTCGGCGAGCGCGGCTATCCCGTCCACCGCGAGTCCGGCGAAGGCGACAACGGCTGGTGCCTGTCGCTTGCCGACGCCTCGGGCGAGCGCACCTTCATTTCGATGTTCGGCCTCGAGCGCCGCATGAAGCCCGACTGGTTCGAGCGCTTCGACATCGAAAGCTTCGACTACTTCTACGTCTCGGGCTATCAGGCCGAGGGCGAGAACGGCCGCGTCATTCTCGAGGCGCTCTCGAAGAAGCGCCCCGACGCCGTCGTGGTGTTCGACCCAGGCCCCCGCGTGCACTTCATGCCGCGCGAGCGCATCGACGACTTCTGCCGTCTCGGCTGCCTCTTCACCGTCAACGCCGACGAGGCGCTCTTCATGACGGGAACGACCCGCGTCGAGGACGCTGCGCTGCGCCTGCACGACATGTCGGGACGCGATGCCGTCGTCACCGACGGCGGCCGCGGCGCGATCGTGGCCGACGCCTCGAGCGTGCGCCGCATTCCGGGCTTTCCCGTCGCCATCGTCGACACGATCGGCTCGGGCGACGCCCACACGGGCGGCGTGATCGCAGGCCTCATGTGCGGCCTGCCCATCGACGAATGCGTGCTTCTCGCCAACCGCGTGGCCTCCGTCGTGACGGGCCGCGAAGGCGGGGCCACGGCGCCCACGATCGACGAGCTTCTCACCGAACACTGCTGACGAACATCCGAAGCATCTGAAGCATCCGAAGCATCCGCACAACGCTTTTTCCGCCGCCCGGCCGAACCTCCCCTTGGGCGAGGCCGGGCTCCACAACCAACGCAAAACGACAAACCAACATGAGCGAAAACTCCTCCGCCGCCAACATTGAAGTGAACGGCGTCAATCCCGTTCCCGACAACGAGCGCTACGGCACGCCCGCCGGGCTCTTCCCCATCTGGTTCTCGTGGAACATCTCCATCTTCGGCATCACGCTCGGCATCTACGTGCTCGGCCTCGGCCTTTCCGTCTGGCAGGCCATGCTCGCGGGCGTGATCGGCTACTTCGGCTCCTGCGCCCTCGTGGGCATTCTCGCCGTGGGCTCCGTACGCACGGGTCTTCCGACGCTCGTGCAGTCGCGCTTTGCCTTCGGCTACCACGGCAACAAGATTCCGACCTTCTTCGGCTACGTGGCCAACATGGGCTGGAAGGTGACCATGCTCTCCATGGCGACCACGACGCTCGCCGACCTCGTCTGCCACCTCCTGCCCGCGCTCGCCAAGGCCGACGGCTCGCCGACCTCCGCCTGCGTCTTCGGCTCCTTCGCCGTCGTGATCGTCCTCACGATGACGGGCGCCGTCTGGGGCTATCAGCTCATCATGAAGATTGAAAAGGCGATCGCCTGGATCACGGGCCTCTTCACGCTCGTCTACCTCTTCTTCTTCATTCCGCAGATCGACTTCTCGGTGCTCGGCGACCGTCCGTCCGCGGGCTTCGTCGAATTCCTGGGCGCCGTCGTCCTCTCCATGACGATGGTGGGTCTGGGCTTTCTCAACTACGGCGGCGACTACTCGCGCTACCTGCCGCGCAACACGAAGGCGGGCGGCGTCATCTTCTGGACGATGACGGGCATCGCGCTTCCCGTTTCGGTCCTCCTCATCCTCGGCGTCATGCTCTCCGCGGGCAACCCCGAACTTCTCGCGAAGGCCAACCACGAGCCCATCGCCGCGCTCACGGGCATTCTCCCCTTCTGGTTCTACGTGCCCTTCTCCCTCGTCATCATCGTGAGCCTCATTTCCGCGGGCATGACGGGCGTCTACAGCTCCGGCCTTGCGCTCCTCGCCATGGGCGTGCCGCTCTCGCGCGCCTCGACCACGGTCCTCAACGCCGCGATCATCACGCTCGGCGCCTTCTACCTGCTCTTCATCTCGGACTCCTTCGTGTCGACCTTCCAGTCGTTCCTCGCCGCGATCTCCGTGATCATGGGCTCCTGGGGCGCCATTGAAATCGTGGACCTTCTGCGCCAGAAGCGCCTCAACTGGGACGTTCGCATGGCCTTCGACTACGGCGAAGGCGGCCGCAGCGGCCGCTGGACGGCGCTCCTCTCGCTTGCCGTCGCGACCTTCATCGGTCTGGGCACCATCACGTCGAGCGACCCCTACATCGCCCACGTCGTGAGCTTCCTGCTGCCCTCGGGCGCCGAAACGAGCGTCTTCGCCAAGGCCAACATCGGGCTTGTCGCCGCCATGATCGCGGGCGGCCTGCTCTACGCAGTCCTCACCTTCGTCTGCCGCTTCGACGTGCCGCCCGTGCTGAAGAAGAAGTAAGCACGCACGGCAAAAAGCCGCAAAGATAAGGCTGCAAGCCTTCCCGTGCCCCGCGTTTCATTCGTAAACGCGGGGCTTTCGTTTGATCCTCGTCTACAAATCCGTTCTCTGCATTTTCGCTTCGCCACCGAAGACGGCCTCAAGTCGAGGCCTTCCCTCAAGTTGCCTTCAGCAATCCCGCTCTTTCCCTGAACCGCAGGCTTTTTCATTCCGATACGCCTTCGCCGCCCCGGCGCTTCGCTTCCCCCGCAAGCCTTCCTCATCCCCCGCGCCCTCGGGTTTTCACGCCCCCGCAATCCCGTCAACGCCGCCCAAGCCTACCTCGAAAGAGGTACTTGACCTCCGGCAAGCCCGCACCCATAGAGTTTCGGCCTGGTCATTTCCAAGGCTCCCGCACGTTCTCCCAAACGCAGAGCCGTCCATTCATTCGGAATTCACGATTCACATGACGAAGTCTCTTTCCCGCCGCGCATTCCTGCGCACGAGCATTGCGGGCGGCGCCTCCCTCGCCGCTGCCGCCGCAGGCGCCGCTCCCGCCGGCCTCTACAAGCCGGGCACCTATTCCGCCAAGGCCTCCGGCATCGGCGAAGTCACGGTCACCATGACGTTCGACGCCGAGCGCATCACCGACGTCGTGCTCGACGTCTCCCACGAAACCCCGGGCATCGGCCAGGCTGCGGCCGACGCGCTCAAGAAGAACCTGCTTGCCGCTCAGGCCGCGGGCATCGACGGCGTCTCCGGCGCCACGATCACGTCGAAGGCCGTCTCCAAGGCCGCCGCCAAGTGCATTGCGCAGGCCAAGGGCGAAATCCCGGTCGAGGTCATCACCGAAAAGCGCGCCGACGAAGACGACGGCGACTGGCTGGGCAAGGCCCCCGAAATCGCCGAAAAGGACATCGTCGCCACGCACGAAACCGACATCCTCGTCGTGGGCTGCGGCACGGGCGGCCTCTTCGCCGTCGCCGCCGCTGCCGAAGCGGGCGGCAAGGTCATCGGCATCGACCGCTTTGCGGTCGGCACGGGCATCCGCGAAGACCTCGGCGCCATCGACTCCCGCTACCAGAAGGCCTGGGGCACCAAGATCGACAAGTTCGAATTCATCGCCATGGCCACGCAGTACGCGGGCGGCCACATCCAGCAGGACCTGGTCAAGCTCTGGTGCGACAAGTCCGGCGAAGCCATCGACTGGGTCGGCGACCGTCTTGCCGAACGCAACATCGAACTCTGGCACGAGTCGGGCGACAAGAACGACGAAACGCGCTACAAGCATTTCGCCATCGGCCACTCGCCCAAGCTTCCCATTGATCCGAAGACGGGCAAGCACGCGATCTCGCTCGCGCAGGTCGTCGAGCAGTACGCCGCCAAGAAGGGCGCGCGTTTTGACTACAACACCAAGATGGTCAAGCTCGAGAAGAAGAACGGCCGCGTGACGGGCATCATTGCCGAAAACGCCGACGGCGCATACGTCCGCTACAACGCGAAGAAGGGCGTCATTGTCGCCACCGGCGGCTACGCCCAGAACTGGAAGATGATGGAGGCGCTCCAGCCCTGGAACCTTCGCATCATCGGCCGCTCCGGCGCGCTCCCGGGCGCCCGCGGCGACGGCATCCGCGCCTGCCTCTGGGTCGGCGCCAAGATGGACGAAACGCACTCCATCATGATGTTCGACCGCACCGCCATCCGTCCGGACCAGCAGCCCGGCCCCGACACGGTCAAGTCGGGCGACAGCGGCTTCTTCTGGATCGGCTCCCAGCCCTGGCTCAAGGTCAACGCCGACGGCAAGCGCTTCATGAACGAGTCGGGCACCTACGAAAACATCCTGCACGCCGACGAATACCAGAAGGGCCACTGCCACTACACGCTCTTTGACGCCAACTGGGTCAAGTACGCGGAAAAGTTCAAGATGCACGGCTGCTCGCGCCTCTTCCCGTTCGAAAACGGCGCCGAACCCAACATCCCCTGGCAGGTCTTCGAAGAGAAGATGCTCCCGGGCCTCATCGCCAAGGGCTACGTCCAGAAGGCCGACACGATCGAGGAGCTCGCCCGCAAGCTCGGCCTCCCGCCCGCTCAGCTCAAGGCCACGGTCGAGCGCAACAACGAGCTCTACCGCAAGGGCGAAGACGTCGACTACGGCAAGGAAAAGCATCGTCTCTCCGCGCTTGACAAGGCTCCGTTCTACGGCGCCAAGAACACGGGCTGGATGCTCTGCACGATGGACGGCATTCAGATCGACACGAACATGAACGCCATCGACACCGAAGGCAACCCGATCCCGGGCCTCTTCGTCATCGGCAACGACAGCGGCGGCTACTTCGCCAACGAGTACCCGAACCTCGCCACCGGCATGGCCTGCGGCCGCACGGTGACCTTCGGGCGCATCGTGGGCAAGATGCTCGCCAAGGCCTGATTCCGCGCACGGGTCAGGGCCTCAAAACAAAACGCCTCGGACGCCGTCCGGGCCAATGGAGAGGACAACACCCTCCGGCAGCCCGGCCCTCGTCAACCCCAACCATAAACCCAAAAAGAAGCGCGGGCCCGGCCCATCGAGCCCGCGCCCCATACCCATGAAGCATTCCATCCTCAGCTGCGCCGTGCTCGGCGCCCTCGCCTCCGGCGCCGCATGCGCCGCCGAAACCCAGATCTACGGCGTCATCGACACCGGCTTTTCGGTGCGCAACAACCAGTACGTGAACGGCTCGAGCGACACCAGCACCCGCATGATGTCCGGCCAGTACATCGGCTCGCGCTTCGGCATCAAGGGCTCCGAAGACCTCGGCAACGGCCTCAAGGCGGGCTTCGTCCTTGAGAGCAGCATCAAGAGCGACGACGGCTCGCTCGCCCAGGGCGGCCGCCTCTGGGGCCGCGAAGCCCGCGTCTATCTCGCAGGCGACTTCGGCGAAGTGAGCTTCGGCCGCGTCGGCCCGATCGTGGGCGGCAACGGCCCGTACGCCCGCTTCGGCCACGTCATGAACGCCTTCTCCTGCGGCTGGGGCGACGTCGGCGGCAGCCTCCAGGTCGTCTCCCTCGGCTATGAATTCGTCGACAACGCCGTCACCTATCTCACGCCGAAGTTCGGCGGCCTCGACGCCGTCTTCCAGTACTCCTTCGGCGCCGACACGCAGACCGACGCCTACAAGGACGGCACGGAAGGCAAGTCGAGCGTTGAGCGCATGTACGCCGCCGCGCTTCGCTACCAGAACAGCACCGTGCTCGTCTCGGCCGGCATCGAAGGCATCAACCAGGATCAGCCGAGCGCCGATAGCAATGGTCTTGACGACTCGCTCTCCTTCAACCTCGGCGGCAGCTACGACGCGGGCTTTGCCAAGTTCTACGCCTACGGCCAGGTCTTCCAGAACTACGCCAAGGCGGCCAAGGTCACGATGTTCAGCGTGCCGAGCGGCGTCGACGGCTACGGCGTCAACTTCGGCGCCGAAACGAAGGCCTTGGGCGGCACCGTCAAGGCCTCCTTCGGCTGGGGCGACTTCGAAGGCAGCCACGCCGACAACCTGACGATGACGACCTATCAGACGGCGGTCGGCTACGCCTACTCGCTCTCGCGCCGCACGACGCTCTATACGGCCGCGGGCTGGATCCACAACGACTTCTCCAACGACTATACGGCTCAGCCGGCTCAGAAGCCCGCCGTTGAGAACGACTATGAATGGATCTGCGGCATCACGCACAAGTTCTGATAATCCGTGACCCGGCCCGGCGCTCCGAGCGCCGGACCGGAATCAAAGCATCCGGAATCAACGAATCCGGCCGCAGGCGTGCGGCATGAAGCGGGGGACGTTCAGAAGAACGTCCCCCGCTCTTATTCTCAATCCTTCACGGGAATGATCAGGCGTCCCGAGCAGGCGTTGCCGCCCCCGGACTTCTCGAGCTGCAGCTCGTGGAGCAGCAGCGCATCGCCCGCCTGTTCAAAGCCCAGCGCCTTCATCCTCACAAACGCCGGATGACGCCCGTGTACGATGTCGGCCATCGAAAAGCCGTCGGGCACGCCGCTGAAGTGATAGACGAAGGCCTTGCCGAACGTCATGCGGCGAACGGCCTCGTTGACGGGAAGCCCGCACCGCTCGAGCAGCGACTCGCGCACCGCAAGTCCCCAGTGGAGATGCGACTCGTCCTCTTCGAGCGACTGCGAGACGCACATCGCCGACTTCGTCACCGGCAGCCACGCGGTCCAGGTTTTGAGCACCTCGTAGATGCGGTCGCTCTCGAGAAACTCGCGGCTGCTCGTGTGGTAGAGAAAATGATGCGGCTCGACATTGCAGATCTCCCAGTCGACGGGCTTGAGGCGGCGCGCCTCATGCCATCGGCGAAGCCTCTCGTGCTCGTCGACGATGCACTGCATGCGTTCGATCTGCGCGCGCATCTCCTCGACCTTCGCATCGAGGCACTCGACCGCCTCGTCGAGCCCGCCCGCAAGAAACGGGCCCATTTCCTTGACGGACAGCCCGTAGTTGCGAAGCCTCAAATACTGCAGGATGCGGGCCGACTGATCGAATCCGTAGTAGCGGTAGCCGCTCGCGCGCTGCGTGACGTCGAGCAGCCCGCTCTCCTGATAGTGCTTGAGAAATTCGGCCGTCACGCCGAGATAGCGGGCGAAGTCGCCGATGCGGTACTGGCGGCAGTCCGCCGCTTTCTTTTTCGTCGCCATGATGAAATCCTCAAAAGGCTTGAAACCTGCGCCTTTCTTCTTCCGCAAGACCTGCGCGAGAAGAAAGGCGGCTCGTCTCAAGCCTCCGACTTTTCCGTAAAGAGCGAAATGCCGGCGAAGAGACGCTGCAGGCGTTCCGCATCGAAGGGCAGATACTCGGCAATCGTGAATCCCGGCACTTCGGCATTCTCGACAATCAGCCTGAGCACGCCGGCGAGTTCCTCCATCGTCATTCTTCCGCCGCCTGAGCCGTCGCCGACAAGTTCGGGATTTGCAAAGTAGGTCGACGCAAAGAACCTCGGATCCAAAGCATCGATGTCCAGATGGATCAGAACCTGCTTGTGACAAGCCAGGAACGCCCGGATCGTCTCCTCCGACACAAGACGCTCCGTCTGAACTTCGTACGGGACGCCCTTTTCCTCAAGAAAGGACCGCTGATAGTCGTGAAGCCCCTGCAGGCCGACATAAAGCACATCGCCGGGCCTGAAGGCCGGCGCCTTCAGCTGCGACGCAAGCTGAGCCGGGCCATTGCCGAGGAGCGTCGCCAAGACCATGGCGTGCGCGTTCGGATAGCCGTTTTCGGGCAGCGACACGTCGGGATGCGCATCGATCCAGATGATCCCCGCATCCGGACAACGGGCGTGGAGATAGTCGAAGGACGCCAGCGAAACAAGGCAGTTGCCGCCGATCGTGATGACTCGATCCGGTGATTCGGACTCGAGTGCGGCACGCGCTCTGCGAATGCCTTCAAGAACGGCGTCTTCGGATGCGATGCCGTGACTTACGACGGGCTCCCTGCCGTCCGGCGCCTCCACTTCAACCTTGACGAGCTTCTGGCTTTGGTTTTCCGGAAGGATCACCGACATGAGTTTGGCGCCGAGGTAATAAGTCGACAAGCCGCCGCCGACATGGTCCGGGTACAACAATCGGGTTGTTTTCATCGATATTCGGCGCTCAAGCCTCTGTCTTTGGACAGGTGAGAGAGCGCCGCCTCCTTTCTGAGTTCAGTTAAACAGGCTCTTCTCTTTTCGAGAAGCGTAAGTTCAACTTTGGATCTTCGAACCGGTTTGATTTTGATGACAAAGGGTTTTCACCCGTCATATTACACGCCCGCCCCTCAAGCCTTCTTCCGCCAGCCCTGTGCAGGCGCCTCCGCCGCCTTGCGTCCTGAGCAAAGTCTCTTTGCAGTGCCCGGTATTCCCCGACACCCGAGCCTTTGCTAGATTGGTCCGCATCCGGTGAACCCGGACCCACTCTGACCAATCAATCAAAGGAGACACTATGAAGAAGCTCGCATTGACGCTTCTCGCCGCGCTCACCATCTCGAGCAGCGCCCAAGCGCTGGAGACCGGCGTGACGCCCAAGGTCACGGAGCTCGGCATCGCAAATCCGACGACCGGACTCTACGTTGGAAATTCATATTCGTTCTACAACTGCGGCGTCCACGGCTACGTCCGCGGTCTCACGCGGGCGGCCAACCGAACCTGGAAAGCCCGTCTGCAGACCATCAGTTCCGGGATGCTGAGCTTTCACAACCTGGAGGATTACCTGTCGCCGCACGAGATGGATCCGTACGTCGAAAAAGGCACCGAAAAGATGTTCGACGTCGTCTTCCTGCAGGGCATGTCGACCGAACCCATCGCCCAAAAGCGCGTGGAAACCTTCCGAAAGCATCTGGCGCGCCACGTTGAGACGATCCGATCGAAAGGGTCCGTCCCCGTCGTAGTCGTCACCTGGGCCAAGGCCGACAAGATGGACAAGGACACGCGTCGGCTCGCCGACAGCATCATCGAGGAAGCCAACAAAAACAACGCCGTCGCTCTCCCCGTGGGACTCGCCTTCGCCGAAAGCCTCAAGGAGCGTCCCGACCTCATTCTGCATCAGGCCGACAAGAGCCATCCGACGGCCGCTGGTTCCTACCTCTACGGCGCGCTCGTCTATTCGCTCCTCTTCAAGTCCTCGCCCGAAGGGCTCGACTTCCTCGGCGAATGCGAAAAGCCGCTCAAGCCCGAAGACGCCGCCTACCTGCAAAAACTCGCCTGGCGCGTAGCAACTGAGTTCTACGGCTGGCACTAAACAAAGACCAACAAAACAAGACCAACAAAAGGAAATTCATCATGACGCTTCGTCTTCTTCCCATTGCGGCAATAACCGCCGCAGCCTTCGCCTCCATGAGCGCTCACGCCGCATCCGTTGACGTCTACGGCGTCATTGACACGGGCCTGCACTACACGCATTCCGACAGCGGCGACACATCCGTCACCATGGACTCCGGCATCTCCAAAGGGTCGCGCGTAGGCATCAAAGGATCCGAAGATCTCGGAAACGGCTACAAGGTCGTCTTCAACCTCGAGACCGGATTCGACCTAGACGAGGGCAGCTTCGACAATACCAAGAACCGCCTATTCAACCGTAATGCCTACGTCGGCATCGACTCGCCTTACGGCGAAGTTCGCTTTGGTCGTCAGGGTGCGCTCGGCTCCGGCGTCAACGGATCGATCTTCCTCAACAGCTACACGGTTTTCGGCAACCTCTACAAGGAAGCACAGGCTCTGCAGATCATCAACCATCAGGTCATGCGAGCCGACAACATGATCCGCTATGAATCGCCCAACATGGCCGGCCTCACGCTCTACGGCGAATACTCGAACGGCGTCGACGGCGATGATGCCGTGCCGAGCTCTCAGCGGGACCGCTTCGCCGCCGTCGGCGCCCAGTACCGCAAGGGGCCGCTTCGCGTCGTCTTCGTGGCCGACAACTATTTTTACGAGCGCGGCAAGAACTTTTACGATCGCGATGACTCCCAGACCTACAACCTCGGCATCCGCTACAAGATCGACGATCTGACGCTCTACGGCGCCTACCAGTACGGCAGCAACGTCGAAAAGGTCGGCAACCAGATGACGCGCTACAAGAAGACGGACACGGACAAAACCCGATACGGCAACGAGGGCTTCGACAGCCACGCCGTCGTGCTCGGCGCCGTGTACGAAGTTTTCGGCGGCAAGCTCAAGTTGCAGACCGGCTATGCCAAGGGCGACAACGACAGCTTCAAGGTCAAGATCAGTTCGAACGAGCGCACCGACGTCAAGGTCGAAGCCGACGCCTGGCAGATTGCGCTCGGCTACGACTATCCGCTCAGCAAGCGAACGTACCTCTATGCCGCCGCGTCATACGTAGACCGCACCTACAAGGTTGACGGCAACGAAGAATCCGGTTCAAAGAAAACCGACACGGTTCAGGCCGCCATGTTCGGCATCTGCCACAGCTTCTGAGAAAGCCGTCTCATCGACCTGATGTTGAAGGCCTTCCGCCTGCCGAGGCGGAAGGCCTTTTCCTTCCCCTTCCAGTCACATCACCCGGACTGCTTGCGGGATTTCGTGAACCGGATCTCGGTTCTGTCGGCCGGCGGATTGTCGGGCGGAAGCCCCACGACGGAGCTCACCGCTTTCTCATAGCCCGAAAAGGTGCTCCGCATGGCCGCGGCGAACCATTCGAAAAAGACGCGCACGCGCTTCATGTGCCAGGCGTCGCGGTTCGTCACGATGAAGCACTCGACGGGCGGACGGCTCCAGCCCGGCAGAATCGGCACGAGCCTGCCTTCGGCCAGATCTTCATAGATCTGCACAAGCGGCATGTCGGCCGCCACGCCCATGCCGGCGAGCACGGCCTCGCGGATGGCGAGAACGTCGGTCGAGCGCACGGCCGTGCCGTACTCGACGGGCGCACTCATGCGGCCTCGGCAAAGCACCTTCGTCTCCGGGCGCACGGGCCCCGAGTAGATGTAGCCGCGGTGCAGCCTCAGCTGCTCGGGCGTCACCGGAAGGCCGTTGCGGGCGATGTAGTCGGGACTCGCGACGGGCAGATACAGATTTCGCCCTCGGCTCACGTAGACGAGCCCGGGCGTCGTGGGTTCGCCCGTGATGACGGCAACGTCAACAAAGCCTTTTGCAACATCGGCCTCCGTGCCGCCCGTCTGAATGTCGACCGAAATGCCCGGATGCGCCTCCGTGAACTCCCTAATGAAGGGCACGAGCCGGCGCGTCGCAAAGCCAGGCGCCGACGAGAGCCTCACGCGTCCCGTGAGCGCCCGGTTGTCGTTGACGAGCGCCTCCATCAGCGCGTCGTGAGCCCGAAGAATCGTCTCCATGCGCTTGAGTGCGGCCTGTCCCGCCTCCGTGAGCTTCAACGGGCGCATGTTGCGGCGAACGAGCTCGCAGCCGAGCGTGCGCTCGAGCCCGCCGATCGCGCGCGAAATGCTCGAGACCTCGACGTCGAGCGCCTTCGCGGCGGCGCTGAGCGTGCCGCTTCTCGCAACGGTCACGAAAACGCGCCAGGCCGAGAGGTCATCCGTCTTCTTCATCATGTCCTCCGGAAAACTTGATGCTGCCGCTTCCGATCATACTCAATCGGCCGCTTCGCGTCCTTTTTTATTTTGCGCAACATGCAAAGTTATTTTGCGCAGAAATCGGTTGTACGGCGCCCTGCCGAAGGGCAGACTCTCAACATCACCCACGCACCAATGCCGGGCTCTTGAGCCCGAAAGGACCTACAAGTGAAAAAGGACGAATTCTTCTGGCTCAACGCCGTCAACCGCGCGACGGTCGTCACGGGCCTTCGCAACGGACATTTCGGCGAGGACCTCGCACGCCGTGCGGCCGCAGGCATTGCCGCAGTCGAAGCCCGCGGCGAAGCCGATCCCTCGCTTCGCGTCAAAAGCTACATCGCCTGGGAGCCGATGTTCATCGAGGCCGCCGGCCAGGGCGTGACCGCCATTCATGCCGGCCGTTCGAGCCAGGACATCCTCTCGACGCAGCGCACGGCCATTCTGCGCGACGCTGCGCTCGAATTCGCCGCCGGACTCGAGGACGTGATCGGCGACCTCCTTGCGCTCGCCGACCGCCACCGCGACACGATCGTGCCGAGCTACACGAACGGCGTCGCCGCCCAACCCACCTCCTACGCCCACTATCTGCTCGGCATCGCCGCCTCGCTCCTTCGCGTGCGCGAGCGCCTCTCGGAATTCCACGCCCGCTTCAACCTGTGCGCCATGGGCGCCACCGTTCTCAACGGCACGGGCTGGCCGCTTGATCGCGACGCCATGGCCAAGGCGCTCGGCTTCCCCGCTCCGGTCGAAAACGCGCTCGACGCCACCAGCCTCGCTCCCGTCGACATGCCGCTCGAGGTCGCCTCGGCGCTCGCCGCCTGCGCCGTTCGCATCGGCTCGATGGTCGACGACATCATGGTTCAGTACGCTCAGCCGCGCCCGTGGATCATCCTGCAGGAAGGCGGAGAAAACACCTACGTCTCGTCGGCCATGCCGCAAAAGCGCAATCCCGGCCTCATGAACAACTGCCGCGAGGACTGCTCGGACGTCATCGGCGAGATGAACGCCGCCTTCCTGCGCGCGCACAACGTCGTGCCGGGCATGATCGACGGCAAGCGCGTCGAAAAGAACGCGCGCATGATGAAGGCCGCCATGACGATGCTCGCCCGTTTCCGCAAGGTGCTCGCGGCCCTCACGATCAATCCGGCCCGCGCCCTTGAGGAGCTCAACAGCGACTGGACGGCCTCCCAGGAAATCGCCGACCGCCTGATGCGCGACCACGGACTTCCCTTCCGCATCGGCCACCACATGGCAAGCCGCATGGTCGGCTGGGCCCGCGCCCACAACGTGCTGCCGCTCGACTTCCCGTACGACGAAATGCGCCGCATCTATCGCGAGGAGGTGAGCGAAGAATACCCGGAAGGCCCCGCCGAGCTCCCGATGAGCGAGGAGGAATTCCGCTCCGCGCTCGACCCGCGCAGCATCGTCCGCGCCCGCCGCACCGCGGGAAGCGCCTCGCCCGCCGAAGTGGAGAAGATGCTCGAAGCCGACGCCGCCCGCCTCGCCGCCCTGCGCTCCGAGCGCGAAGCCGAGGAGGCGCGCATTGCAAAGGCGCTCGCAGAGCTTGACGAAGCCTTCGCACGCCTTCTCTGACCATCCCTGACTTCCAACCCAAACCGACCATCCTCTCTTTGGAGAACCTCATCATGCAATCCCTCATGCCTTGGATCGCGATCGTCGTGACGATCGTCGCGGGCTGGGCGCTCATCAAGCGCTATCAGACGCACCTGGTCCTGCTCTTTGCGGGCCTCGTCCTGCTTCTTTGCGCCGCCGGCTTCACCGACGCGAGCTTCCTGCCCAAGGGCGTGAAGCCCTCGGGCTTCTTCCTCTTCGACATCTTCAACACGCTCAAGAGCATCGCCACCAAGCAGAGCGCCGGCATCGGCTTTCTCATCATGACCGCAGGCGGCTTTGCGGCCTACATGGACCGCATCGGGGCCGCGCGCGCCCTGGTTGACATCGCCGTCAAGCCGCTCAGCATGCTCAAGGCGCCCTACCTCGTGCTCGTGGGCGGCTACCTCGTCGGCCAGATTCTCGTGATGGTCATTCCGTCCGCCGCCGGCCTCGCCATGCTCCTTCTCGTCGCGCTCTTCCCGATCCTCAAGGCCGTAGGCACATCCGCGGCGGCGGCCGCGGCCGTCATCGGCACCTCCGCGGGCATGACCTTTGCGCCGACGGCCGGCACCGCCAACCTCGCCGCCAAGGTTGCCAACCTCGATCCGATCATCTACCTCGTGCAGTACCAGCTCGTGCTCGCCGTCCCGACGCTCATCGTCGTGTGCGCGGCCCACTACTTCGTGCAGCGCCACTACGACCGCAAGAATGACGACGTCTACAGCGACGCGGCCGAAGTCAAGGCCTCCGACGCGCCCGCCGCTCCGAAGTGGTATGCGATCTTCCCGGTTCTGCCGATCGTGCTTCTCATCGTCTTCTCGAAGCTCGTCGTCACGTCGATCAAGCTCGACACCGTCTCCGCGCTCTTCATGGTCTGGGTCGGCGTCGTCATCGTCGAGATCATCCGCACGAAGTCCGTCAAGAAGGTCTTCAAGGACGCCATGGCCATGTTCCAGAGCATGGGCAAAATGTTCGCGGGCATCGTGGCCCTCATCATCTGCGCCGAATTCTTCGCCACGGGCCTCAAGGTCTCGGGCCTCATCGACGCGCTCATCAACTCAGCGCAGGGCGTCGGCGCAGGCATGGGCTTCATGACCGTCATTCTCACGGCCATCGTCTCCGCAGTCACCTTCCTCACGGGCTCGGGCGTCGGCGCCTACTCGTCCTTCGCCTCT
>ERZ1026870.607-NODE-607-length-19381-cov-174.920677_pt1 | contig 19381 bp, 12 predicted proteins | sample MGYA00380165_ERZ1026870 | MGnify/ENA primary metagenome ERZ1026870 (study PRJEB33269, sample SAMEA4719801) | human gut metagenome | biome: human-associated habitat; feature: organic feature; material: feces | place: Cameroon | collected 2013-10 ...
TTCTTTAAGACTTCCAAAAATTTAGGGAGTTCTGAAAGAGGAAGGATACCTTCTTTCTCTATCTCTCCATAATTGACATCATACACTATCCTATCACTAAGAATAGACAAACAGGCATCTCCTTTGGAGGTCTTCCATTGCATTAATATATAGCCATTGGTATTTGGGAATATTGCTAATCCTTGAAGTAACGATTCACTACAGCATGCAACAACCTTCCGAGAATAATCACACGCTTCTGATGATATGAAAGGTGAACCTGCGTAATCCCAATTTGCTGGCAAATCTCGAAGTTCAAGAATTCGCTTCTCAAGTCGTTGTCTTAACGAAAGACTTGGCTTCTTTTTCAAGTGTTGCTTCAATAATCGCAAAGCTTCTGCCATAGCATCAGTCACACTGATGTTATTCTGCTCTGCAATCGTTGCATAGCCTTGATATAATGTATTATCGAGTACCAATGTTGCCATAATCGTAATATTCTAATTATTGGCTGCAAATATAAGGGTTTTTGATGAAACCACCAAATTTTTGGGGGTGTTTTTTCAACTCCGCCCAATTACTTGTAGAGATCTACGGTGATATCGAATGGTGAATCGAAATCGTTCAGCATCGCATGCTTCGTAATAAGCAGCTAACGCCCTATAACAATTTTCGACTCCCCTGTCCCCCTCTTGCGAAGAGGGGGTCCTTAACCCACTCCCAAGCCCTCGCCCTTTCCAAAAGGGCAAGGGATGTAACCGCCCTACTCGGTGCTCGGAACCGCTACGCTCTAAGGTTGACGGGGCATCAAAGCCCTCGCCAAATTGTGCGGGATGGGACCGCCGGGGGACAACTTGCTATAACTTGCTGGTTGAGACCACCATTTTTGCTCCTCATTGCAGTATCGCTCTGCACTTGTCGTCGCTCGAATGAGGAATATTATTTTTTATTCTACTTTTGAGAGGATTACCTCTGGGGAGGTACCCATCAGGGTTATGGCGGAAATCTTATGACCGCCATTGGCATTTAATGAATGACCACAGTGATAGAGGGTGTCATCTATAATAAGCCAGCGGTCATGGGACTCGTTACTCCATTTTCGGATGTCTATATGATTGTCGGGGAAGAGGCGGTCATGCTCATCCATGAGACGTTGCATTCCTTGACCTACACCTACAGTATAAACTGTCGCAGAAACTTCCGGTTTACGAACATCTAACACACTCAGGGTTAGCGATGAAACATAGCCATCTATGATGATTACTCGATGATTGGCTGAACGAACAAGGTTCTCCAAAGCAACTCTTGCTGTGTAGAAATCGCCTTCGAAGAAGACCATCTCTGCAGGAGGTGTCGAAGTCCGAATAAAGAAATCAAGCTGCTGTTGCTGCTTGGCCTGGGTATCCTTTATTCGTTGCATCTCATCATGCTGCAACATAAGTTTGTATCAATACGTTGCTCCATTTGTAGCATCTGCTGATGTACAGCATATCCACGAAGAAGATATTCCTTCAAGACGTTGTTAGCCCATTGACGAAAGCGAATACCTTGATGACTATTTACACGAAAGCCGACTGATATAATCATATCAAGATTATAGTAATCCATATTACGTGTAACCATACGATTGCCTTCTTTTCTAACTGTTCGGAAATTCCGAACAGTTGCCGACTGCACCAATTCTCCTTGCTGATAAATATTAGTAATGTGCTCACTAATATTAGGTTTACTAGAACCAAAAAGTTCAACCATTTGAGCTTGCGTAAGCCATACCGTATCTTCTTCTATTTTTACTTGAAGAGAAATGCTTTCATCTGGTTGATAGAGCACTATCTGTGAATCATCAGCCATAGGCTGTATATTGTTATTTTCGTTTGCCATAATCATACATTTTTTATTGCTAATATAGCGACAAAAGTACGATTTTATTTCGTAACTACCAAGGATTTAAGAGAAAAAATGTATTTATTAACCTATGCTTGGCTTATGGCTAAACATTACAACACACAAAATGATTCTGCTTCCTTACCGGTTCTGCGGCGATAAGCATCACGCATTCGCTTTTCCATTTGTGCTATATATTCTGCCTTTCGCTCCCTAGATGCCCTGAAGCGACGCATAAAATCTGCTTTTTTTTCTTCTATGGTCATAACTTAAGTTTTGTTTCGACTCCCCTGTCCCCCTCTGGCGAAGAGGGGGTCCTTACCCTATACCCAAGCCCTAAATCCCTACCATAGGGATTAGGGATGTAACCGCCCTACTCGGTGCTCGGAACCGCTACGCTATAAGGTTGGCGGGGCATCAAAGCCCTCGCCATGGTTGTGCGGGATGGGACCGCTTTGCTATAACTTTCTATAACATTTTACTCAGATAACTCATATTAGTGGGCTACCAGCCAAAAATGTCACTATGTGTACCTGTATCAGTTAAAGCAAGACTCTTCATTAATTCATCCAAATCATTAGTAGCAAAGAGTTTTTCATTCTTTGCTGCTTCTAATGCCTTGTCTAATCTACAAGCCTTAGGGGCTTTTTGCTTTTTGGCAACCCACCCGAATTTCTTAATCAATGATTTGAAAAGAGAAATATCGGTTGCAGGGACATCTAATGTATATGTAGCTGTATTCATAATTGTATCTCCTTTTTTAGGTGCAAAGATAAGGGTTTTCCGTGAAACTTCAAGAATGTATACCAACGGTTCCATTTTTATGCAACAAGTTCATTCTACAACTTAATCTTCTTCAACGACTTCGAGTAAATTTCTACTTATCGTAAGCGTTGCACCACTGATATACTTGATTTCGCTGCCGATGACGGCTTTCTTGCCATTATAGCTCTGTACGTATGCTTCCACACCTTTCATGCTACCTGCTACCACTCGCACTTTGATTCCTTTCTTCAAAGGAACAGGGGCAGCAGTGACAGGTTCTTCATCATTCTCTACAAAATATCGATAGTTGGCAATAACCTGGTCGGGAATTTGATATATTTTCCTTTGACCTGGCATCGTCAGCATCTTATACACATCCGAACGGAAGCGGATTTTGTCAAGTTGTCTCGAAGAGACGTTACAAAAGATGAAGGTGGAAAGAAATAGCTTTTCTTTCACTTTTCGCTTATTGGAACGTTTGTCTATATAAACTACTTTTACCTTGGGAATCCAGTAATCAAACCAAACATGATTGTGATTAAGATTGATTCGTATAGAATCAGCTATTCTCGTTTCACAATTCACTCTCACTACAGCCACATACCATCCTGCATCAGCAGGTTTTTCAAGCCCTTCATTAGGATTTTCCGGAACCTTTTTCTTAGCGTTTTCTTCACTTTTTGCCACGGCTTCGCCGTCGTCCCCTGCAATAGTGGACGTAACCTGTGAGTGTATATTTGTCTCTTTCATCATGCGAATCAAGTTCGTTTTTTGATGTCGTTCATCTGAATCTCTACATAAGAGACACAGGATCTCCCTGCAAAAATACGAAAATTGTTGGAAACTAGCAAATTATGCGTGTTAAAAAATTAATATCATTCTACGAAATTCTACATTTTTTTAGCATTCTTTTCGTACACAATCTTCTAAGTCGTTGATAGAAAGAATGTTTTCCGATTTTCTGTATCTCTCATGTAAAGATTTGGGGAAAATGGTTCATTTTGGTTCATTTTACAAAATCCCTCTTTTTATTCTTTTTTGCAGCTTATAGGACTGCCAGTATCTTGGCGTTGGCATCATCTACTTCTGAGCTTTTGATGGAATTGATAGGGGCACCTTCGTCTCTACCAAAGAAACAAAGATGCCCCTATATATAGTAAGGTATCAGATAATGTGGGTATAAAAGGATTATCAAAAAATAAGTATTGTATACTATCTTACGGCTATCTTCTGACCCTTTGCCTGTGCACAGGACTGGGTAGATGCCTTCACAATATATACACCGGATGGAACACGGAGTATCATTCTCTGCTTATCAGGCAACTGATAACTGTGAACCATCTTGCCATCCATCGTAAATACCTGAACCTTGTCGAGCTTCTCACCACCCAGAGCTGAAACAACAATCATGCCGGCAGTTGGTGAATAAACCTTCACCGGTGCACTCTGCTCTTCTGCCTCTATGCGGTCGATGCCGGTTGTGGTACGGGTCTGGGTGAGGAAGTATCTTCCATGATCACCCGCCTTCACCTTCACAGCCTCGCCCTCATGAAGTTCGGTAAAGCTTGCCGATGCAGCATCGTAGAGATAAACAGGAGCATCGAGCTTGTTCACACCCTTCAGGGTAAGTGAAACCTCTTCAGCCTGCTGGCTCACGATGCCGAGCGGAATCCAGGACAACTCCGGAACCGCATTCACAGCCACCGCCTCGTTGCCGGCAACGGTATAAACCTGAGGAACATCCTTGAGGTTCTGATCGTACAAGAGGTCAACATCCTCCTGATCATCATAGTCGGCAGAAGCCTCCGGACGCAAAGCGATGCGTGCCCTTGAAGTCTGGCCATTGGAATTCTCTGTCGTCGCTTCAATGCTCTTGACATAGTCGGATGCCATCAACAGGCCAGGAGTAATGGTGCGGTCTACACACATCGTAGAAGTGAATTTGACATCTGAAACCGTCGCACCTACATTCTTCTTGACAAAGAACGACTGGGTAGGCTGGATAGCGTAGTTCTGCTTACCCAATTCGGTAGAAGAAATCGCCTTCACCTCACCATTCTCTATAATCCAAATCGCGTTCTGCAAATCAGAATTTGCCTCGAAGAACTTAGCCATCGAGATAGAGCAGGTATATGGATTCGCTACGAGATAGAATCCGCTGGCGTTATCTGTTCCCAAGCTCTGGGTCTTCTCTGCGAGATGCTTCTCATCGTTGTTGAAAGCAACGAGAAGCTTGCCATGGCCTTTAGCATCCTTCGTAACCTGAGTTTTACTTGAAGAGTTCCCAGTTCCCTTATAATCGAAGTACTGATATTCTTTATCAGCCTTCGGCAAACGGAGGAGCGCATTCTTAGTCTTGTCCTTTGGCAAGAGCGCATTACCCGCCTTGATAGAGAAACCACCGAAGGTTCCATCTGCGGCATAGCTTTCATCCACCTTATTATATACATGGCTCCAGTAACCCAGATTCATATCAACATCACCAGGAGCAGCTCCTCCAGGATAATGGGATGCAGAATAATCACTCTTAGGGGTGATTTCCTTCACATCACTCTTCATCCAGGCTCTCTGATAAACCGGATACTTGCTTCGGCTATACACAGCAGTACCATCAGTAGCCTTATCATCAAACTTGATATCCGTAAACGCCGGGGTTTCCTGTCTGCCATCCTTAGCTGGCACATACATATCACCGGCGTAGATATACTGCAGAGGCGAAGCCATGGTATACCACTTGTTAGGTACCAGCTCCTTCTCTACCCAAGCCTTGTCATATACCAGATAGCACTGGTCGCGAAGCTCGCCCTGAGGCTTGAAGTAAATCTGATGACAGGTATTGCCATAGAACTTCTCGCACTTCAGATTGCCATCTGCTTCGAATCCCTTATTAGCAACTGCCTCATTCCAGAACGCCATGATGTCATACTGGATATACTTCGTAGCCTCATTACCCTTACCGTTAGTCAGTTTGGTAGCAATCTGATTGGTGCTACGATAAACCACATTACCGAGGTCAGGGAAAGGCAAACCTTTCAAGTTGTCAATAGTTACCTTGGTAAACTTCATTGGCACATAGCTGTTCAGCGTAGGAATCTCCTGTGCTGAAGTTGGCGTACCAGACACGCTTTTGCCATAAGCCAGATAATCGGTATACTTATCATCATGCAATTCAGTAGAAGATGAGCGATGCCAGTTGGCGTCATTGTTCCAGTTGGCATTCATTCCGCCATCCGCAGTAGGAGTCCAGGTTACGAACTCCGGAACGATCTTCAACTTGAGATAAGACTCGCCGGCACAGTTGGTAGTTGCCTCAGAAGCTTTTCTCTGCTCGAAGGCGAATCTGAGTTCATAATAGTAGCCCTCGTGGAAATTCGCTAGTGCTGCATCTAAGAACTTGAGGTTGAGGGTAGCCTGAGTCGTTTTATCTATAGCAGGCAACTCTGTACTCTGCAATGTGGCGACCTGGGTATTCAGCTTATCTTTCCATGACGGGTCATTCGTAGATGCCACCATTACCTTATCAGAATTAACGGCAGAAGTACCACTATCATCGACGAAGGTAAGTGGCGAAGTGATTGCTTTTCCATCACCCGTAGTAGCACTATGAAGAGGAATCTGCAGGAATCCTGTATTCTGCAACTTCTTCAGCTGTGGCAAACCGATGCGAAGCGAAGCCGCATAGCTGCCATCATTGAACGGATAATCCACATCGTTGAAACCGAAGTTAAGCTGTGGTCCATCCTTCATCACACGCAATGGGACTGGTATAGCACTTGTACACAGCAGATAGGTCTTTCCATTGAGCGGATATTCAATATAACCATCCCCATCATCATCGTTACCGTCAGGCTTCATATATATATAATGAGTCACACCCAAAGGAAGCTTATCGTTGCTGATAGTGATTTCGTTGCTGGCTGCTGCAGAAGGATCAACCTTATTAGCATCACCAGTACCATCAATATACCAGATGAAGTTAACACCATCCAATGTAATCTTACCGCCTCTATTAGGGTCAGTTGTAACTAATTGTCCCTTGATTGTTACCGAATAGCTTCCTGCTTTATCGCAAGGAATCTTATAATCCGTTACGATATTGCCCTTGGCATCCGTAATGATTGGATGCTGGCTAACCATTTCAAACCAGTTACTATACAACGAGCAGACTTCAGCAGGTGAACCCCAGTTCGCTTTACCAGACTTTGGGTCCTCTGTAGCCACAGATACGTAATACTTCTTACCCACTGTAAGTGGGAAATATTTATTGCTGATCACGATATAGGTTTCACCTTCACTATCTTGCTCTATCATATTAGTACCATCGATTTCAAAGTTCTTACATTTTTCCTCAGAATCGTATACATCAACAGTACCATATTCCATACCATCAACTTTCGTCGTAGTATTAGCCTTAATGTCCTTTAAGTTGTATGAATAATCTGTCGATACTGGTTTTCCATCTTCACCCACAAATCTGAAATAGATTTTAGTATCTGTATGTCCCAAAATTGCATTCAAAGTTTCATGTACGGCACGAATTTTCAGCTTGATGTTTCCAGTAGCGGCTTCGCCACATGCCGGTCTGTCCTGAATCACCTGAACCTTAGCCGGTTCAATATAGATTCGGATATCATCTATGGCATAGTCAGCACCATCAGTATTCTGACAATAGTTATCAATTACTACTCTAAAATCAGAATATTTCTCTACACCCGATTCCTTCTGAATAATGATTTTACCATAAACCTGATACCAGATACCTTTTTTAGGATTTTCAACATTGGTCTTAAAATCACCCGAAGAAAAAGAATGAAGCAACTTCTGGCTTTTTATATTTCCTTCTGCATCATAATCCATACCATAGAGTTTAAACATAACCTGTGGAAGTACACCTGAGCCATTGGTCATATCTGCAACATTAGCAGAAAAGGCCATCTGCATACCCGTACAAAGATCAGCCTTAAAATCAACCGCAGCTATCTGACGGCTTTCGTCAGAAGCATCCACATAAAGGAAATGTCCATACTGAGACCCATTCGTCATTTCGTATGTTCGATCATACAAGGTACCATTGTCCCACCATACATAACCATCGGTACCTCCACTACCATTTCCTGAAATACCAGAAAGATTGGCAGACTTATACAAACCATAATCTCCATGGAGCGGTGAATGACCGATACCAGTATAACCAGTAGCATCGTAATCTATCAAATCACGATAAACAAAGCTATAAGCACGGCGATCCCATCTTGATGGCAAACGGTCCTGGTTATCATCAGGAGATGTTGGCTTAGCCAAAGTTTGCTCATCATCATCATCGTCAAATGAAATAGGCTTGGTCGCCAAAGAGTAATGTTCATCAAGATAGGATATGGTTCTGTTGTTATAGCCTGCTGTAGTTATCTGTTCGTGGGTCATTGGATGAAATTCCATAAAACGAACATCGAAGTTGGCAACAGGACACAAGGAACCTGCATTATCTGAAAGATAAGCTACTATATAGACAGGACTACCTTTGGTTATTGTTGGAGTAGAAACAACAGTACCATCCGCCTGTTTCCATTTGACAGTAGACTCAGTGATAGCATCAATGCTTAAATCAAAGAAACGTGGATTAGCATTATTGCTAGTTACTTCACAATAATATGTCTTTGTTATATCATAAATACGCCATACTACAGTCCAAGGCTTCTTGATGCCACTGCTTGTATCAAAATCTGCCTCTGTGATTTTATCCACATAAACGTTTTTCTTCAATCCGTCTAAAGTCATAGGATAATAAGCATATCTATTAATATCATTCAACAGCAAACGTAAAGTAGTGACTGAACTTTCATCTTTAAAACCGAATGTGACCTTTTTATTGTCTTCATAAGTATAATTTCCATCATCATTGCACAACGCTGCCTTAATATCGTCAGCCAACTTCTTCTTAGGAAGGATATGGAAGATATAACGGATAGACAAAGTAGGTTCATGAAGCAGATAAGTCTTTGACTCATCCATACCGTCAATATATCTACTTACGTCACAGGCAATAGTCTCTCCTGCCCATGAATCAGTAACATGGGAAGTATTGTAATATACACCAATCAGGGCACTACAAGGATTTGCGCCGATATTATTGGCGAATAATCCCCAATTTCCCTTGCTGAATAATTTAGTTTGTGTTGAATTACACACACTAAGATGGGAAGACTCCTCATCTGTATCATAATCATACCAACGGAAATAACCACGAGGTTCAAGATCATTACCTGATGATCCGTCATACCACTGGAAAGGCAATTTCAACAAAACCTGATTATCAGTTGCATCTACATAGTAATAATACTCCCATTCATGAGTCTTCTGATAGGTATGGCCATTTACCTTATCCCAGTCTCCCTTCTTGTTGGCAATACCCTCGTAATGTTTGAATGGGAGAGCTTCAGGCGAGTAGAGCTTTACATTTATCTTGCTCTTAAAAGCTGATGGTTCTTTTGTAATGACGCCATATTGCGCTTCATGACCAGTGAGATCATTAGTCAACAAGCAATATACCTGCATGTCTGAAGACCATGAATAACTGGAAGGCAACCCGAAAGTTACATTCAAACCAGTAGGCAACAAAGAAGAACCTTTTTTTGACAATAAAGTATAGTATTCTTTACCATCTGAAGTTTTGCGCAAAGCCAAAGCACTATTACTTGAAGTAGCACTCAGGATTTTGCCATCCTTATCTGCCAATACCCATCGCATATAGAAGTCGCTGACATCTTTCTTATCAGCAACTCCGAAATCAGAAAGGATATCAGGAACTACATCTTTCAGACTTACCTCAAGTTTCCCATCAATATAAATTGCATCTACCTGATGGGTATGATCTGCACCTACATTATCGGCAGAAAGCACCAGAGAAGTTTCATCTACAGTTTCCTGCCTTACAAACTTAAAGGTATATTCACCATTAAGAGTTGGCTCCTGAAGAATGTAGGTCTTTCCATTATATGTTACCACCTTGGCATCATCATTGTCATTATTTGCCCAGGTACACTTCAAGACATATTTCTCGACATCTGCTCCTTCCGGAAGTTTCGAGAAATCAAAAGACACAGTACGGGCTTCATCATCAGCAAAATCGGTTGCATTAAAGAAAATCAAATCAGATCCTTTTTCTACTGATGACGAATTACTCAATATATCTGTTATGCGAGCAACAGGAGTGGTAGCAGTCTCTGAATCAAACAACTGCCAACGCAAATACTTGGCTTTGTAATCAGGCAAAGTAACGCTGGTAGATGTCGCAGCTGTTGGGATGATACAAGTGCTCTCTGCCTTTGAAAAGTCAGCAGAGTTACTGCCATACGTAACCTTAGAAGACTTCAACCCATCTTCTGTATAAAGATCGAACTCCATCTTCTTGACGCCGGCAAGATTCTCTTTCAGGTGTTCGAGATCAGGATTGTTAGAAAGGAGGAGAACGAGTTTTGTTTGATGGAGATTCTCACTCTTTGAGTCTACTTTATACTGAAAAAGATTAGCAAAAATAATGGGGACAGTAACTTTAGATTTATCATAAAATACATAATTATTATCTTTTCTATGTCCATCCCAATCAACACCCTTTATTTCGTGATTCAACAGATTGTCATTGTATATATTCCACCCAGAAATATCAAGTTTAGAACCATTCCTGTCAAAATAGAAGCATGCATAATCGTACTGATCCATGATATAATCACTCAGTTTTATCACGATAGGTGTTGTACCTGCAAAGTAGCCATCACTAGCCCATCCTTCCACTGGCATCAGAACCAATGAAAGGAGGAGGATGAGAGAACGATATATGTTTTTAATCTTATTCATAGCGATAGTATTTACGTGTATAATGTTTACGAGCAGCAAAGCTGCTTAAATCCTTGGTGAAAAGTATCTTGTATATAAGAGACTTGTCCGTTTTACCCGGTACAGGGACTGTGACCTGATAGAGGGCACTCTGCTTGTCGGCTTTGTCATCATTGAAGGTACCTTCGAAATAGCCGGTGGTAGCATCCCATTTAGGAAGTATTTTAAACACCTTCTTGGCATTATCTTTGGCAGCAGCTTCATCAGCCATACCTTCCCGGATTAGTTCCCACTTTACATTGGCATAATCGATGGTTCCTGACACATCGGTGTCATCGGCATGCACTACCTTTGGCTGGATATGGAATTCCTCTTCTGGGTAATAACAGGTGTAGGAAAGAGTGGTTCCGTTATCTGTTATGGATGGATAGAGACCGATGGCAGAGAAGGACTGAACATCAAACTTCAACTTGTAATCATCTAATTTGATTTGGAGAATGTGATGGTCGTTGCGAGCTATCGTTGTCCAATCCTGGAACAGGGCGTAACGCTTGACTCCTGCTGATGTATTCAGGTTGATGATGAAATACTTGGAAGTATTGCCCGCCTTGCTTTCATTCACATAGAATGAAATCTCATTCTCTTCTGTATAAGATGTATTCGCAGCAATCGTCTTTGGTGAAGACAATGTATATGTATAACTCTCTGTTGCTGCCTGCTCTACCAGATTTGGAGAACATACCACCTGATCCTTATCTGCATCGGTATGATTTGGCAGCAGTTTGATATTCTCCTTATCCCCATTCTCACTACTATTCTTTGTAATATCGCTGATAGTAATATCATTGATTACCAAATCCGTTTTACTTGGATTCTTAAACTTTAATGTAATCTTTGCCAGCATTCTTACTACCCAAAGCTCTTTTTGGGTTGGATTGCCAGTAGCATCTATCGTTATTTCCTGCTTATTGCTCATTGGAATGCCTTTGCAGTCTGTTGCATTCACATCAAAGCCATTACCATTCATCTTCCAGTTCTTGCTGTCGAAGTCTACAGTTGCATCTTTGGCAATGCCTAGTTCTGTAGCTGTAAGATTGGCAAAGGAATAAACCTGATAAGTATCACCTTTAGGAAGATCCTTGATTGTGACTTCATCTTGAATGCGATTATTAGCCGATACATCCGTTTTCTCTGCAAAAGAAACAACCTTGTTGTCTTTTACAAAGGCTACTACCCAGCTCTTCATGTTTTCAGCCGGTATGCCATCTTCCCATGTTAACTTTGTAGCTCTGGTTCCAGAAGAAGGAGCTGTAGAAAGAGTCATGTGAACGGTAACCTTGTCGCCTGGGTTATCGCCTCCACTGCCTCCCAATATAGAGTCAGCATTATCTGTGGAGCAAGCCGTCATAAAGGCTAGCACCATCAGAATCAATGCCGTATGTATCGTTTTAATCGTTTTCATTTTCTCTGAAAGTTTAATTTCAAACTATACTTTCTGTTTATCTGTTTGTCTTTACATTGTTGTCTCATCATGAGTATAGGTTGCCCATTTTCTCACGCTGAGGGTTACCTTCAAACCATCCGGACCCTTACCGGTAATTCCATCGATACGAACGCGATAGATGTTATTGCGGACAATGCCGTAGTGCATTGGGTCGGAAGTTGTACCATTACCCGTAGGGTCGCTATGGCGAATGACGTAGGTATAAGCCTTGTCTTTTCCGTTCGATTCATGACCAGTCTTAGGCACTACCTTTGTAGCATCCCAGTCATCAGCTTCATAATACTTTCCCTTAAAGACAAGCCCTGTTGCATATTGCTCATCATTATCAAAAGAGGTATTCTCTTTTATGTAATCCAAGATATAATAGGCTGTCTCAGGATCGTACGGATTTGAATCACTAGCCCTTGAACCGTCTGAATGAGAATGGGTCTTTCCTGCATCACGAGTCTGATAAAAAGATTCATAAGAAGCTTTTGCCCAATTCTCGTTAGTATTTTTAGGATAATTAAAACTAGCCAAGCGCTTATCTTGAGATGTTGGATCTACAACATAATTAGTGTTTTGCTCGTTGCCATCAGCTTCTTCCAACCCCAGATACTTTAAATTAGCTAATGATGCATCCGTAGCTGTGCGTCGGAAGACATATTCCTTAGAGGTCAACACATTATAAGGACGAACGTACTCTAATACAAATCCACCGATTATATCGGTTCCTGCAGTCTGAGTGACATTATAGCAATATTTGCACTGATGTGTCTTGGCATCTAACTTATAACGCTGAACATGGGGCATAATATCTATTCTTGCTGCCAGACGCTCAATCTCGTGATTGAAAAGATAAGGATCATCTTTTGTTCCACTACCGGTTTTCTCTGTTAAAGAACTCTGTCCACGTGAAGACATCACGAATGCTGAAAAGCCGCTTAATTCTCCTTTTTTTGTAAACGTAGCATCATCGGTTCGATTAAAAACATCAGTAATCAACTGGTCTCGTACTTCGGATAACTTACGACCACGATAATCTGATAAGTCCCCAACATTAGCGATGACCAGGAAACGAAGATTGGTATCTTTCAAAAACTTCGGATCAACCTCTACAGCTATGGTACGTTTGCCATCAGGAGTTACTGTCGGAAAATAGATTACACGATCTATGGTAGTTTCGCCATCTGTTAAATCTGTCTTGTCTGAATGAAAGAACAGCATAGACATATTACTTACTGCTCGCTCATATGTTTCTCCTTTATGATCACCATTGCCCTTTTCCCCTCCAAAAGGTGTTGGTTCAAAAGTTTTATCATCATCTGCTCTTGTTGTTTTAGAGTCCTCACAAGCTACGTTTATTGAAACTGACAAAAACACTTTGCTATTGTCATTCTCAACAGGCAAATCACTAGTAGTGTCGCTCGCACAGGATGCGAACGACATCACCAGCATAAGGGCTAGCAATGAGCGGATTATCGTTTTCATCTTAAACATACACTTTCTTTTTTTGAATCGGCTTACGGGAAGCCGGGTAGGACATGTTAATGGAGTTCTTCGAACTGGATGCGCTTGCTCCAACTCAGTACATTCACGCTGATGGTGATGTAGCAATACTTGAGCTTGCCGCCCTGGATAAAGAACTGAAGTTTGTAATCGTAGGCACGGTCTAGGAATTCCTGTGCACTGTAACTGTACTCCTCACTGGTACGAAGACGACTCAGGAGGTCAGGAAGATTTACATTCACAACCTTTGTTCCGGTTTCATTATTGGTGATAATGAGTCGGCCATCCTGGTTGTAATCTTCATGCTTCAGAATGCGGGAGGTCATAAAGTCAGCATGGGCTATCTTGCCCTGCTCGTCCTCATCTACCGTGTTCCATGTAGCATGAGGGGTATAAATGAGTTTACGGCTCTCATCGAGAGAGTTATCCCAAAGGATGCGGGCATTATGGTCTTCGATGGTCATTGTATAGTCGTTGACATCCATATCCTGTGGAGAGTCTAGGTCACGAAGCGCCACATTGATTTTCTTGGTATCACGCACCAGAGAGATGGTTGCATAAGAAGGTTTTGAGGATGATACCTCTACTGCCTCCAGCAGTTTACCATGCCAGAGGGTATCGAGCGGGAGGCTGTTGTTGATAACCTCATCATACTCACCTTTGTTTTCATGGTCGAGATTCACTTCCAGTTCCTGCATCTTATCATCTGTAGCCGTTGGAGCAGTACGAACGAACTTGGCACGGCCTGAAGTTAACTGGTCGGCGTATGCATTCTGTCCGGCAAGGGCAAGGAACTGATATTTACCTGGCTGTAGGTTCTCGACGTGCATCACATAATTTGGATCTTTGAGAGGCGATGATAGCGCAGAATTCGTCTCGGTCTGTTGGGTTATATAGTTTCCGTTCTCGTCGAATACATACAGCGTTACCTGTCCGACATGGTCATTGAACATGTCGGCACGCTGGAGGTTATAATCATACTTAAACTTCACATATACACCATTAGGGCAATCGCTGTAGTCCTGGTGCCACATATCGTGGCATGAGGTCGCGACGGCCAGGGTCATGGCAGCTGCCATGACACCCTTCAACCATTTATTTATCTTCTGCGCTATCATATCGCTAATCAATTATAGTTTTCTATATTTTATCTTAAATGTATTTACATCTTAGTGCAAAATAGCACCTTGTGTACGCTTAGCCCAAGAGAGTACGTTGATCTGAACAGCAATGTAAGACTTCAACTCATCATCAGTATCTGTAGTTACTTCTGGTACTTCAGATGAACCCAAACCCTTTACACCTGTTACAGAAATATCATACCAGTTGTTACGGAGAACGCCATAACGACCTAACCAATTTGCCTCGGCATTTGGACCTGGATAAACTAGTGTACCAACATCAAGTTTTCCGTTAGCCCATGGAGTCAAATCGTCACCAAAGTGCTTGATACGAACGAAGTAATATGATTCGCCATTGTTATACTTATCAATAGTACCAAGTCTTGCAGTTACCTTGGCTACAACATCAGAAGCTACAAGAGGAGTAGAACCTGATTTTAATGTGACACCAGTTAATTCTATATTTGTAATAGTAACTTCTCCTGCATTTTTTCCGGCAGCGGTAGAAATAGCTACATCTACATTAGATTCACCTACTGATGCTGGAGCTGGAGTTTCAACATTATCTTTGATCCACTGTGCATACTCTGTCAAGAACTGACTCTTAATCTCTTTAATAACATCCTCTTCTTTATAGATGGTATTCTGATTACCATTGAGTACATAGAAAGTCTTACCACTATTCAATTTAGCCTTAATCAAGACACGAGTAGTCTTATTATCGTTTTGATTTGCTACATCAAATGTATTTTCAAAACAATATTTAGGGTTGTCATTACCAAACTTTGTGCTGTAATCTGTATCTGCAGCCTTATTGAAAGTTGCTGTAGCATTTCCTGCATCATCAAAATTAGGATCTTTTGCAAAATAAGTACGATAGAGACCTGGAGCAACTGCATTAGAACCTACAAAGCGATACGGATTAGCAACGCTGGCTTCTTTTGTAGCTAAACCTAACCAACTGCTGAAGCCCTCGGTAGAGCGTACCAAATAGGTACTCTTATTGGTATTATCCAAGGCCCATGATGTTACCGCAATCGGAACCTTAGTAGAGGATGTAGCATCTGTGTAAGATCCTTCGACTTCTGTTACTGTAGGTGTCGCCATAGTAACCTTAGCAACACCACGCTCAACATAAATATCAGCAGGAGCTGCGCTGGCTTCAGCCTCTGTAGCCTTAATCTTACCAGCAAGACTTACTAAAGTATTGATGGTTGCACCGGTTGGGGCTGTAGAACCACCAACCTTATCTGCCAAAGGCGCATTAGCCATATAGAAACCTGATTCAGTTAAGGACTTGTCTGTTGTTGCATTAGTTTTTTCCATGAACTTGCTAAGAGTTAAACCAGCGAGATCCGTACCGTCAACTGTTATCTTACCATCAGTTCCAAGAGAGAATACATTATTATGATTCAAAACGACAAGAGCTAAATAATTTGTTGAAGGGGCATCAACTTCCTGTACAATTTTAGCTGATGTTTTGGTAACATTATCATCAGGACCTTTTTTTGTCCAAGGTGAAGTATTCAATGCATAACCCCTAACAAATTTAGCAGTACTTTCATCACTGCCATCAAAAAGTAAAAGTGTTGCGTTCTTTACATCATACTCAGATTCCAGACCATCTTTAAACTGGTCATTCTCTGAAGTACCAGCACGAGAGCTAGAACCTGACTGAGTAGGCAAATTGATGTTGAATGCTACATAGCCATCACCACTCTGATTAGAACCTGTGTTGTTACCACCACCATTCAAATCATCACTGCTAGAACAAGAACCGAGCATCAGCCCCGCTAATGCAACGGAAAATAATAAAGTTTTCTTCATCTTGTTAGTATTTTTATTATTATTAATATTTTATTTCTTTACTTATAACCGTTCTTAAAAATCTAATTATATTACATTTTTATATATTTGGTTTACAAATCATCTAATTGGTTATATTTGAGTCTCTTTCTGAAGATGTTCTTAGAAAGGTTTTGCCTGGTTCAGGAGACTGTCCCAAGTCAGGGCAGTGCCCTGACTCTAGGGAATAGCTATCTTATCCTAAACAGACAGTATGTATAACTTTATAGATTCTGTAAATTTTCTTTTGCAGAAGCAATACCAGCCTTGGCAGCCTGCTCCAGATAATAACGAGCTTGCTTCTCGTTGCCCTTCAGTATCTCATAAACACCTCGGGCATTCTGGGCATTCGGACTGATTCCTGCCTTATCGAGATATTGTTTCGCACCATCTGCATCACCGGCATTCAAACGGGTAATGGCTGCATTCAGATTCGCTGTCTCGTTCTCAGGGAACATGCGGACGGCAATCTCCATCACATCATTAAACTCCTTGCTGCCTGGCTCGTAAGTCTGGGCTACCAGGAACATCTCCTCCTGACTCAACTGCTGTGGCTTGGTCTTGATAATCTCCTTTGCCTCTTCTACATCGAAAGGTTTCACCTTATAAGTGATGTGGTAGTCGGAATGACGGAGTGCCGGATACCAGGTGTCGAGCATAAAGCGATACTGTGAAGGATACTGCTTCTTAATCTTCAACTCGCGGGCATCAGGATTCAGACTCTTATCATCAATAATCGCCAGAATGGCACTCTTATGCTCCAGGTTACTACCTTTAATATAAGCAATCAGTCCATCCCAATCCTCTGGAGTAGAAGAAACCGTAAAGAGACTGTTTGGCAACTTCACCATGCGGCGGACATATTCGGTCAGCGTCTTGGCACGATTCTTTGCCAGATAATCATTATGGGTATAAGGACTTTCCGGTGATGCATAACCATGAATGTTGATGCCGCTCACTTCGAGATTTTTGTCTTCCTTCAATGCATTGATGGTACGGATAATGCTATCCAACTGCTCAGGATTGCGGCGGTAATCAGGATGCAGTTCTATGCGGTCTACCGGGAAATCGATATAAGCGCGCTTATCCAGATGACGGACCTTAACCGCCTCTACCTCAGGACGAACGAAGGTTGCGACCGGCTGGCGACGGCGAGTGATGGTAAAATCAGTACCATCCTGCAGATCACCACAACCACAGAGATCTTCGTGAATATCGAGATCGTAATTTCTTTCCTTAGAAGAAAGAGGTACTGAGGCAAGATACTTCACAGTCTGCTGCTTCTTATTGTTTCGCTTCACCACCAATGCTTCAGGTGAAAGCTGCAACTGTTTCTTTCCTACTCCACGATCATACATAATCTGCTGTCTTCTGCCGTTGATAACAATCTCCGGCATCTTGAGCAGCTCACCCTTATGCTTGATCATCGGAGTATAGACAAGCTGGTTGTTGGTAGGGAGATCAAGGGAATCGAGATTCAGATCCATCGCAACCGTAATGAGGTCATTGTGGTGAGACATCTGTACATTAGATACCTTTATCTTATCGGCAGCCAACTTGAGACTCTTGCAATCCTGGGCTGCAAGAGGCATAGCCATCAAAAGAGAGCTGAATAATAATATGTAGTTCTTAAAATCTTTCATACTCATAGATTATGTTTAATGAGTTACAACATATAAATAAGAGAAATGGCTGCCTTGGTAGGACCCACGTAGTTGTCATGAGATGACTTCTCCTTCTCGCCACAGGCACCGCACTTGAACTTGTCGTACTGGATATAGTCATATCCGAAACCTACAGAGGTTTCCAGGTTCCAGTGCTTGGAAAGAGGCCATTGATAACCAGCAGTCACACCACCACCTACATACCATCCTTCGTAACGATGGTCGCGTAGAGATTTGAAAATGCCAAGGGGTAACTTCACTCCTCCAGCATTAAACTGTCCGCCCATGGCATGAACACCCAAGAACCAGCCATTGAAACTCTGACAGAACCAGTAACGGTATTCTGGTTGCAAAAGCCAATGACGGAGGCTTGACTGATCGCCACCGGACTGTTTCCAAGGATTGAAGCCAAAGAATACCTGAGCGGTATGCTTCTTGCCTAAGGCTGTCTCGACACCGAGATTAGGAGTTGTAGTAGCCCAATATAACAGGTTGGACTTCACTCCCGTGTTTTGCGCATAATTAGCTAGCGATACAAATATGAGTAACACTGAAGCTAAAATTAATCGTTTCACCATCTATTAAAGAGTTTAGTTTTCTAATTTTTGTTTCGTTTATATAAATAGGTAATTATAATAATTAACCGTAATACATGATAATTCGCATTTTCTGGTGGCAAAGATAATAAAAAAAGTAAATATGGGGGGGTATTTTTTGTAACTTTTTAGTGGAAAGAAACATTTTAGTACGTAATTTTGCCGATTTTATAAATGTAAAACCCACAATTTAGCAACATTTTATACATGTAATAAAGGTAAAAGGGTAAAAAGGTAAAAGGAGCTGCGCCCATCTGCGAAATCCCAGACCGAACAGGTCAAAAATCTGTGTAAATCTGTGAAATCTGTGGGAAAAAGAAAAAGCATTAAAAAAAATCTGCGTCATCTGCGAAATCTGCGTGACTAAAAAAAAAACAATCCGCGTGAAAACAAAAAAGCCTCAGAAATCTTTCGAAATCTGAGGCTCTTGATAAAAGGAGGCGGCTACCTACTCTCCCGCATTGCATTGCAGTACCATCGGCGCAAGTGAGCTTAACTTCTCTGTTCGGAATGGGAAGAGGTGGGACCTCACCGCAATAACCACCTGATAATGGGTTATGACGTATTTGCACACAAGCAAACGTATAAGTAATGTTGAATGTTGATTGTTGAATGTTGAATTACAACTTTCAGCACCATTCAGACTGTACATACAGTTGAAACTATGAACTTTCCTAAAGAAAGTGTTCGGGCAATTAGTAATGC
>ERZ1026870.610-NODE-610-length-19360-cov-7.049987_pt1 | contig 19360 bp, 10 predicted proteins | sample MGYA00380165_ERZ1026870 | MGnify/ENA primary metagenome ERZ1026870 (study PRJEB33269, sample SAMEA4719801) | human gut metagenome | biome: human-associated habitat; feature: organic feature; material: feces | place: Cameroon | collected 2013-10 ...
TATATATTATGTGTATGGTATATATTATGGTGTAGGTATATATATAAGGAATGGCGGGCCGCAAATGCTTTGTAAGTATATTTTTGTACCTTTGCAGCATGTCGGCGGCTGGCGTACGTTTTGTTTGTTATTGCGCCCCCGCAGTTGCTTAGTAGTGGACTATTATTACTAAAAACCCATTCAATTTCAACACCATGAAAAAATATTTCTCTTCTCCTTGCTTCTCTCTCTGCCGCTCGTTTTGATGGCAGCGGTGGGCATTAAAGACGGCGGGAAATACCGCATCGTCTGCCAGAAGTATGCAACAGGATGTCTCGTTCTCGGAGAGCGGCACGACAAGGCGCCGCTGCTATTTTACGACACGGAAGGGGCGGAGGTGCCCACCGATGCCTGGTGGGTGGTTTCGAAACGCGGCGGCGGATATACTTTCAGAAATGCGGCCACGGGAGAGTTTATGGTGTATAAGGAAGGGAAGGTGAAGAACGAGGCTGGATTGTACACGGCCAAGGGCATACAGCTCTCCGATGCGGCAAAGGATGATTTCGCGGTCTGGATGATTGAGCCAAACGACAAGGGGTTTGCCACGATTGAAAATGCGGGACAGACGGGCCAGTTTTTCAATCTGCGCACGGATGGTTCTTTCTTGCTGGGAACGTATGGTTCGGCGGGCTCCGAAAATGGGTGCTTTCAATTGTTTGACGAGAAGGGGGCGCCGGCCATCACGGCTGGCGGCGAGGAGGAGGTGCGGCCGACGGACGGACTCTGGGCCTTCGCCGACTCGTTGCGCGTGGGCGGCAAGGACCTCCCTTACGATGCTTACAACAGGGAGTTTTTTCTCCCGCTCCCCGACACGGTGCGCGAAAGCGGACGATTGGCAACGATGGTTGAAGCGAAGTGAGCAGGGGATGCTGAGGGGCTCTCGTTGCGCATCTGCGGACAGGTCGTTGGCAACGATGGGCGCGTCTGCCTCAAGAATATTGACTGCGAAATGCCAGCCACAATTGATGTTCTCAGAAATGGCGAGGAGATTGTGGCCTCGGCGCCGCTCAACATGACGTTTCTGCCTGTCGTTGAAGTCAGCGCGAAGAAGTGTAACACGGATTCCTACGTGATGGGGAGGTTGCGCGTGACAGACCCTAACGAGGATGGGTATGACGCCGTGATGAATGCTGGATTTCGCTACCGCGGCGCGTCGTCAACGATGTATCCGAAGAAGAGTTTCGCCGTGAAACTATATGATGCGGAGGGCAATTCGCTCAACCATGAGTTTTTCGGACTGAGGAATGACAACAACTGGATTCTCGACGCCATGTATAACGACGATGTGTGTATGCGCAACCGCGTCTCGACCGACCTCTGGAACGACATCGCCACGCAGCCTTACCACCGCCGAAAGGGATGGGAGAAGAAGGCTAAGACGGGAACGCGGGGAAGGTTCGTGGAGGTCATCTGCAACGGACGCTACCACGGGCTCTACTGCATGACGGAGAAAATTGACCGCAAGCAACTGAAGCTGAAGAAATTTGTGGCGGCAAAGAGGGATGAGAATGGCGCGTACCTCTCGCTCGACACCATCCACAGCACGCTCTACAAGGCTGTCAACTGGACGTATGAGGTGTTTATGGGGCATGATTTCGATGCCAACACTTATCCACAGAAAGCGCCCTCGGCCTACTATAACAACTTGAAACGGGAAGGATGGGCTGGATATGAAATTAAATATCCCGACTGGGAAAAGGAACGAATTGACTGGGGGCCGCTCTGGAACGCGGTCAACTTCGTGGCAACGGCCAACGATGAAGCTTTTGATGAGGAGGTGGATGCGTTTTTTGACTACCCCGTCCTTCGCGACTATTATCTCTTCGCGGAAATTATCTTGGCAAAGGACAACAGCGGCAAGAATATGTATTACTTCAACTACGACCAGAGGGGTTCTGAATGCAGCAAAATGTTGGGGCTCACGCCTTGGGACCTTGATGCCACCTGGGGCAGCACCTGGGACAGCAAGAAAGACGAAACGACGACGCCCGACAACGATTATGCGGAATATATGTTGCATCACACGCTCTTCTATCGTCTGAACAGGAGCATCAGATGGAACTGGACCAGGGACTTGAAGGTGCGTTACGCAGAATGGCGCAACGAGGGGGTGTCTGCCGAAAGCCTCATCGGCCGTTTTCTCGACTATGGTGACTTGCTTTCGCAGAGCGGTGCCGACAAACGCGAGGCGCAACGGTGGGGAGCTCAGCACAAGAGCATCGCCGACAGCCTCGGATATGTCAAGGAATGGATTGAGAAACGCATCCAACATCTTGACCAACAATATGATTACTCGCCTATCATCAACGGCATACAACAACCGTTGACCAACGACTCGTTTGTTGACGCCACAGGGGGAAGGGGTTGCATCACGCTCCACGCCACGAAGCCGACAATGGTCAGAATCCATAACATGAGCGGACGATTGGTGCAAACCGTTAATCTCTCCCGGTCGCTGATGCAGGTGGACGGACTTGCGCCTGGCATCTATCTGGTGGGGGGAAAGAAGGTGGCGGTTTGGTGATAAATAGGTGTTGATAATTATTTTATAGAATGCGACAAAACGCGGTAAGATTCGGCGGCGCGTTCACATTTTCCCGCCATTCCCTTTGTCGCTCTGCCTTATTTTCGTAACTTAACGCCCTGAAACTGAAACCGCCAAGGTTGGGTGTCAAAAATACAGAAAAATCTCTGTGCGATTTTGAGCCAAATAAAAAAGTGGCAAAGCATACGCACATGATAAAACGAACAAAGCGCAAAAGGAGCGCCCTGAAAGGGCAGTCAGTCCTCAGCCCAGGGCAACACCCTGGGTATCAATGCATAAACGCCTACGCCCTGTAAGGTAGGGTGTTCAAAATCGAAATATTAGATGTGACAATTATTCGTATGTAACATTTTAATTACTTGATGGTTAGAAGCGAAAAGCTATCTCGTTTCGATATAGCTACGGCATTTAGCTGTAACCCATATAATATCAATGGATAAAGGCTAAAAAACAGTCTCGCTAAAAAACCTATTTTGAACACCCTACCTGTAAGGGCAAAAGTATGGGCGAACGGTTGGCTTTTACTTTTGCCCTTACAGGGCGTAGGGAATGGGAACACGGCACCCAGGGCGTTGCCCTGGGCTGGGGACTTGTTGGGCTTTCAGCCCGCGCAGGGCCGCAGACAAGGCTTTTTCCGCACAATCTCCATCTACTTAATTTTTCTAAATTTTGAACACCCGCCCTTCAGGGGCTGCATAAGAATCTACAACCTTCATACTCAAATAAATGAAAAGATTTTTACTCTTATTCTCTCTTTTATGCCTGGCGATGGTTTCGCAGGCCGTCACGACCATCAAAGACGGCGCGAAATACCGCATCACCTGCCAGAGATATGACAACGGATGTGTTGTGCTCGGAGAGAAGCACGACGCCGCAGCGTTTCTCTATTATGCCACAAATCTGGAGGCGGTGCCCGAAGATGCCTGGTGGGTGCTCTCTGTCAAGGGCGCGGGTTTCACGATGAAGAATGCCGCGACGGGGCAGTATATGGTGTACAAAAGCGGGAAGCTGACGAACGACGCAGGACAGTACACGGCCAAGGGCATACAGCTCTCTAATACGGCCGACGACAACTACGCCGTTTGGACGCTGACGGAGACGACAACGGGCATGCTCATCATTGAAAATGCTGGGGCACCGGGGCAATATTTCAACCTCCGCACGGATGGATCTTACTTGCTCGGCACGTATTCTTCGGCAAGCACCGACAATGGGTTCTTCCAACTCTATGACGAACAGGGCAACCAGGTGGTCAACACGGGGGGAACGACGGGAGACGAAGACGCGCTGAGCGGACTGAGCGGCGTGAACAAACAAGGAGAATATTGGGAACGAACGGGACTGGCGATGCCGGTGGTGATCACGACGAACGTGAACGACCCGATTCTCTACCGCATCCGCAATGTGCGCTCGGGACAGTTTGTCTATGTGCCAGACAACGAACTGACGCAGAGCGAAGAAAACAGCACGAAGTTTTATTTCACGGCCTGCGGCTCGGGCGTGAACGTCTATACGCAGGACAAGAAATACGTGTCGACCTACTACACTTATTACAACAACGGAAACGCGGGGCTGACGCTCGCAAGCGGAACGACGGGCGAAAACGTGTGGAGCTTCGGATTCTCGGAAACGGACGAGAACTCGGGATATACCATCGCGAAGAAAGACAATTTGCCGGAGACGAACTATTACCAGAGCCAGTATCTCTACTGGAACGACTATAAGCTCACGGGGTATCGCGCCGTGGGATTATACAACGTTGACAACGGCTCGACTTTCGTGTTTTATTCTTCAGACAAGCGCCACTATAACCACCTCATCGAGCAGGGCATCAGTTTCAACGGCGAACGCCCAACGGAGGGCTTCCCAGCGTATGTCGACTCGCTGCGCGTGAATGGCAAGGACTTGACGTATGATTCCACAGCGAAGCAGTATTACCTTTCGCTCTCTCAGCAGACGCGCGAAACGGGAACGCTCACGGCGAAGGTGGAAGTGAAGTGGGCGAAGAACGACGGAAAATATGAACTGGCCATCGATGGCGAGACGCCCAACGCGGAAGGCATCATCGAGATTCAGAACGCAAGCGGCGAAAAGGCTTACATGATGACCATTTTGAAGGACGACAAAGAAGTGGCCACAACGCCGCTCAACATGACGTTTCTGCCCATCGTTGAAATCAGGGTGTCAACCTGCAACGGCAAGTACTACAACAAGGGCACGCTCCGCGTGACGGACCCAGACATCGCGGGATATGACTCGACGTTCGTGGCGAAATTCCGCTACCGCGGCGCCTCGGCACAAGGATACCCGAAGAAGAGCTATGCCGTTAAACTCATCGACAGCGAGGGCAACTCGGTTGACCGCGAATATTTCGGACTGAGGAATGACAACAACTGGATTCTCGACGCCATGTATATCGACGGGGCCTGCATGCGCAACCGCGTCTCGACCGATCTCTGGAACGATTTCGCCACGAAACCTTACCACCGCCGCAACGGATGGGAGAAGAAGGCGAAAACGGGAACACGCGGAAGATTTGTGGAAGTGTTTCTCAACGGACGCTACCACGGACTCTACTGCATGACGGAGAAGATGGACCGCAAGCAGCTGAGACTGAAGAAATCGGTGGACGCAAAGCCGGCAACGGAAACAACGGAGGCCGTCGGCGACACGATTCACGGTTCGCTCTACAAATCGTCGCAATGGAGCTACGAGGTGTTTATGGGCCACGACCTGGGCTCAACTTCTTATCCCGGACGCTCACCGCGCGGATACAACAACAATCTGAAGCAGGAAACGTGGGCCAGCTACGAAATCAAATATCCCGACTGGGAGAAGCAGAAGATTGACTGGGGACCGCTCTGGAACGCGGTGAACTTCGTGGCAACGACCGACGATTATGTGTTTGACGAGGAAGTGAAGAATTATTTCGACTATCCTGTCGTGCGCGACTATTTCCTCTTCATCGAACTCATGTTGGCCACAGACAACCACGGCAAGAACATGTTTTTCTTCAACTACGACCAGAAGGCGCAGAAATGCGCTAAGATGATTGGCATCACGCCGTGGGACCTCGATGGCACATGGGGCATCCGATGGGACGGATCGAAGTCATACACGAAGGCAGCGCAGAATTTCACGCAGTTTATCACGCAATATGAACACGGCACACACACGCTCTTCTACCGACTGTTCCACAGTTCGAAATGGAATTGGTTTAACGACTTGAAGGCACGCTATGCCGAACTTCGCACGAAGCAGTTCAGCGAAGAGAGTTTGACCAACCGCTTCCTCGACTATGGTGACCTCTTCCGAGAGAGTGGCGCTGATGTGCGTGAGCAAAACCGCTGGAATGGATTCCACACGGACATCCTCGGCGACGTTAACTATATCAAGCAATGGATTTCCGACCGCCTGGAATATCTCGACAAGCAGTACAACTACGTGCCTGTTGTCGACGGCATACAGACGCCGACCGCCAACGAGGCTTTCTTCACGGCCACAGGCGGCAGCCGCTACATCGTCATCGAAACGAACAAGACGTGCAACGTGAAGATTTATTCGCTCGGCGGACAGCTCGTGCGCACGGTTTCTCTCGACCAGCCCATCACGAAGGTGGAAGGTCTGAATGCTGGCGTATATATCGTTGGCAAGCAGAAGGTGGTTGTCAGATAAAGTATAATATCTCCTTAATAATGTTGAAAGGCAATATCAAAACTGGGGTTCCCCGGCTTTGATATTATATAAATATTTGAATACTTACTTATGACCAAAAAACACAAAATCCAAGCACAGCCGGCCAGTGAGCCGGCTGTTGCTGCATCGGGCAAAGAGCTGGGAAAAAGCTCCCTGCTCCATCGCCTGCCGTGGGCCTATCTGCTCACGTTTGCCGGCTTCTATGTTTTTTCAACATGCGTCTACGGCGACATGCTTCGCCGCACCGCTGAAGCTAATTTCATCACCAACGACAGCACGCAGATGGCATTCCTGACGTCGCAGTCCTGGGGCACCATCTATTGTTGGGGCCGCTGGTTGCTCTGCAGCATGAGCAACCTCTACGTGGGGGCCGCGCTGCTGAGCCTCGTCCTGACGCTCACTGCCGTTCTGGCCGACAAGGCGCTCTGCATCCCACGCCGCTGGCGTGGCGTGTCGGCCTTGGTGCCGGCGGGCGTCGTGTTGTGGATGATCTGTCGCGGACTGAACCTCTATTACAAGAGCGAGCCTTCGCTGCTGTTCATCTTTCCGGTTGCCGTGCTCCTGGCCGCTGCCCTGCTGGCCTTGGCGGGCCGCTTCTCATGGAGACGGAAGAAATGCGAAGCTACGGCCGACGCTGCCAAGGCGAAACGCGCCTGGGGCTGGACGGTTCCCGTGGTGCTCACCGCCGCCCTTTCGGCCACGGCGCTGCAATGGAACAAGGCGGAGATTTTGACGGCACGCATGCAGATGCGCATGATGGACGGCGATTTTGAAGGCATGGTCGACGACGCTCACGACCTCGAGCGCCCAACGCGCTCCGTTGCCGCCTACTATGCCATCGGACTCGTACAGACGGGCCAACTTCTGGAGCGCCAGTTTGACATTCCTTACGACTTCCCCGAGATGCGCCTCGAGCGCCACGACGGCAACGAGGAATACACGATCTTCACGGGCGACTGCAGTTTCTATGCAGGACTCATCAATACGGCCTATCGTTGTGCGATGGATTATACGGTGCTCTACGGCCCGTCGCTCTACAATCTGAAGCGCATGGCCATCTGCGCCATCCTCAACAACGAAACGGTGCTGGCAGAAAAATATATGACCATCCTTAAGAAGGTGCCGTTTCAAAGCGCGTTCATCGAGAAATACGAACCGATGATTGGCAACAGCGAACGGGTTGATGCCGACGAGGAACTTCACAAGGTGTTGGCGCTGCAACCGCAGGAACACAATTTTGAACAAAACTACCGCACCCCGACGTTCCTCGGCTACAACGCAGGGCTCCTGCGCGGCACCGATGCCTCGCTCGAAACGGCCATCGCCGCCCGCCTTTATTCTAAGGAACTCGAAGCGGCGATGCCGCTCATCCGCGTCTATGCCCAGAAACACGGCGGACAGTTGCCGCAATCGCTGCAGCAGGCCATCACGATTATGAGCACGAAGGACCCCTCAATTGATGTGGAGTTTGGCAACATCGTCAGCATGCAGGCACCGACGTTCACGGCGTTCATCACGGAAGCCAAACCGATTCTCGACGAGCGCAAACGCGTTTCGGAAGGGAAGAGCGAGGCGGAGAAACTGAAAATCCGCGATGAATACAACCACAAGTTGCGCACCGCGCTGGCGGCCGACTGGGTGGGAACGTACCTCTACTATTATTATTGCGAAAACAACGACCAGGCCCAGGTGAAACAAAACACACAGACGGCCGTCAACTAACACTCAAAAAAAATCCATAAAGAATCATGGCAATCAATCTCAAAACCATAGCGGCTGCGGCGCTGGCCGCCTTGCTAACGGCATCGTGCGGAAGCGAGGTAAGGGTGCCTGACAACGCCACGCCGACACAGGATGCGGCCGACATTTTCCCGGAATACCGCGACATCTATATCCCGCAAAACATCGCACCGCTCAACGTGCAGATAAAGAGCGACGGCGATGAGTTCGCGGCTTGCATCAAAGGGGAAAAGGGCGGAGAAATCACGGCAGCAGCTGGCAAAGATGGCAAACTGATGTTTGACACGGAGGCCTGGCACGCCCTGCTCAACGAAAACGCAGGAAAGACACTCAGCGTGACGCTCTATTCCCACCGCGACGGACAATGGCTGGAACATCCCGCCTACCAGCTCCACGTGGCTGAGCCCATCGATGAATATCTTTCTTACCGTCTGATTGAACCGAGCTACGAGCTTTATCGCCAGATGGGCCTTTACCAGCGTAACCTGACGAACTTCACGCAGACGCCCATCTACGAAAACAACCGCTCGTACGACTCGCTGCAAAACCACTGCGTGAACTGCCACAATTTCCAGGCATATACCACGAAGCGCATGCTCTTCCATGTGCGTAGCGCCCACGGCGGCACCATCATCGTTGAAAACGGCAAGGCGAAGAAATGGAACATGAAGTGTGACTCGATTCTCTCGTCAACGGTCTACCCCACTTGGCATCCCACGCGCAACTGGGTGGTGTTCTCTTCCAACCAAACAGGACAGGCGTTCCACATCGACGACCGACAGAAGGTGGAGGTGATGGACTTCGGCTCCGACCTCGTGTTTTTCGATGGCGACAAAGGCACGCTGACCAACATCCTGAAAACCGACGACCACCTCGAAACTTTCCCCTGCTGGGCGCCCGACGGCAAGAAACTCTACTACACCTCGGCTTATGTGCCACAATTTAAGGGAACGGACACCCCGACGCGACAGAACGCCGTCACGAGCCTCTACGACAGTCTGCGCTACAACTTGATGAGTCTCACTTTTGACGAACAGACGCGCTCCTTCGGCCAACCCGTTGTCGAGATGGACTGCGCCGCCATCGGCAAGAGTGCCACTCTGCCGCGCATCAGCCCCGACGGACGCTACGTATTGTTTTCTCTTGGCGACTTCGGACAGTTCCACATCTGGCACACCTCGTCGGACCTCTATGTGAAGGACCTCAAGACGGGCGAAGTGAGAAAACTCAGTCAGGCAAGCAGCGACGGCTCCGACAGCTATCATGCGTGGAGCAGCAACGGACGCTGGCTCGTTGTGGCATCGCGACGCGGCGACAACAATTATTCCCGCGCCTACATCGCCTATTTCGACCGCAACGGGAAAGACCACAAGGCGTTTCTCCTGCCGCAGGAAGACCCAGAACAAAACACACTGCTCCTGAAGAGCTACAACGTGCCAGAACTGACGCGCGACGCGGTTTCCCTCAGCGCCGAACAGATTAAAGAGGTCATCTACGACGATGACCACAGCCAGAAGGTTTCGTATAAATCGAAATGATTTTGACTATATAATTTGACCATTAATAAGTAGGTGCTAAACATTATTTTTGAACACCTACTTATTAATAGTGAACAAATATTTTCCACAAAACTGACAACGACATGACCAACAAGCATTCCTTAAGAAATGTCCGCTCGCTGGCCTGCGCCATGCTCCTGACAACGGGGAGCCTGCTGCCATTGGGCGCCCAGAAAACCAACAACGCGCCGGCGCCCATCCTCCCGTTGCCTGAACAGCGACAAGTCGACTGGCAAAAGATGGAGACCTACGCCTTCATCCATTTCGGCCTCAACACGTTCAACGACCGCGAATGGGGCTACGGCGACACACCAGCGGAAACGTTTAATCCCGCACGCCTCGACTGTAACCAGTGGGTGGCAACGCTGAAGGCCGCCGGCATGAAGGGCGTCATCTTCACGGCGAAACACCACGACGGCTTCTGCCTGTGGCCCTTCAAGGGAACGGACTACAACGTGGCCCACTCGCCCTTCCGCGGCGGGAAAGGCGACGTGGTGCGCGAACTGCAAGAAGCCTGCAAGAAGCAGGGCATGAAGTTCGCCGTCTATATCTCGCCCTGGGACCGCAACCGCGCCGACTACGGAACACCGGCCTATCTCGACTATTATTACGCCCAAATACGCGACCTCCTGAGCAACTACGGCGAAGTGTTTGAAATTTGGTTCGACGGTGCCAACGGTGGCGACGGCTGGTATGGCGGTGCCAACGACCGACGCACCATCGACCGACGCACCTACTATAAATTTGAAAACATTCAGGCACTCTGCGACAGTCTGCAGCCCAAGGCCGTCATGTTTTCCGACGGCGGTCCTGGATGCCGCTGGGTGGGCAACGAACGCGGCATCGCTGGTGCCACCAACTGGGCGTTCCTGCGCAAGAACACGGTTTATCCGGGCTATCCGAAACACTACGAACTGCAATACGGCCACGCCGATGGCGACCAATGGACGCCTTCAGAATGCGACGTGTCCATCCGTCCAGGATGGTTCTACCATGCGCAGCAAGACAACCAAGTGAAAAGTCCGCAACAGCTGGCCGACATCTACTATCGCAGCGTGGGACACAACGGCACGATGCTGCTCAACTTCCCTGTCAACCGCGATGGCCTCATCCACCCCATCGACTCAACCAACGCCGTGAAGTTCCGCGAAATCATCGACAATGATTTCAAGACCAACCTCATTGCCGGCATGAAGGCCAAGGCCACGAACACACGCGGAAAGCGCTTTTCAACGGCGGCCATGACCGACAATGATTACGACACCTACTGGGCCACTGCCGACGGCACAAACACGGCCACCGTCACCTATCAGTTCCGCCAACCGCAACGCATGAACCGCATGATGCTCCAAGAATATATTCCATTGGGACAGCGCGTCAAGTCGTTCGTCGTGGAATACCAAGACGGCAAACAATGGTTGCCCGTATCGCTCAACGAAGAGACCACCACCATTGGCTATAAGCGCCTGCTGCGCTTCAAGAGTGTCACCTCGAAGGGCATCCGCGTGCGCTTCACAGACTCTCGCGGCCCGTTGTGCATCAATAATCTCGGCGTTTATGATGCAGGAGAAAATGCCGACCAGGTACTGCCGTCAACGTCGCAGATTGCCACCACCCTGCCCTATTCCTTCATCAATCAGGAAGCCAGCAAGGCCAAAGCGACTTCCGACCGCAACGAACGCACCAATTGCTTCATCGACGACGATGAACTCGTCATCGACCTCGGCCAGGAGCGCACCATTTCATCGTTCCATTACCTCCCTGACCAGTCGGAACAGCCAAAGGGCCTCATCAGCCACTATGAGCTGACGGCCATCGCCGCGCCCTCCGACAAGGAAGGAAAGATGATCAGCCAAGGCGAGTTTTCCAACATCAGAAACAACCCGACGCTACAGTCGCTCTTCTTCACCCCCGTCATCACGCGCTACATCCGCCTCAAGGCCACGCGCATGATCAACGCTGGCGAACCAATGGGATTTGCTGAAATTGCCATCCACTGATGATTCACAAAACAAACCTCTGATAATATTTCAGCCCAGTCTTCAGCCAAAGACTGGGCTGATTCATTTATATAGATAAGCGAAAACGGAAAGGAACGCCACCCTGCGGCGAAGCACTGTAGCTCACTTTGCTCGCAAAGTGAGGGCCACGAACACGTAGCAAACATTTGAGACGCCAGCCACATTCTCTCCCCCGTTCTCCCCACTCCCTCAGCCCACTCCTAAAGCTTGTCAGCGAACGTGGGAGCAGACGCATCCGAATCTGGGAGCAGACGCGACCGAATCTGGGAGCAGACGCGACCGAATCTGGGAGCAGAGACGGTTGCGTCTGCTCCCAGAGGCGCTGACAAATATAAATCCTCCAACGAAAGACATTAAGAGTGAACTTGATGTTACGGCAAAAAACGGCCCCCACCTGCACTTAATTTCCAAATATATCCTCCCTCAACCACCCTAAAACTCTTTTATAAAAACGCTCAAAGGCGGACGCTCAAGACTTTCCATCTTGAACATCCGCCTTTTAAGTACATCGAACGGCGTTGCCGGCTAAGATTTTCTTTGTCGGCAACCTATCAGCTTCGTCTCGGCAGCCACATCGAGGGTATTTCTTTACGATTTTTTGAGTTGGCATTGGTGATGTCAACCAATATCAGATACCACTGTTCTTTTCCACGGCGTTCTCCAGATATATAGTACACTTTATCGGGTTGGGAGCGCAGTATCAAATATTGGTCTAAGAACTGGAACACCTTGTCGTTTGCCACACAATCTCGATGGTGCATCGGGATGCCTGCCATATCTCTGTTTTTATAGAAATAGTAGTTATAGCCAACTCTCAGCATGTCCATGAACCCCATTTTCTCTACCACCGGACGCTCATCAAACTCCTGCATGGTGTACAGATTTACCCATGTAGTTTTGTCTTCTCCAGAGAACACGACTTCTGCGATATTGTCATCTGAGAGTTTAACGCGCTTCAATCCTTCCAGAATGATATGGTGGTCATTATTACTGATGGCATATTCGCCCGTCAGATAATGCTCACAGACGTATGCGTCCTTACTATTGTATTCCTTTCCTCTATTCTTGTTGATAGCGTAATAGGCGTATGTCACAAGGCATTCTTCTCCATTGATGGTTTTATAGATGCTGAAGCTCTCCTGCTTGCGCTTCTTACCTGTGATATATTCTCTTTCATCGGTTGTCACCTCCTGCATCGAACCTTGCGCATTATACATATAGAGATATTGCTCCTTGGTGCCGACAGCCAGTGGCGACCACGGGTCTTTTCGTCCTACGTACACAATGGCTTCATTTTTATTGTTCAGCAGGTAGTACTTTGTTATGTCACCTTCTGTCTGACTAACTAACTGCCAGTTAAAACGCATATCATCGTAGGTCTTATATCTCCCATGCATATTGTCACCTATACAGATATAATTCCCATCCTTTATATAACCAAATTTTGCTTTTCGCATAATGTAATCAGATAATCGAAATAATCTAAAATGGCAGTTCTCTTCTTGGAACGCCATAGTCTGTACAACTCTCCATTTCCTCTATCTCTTTCCATGCCTCATGGAGATAGGTTTTCACGGCTTCTGGCAACTTGCCTTGTGTTGCCAATTTCTTCAATTCCTCTATAAGGTCTTCTATCGCATATTCAGGACTATACATGTCGTCAAAATACTTACGGGGTCTCCAATGAATAGCGTTATTATTAGTTATATATTTTCTGAATAGCCCTAATATATATATCATACTGATTTTTAGAATATCATTACTTGATTTATTATCTACACTTTAGTCTGACCACTTACTTCAGCTCATCAAAAGCAGCATGCAAGTTGTTTAATAATACTCATCACGACGCTTTATTTCTATGTAAAACGTCCTTTAATTCTTCAGAACACTGAACCTCACTAAAGTCATATGCTGCCACATCGAATGCAGTAATGATATAAAATGAATATTTGTAATCAGTCCAATCATCAGAACAAAACATAATTCGACCATTAGACAACACTGCAACTATTTGATCATTCTGCACATTAAAGCCTATATCCAAGATATCTCCATCTATTATATTCTTAGGTCCATGATAAGGGTGTTCTTTCCACCATCCCATTCTCTTGCCATAAGAATACTTTTCAAAGTAATAATGGGTCTTTAATATATGATGCCCATCCGATTCTACAATGATTGTCTTTTGTGGATGCACAACCATCATTGAGTTTTTATTTGGTAATTGTAAGTGTCTCAGAACAGCGCCATTTCCCGTATGATACATATCTAAATTTCCGTTAGCCAACGCTACCGCTATAAATGGCTGCTCCTCAAACAATCCTATGCTTTCTATTGTAGAATATCCACCATTGAAAGTCAATAAAGATTGATCTCTGAAACTGCGTATTTTTGCGACATTCCCTTTATTGTTGACAGCAGCAATAGAATTATCTCTAAGTATGCATATCAAACTTGGATCAGCAACGGGACTATCTATAATACTGCTCTTTCCTGTTCTCAGATTATACAAGAATACCTTTCCTTCCTCTTTTCTTACAACACAATCATCTTTACAAAAAATTTTACCACGATTGCTTGAAAGGAAGTATTCTTCAAAAACTTGTTCTTTATGCAGTCTTACATCATACACCCATGTGCCATGACGAAACATTTTGCCTAACATCCAATCTCCGTTTTCCGAAAGATGAATACTATCAACATTACTCGGGCAAGTCAACTCTTCCAATTTACTGCCATTATTTAAGTTCCAAAGTTGTACACGCCTACGTCCTCCAAAAACTTCGTAACTAAGTATAATGGCTTTGCTTCCATCACCTGATATTGTAGCATCTTTCAATCTGGCCTTTCCTCTTGCAAGTATACCTATAGTTTCATTTTCATGCTCCAATATCAAGCGACCGTCCGCATAAGAAATAGCACAAAAATTCTCATCACCAACTTTATCAATTTCTCCGTGGCTTTTGTCAAATTGCTTTTTCTCATATCTATTTAATATTGAGATGTCATGACCTTGCACTGGATTCAAATATTTGTCCTTTCCTTGATTTATTGTCTTGCGTGTAAAATCTGTAAGGCTATAAATAACCTCACGGTTAGGATAATATAGATGGACTGCATTATTGCCTACGATGATAGACTTTAGTTTGTGACATATTCCATCCTCTTGACCTATCTCTCCAGAAAATACCCAACTATTTTTATATACGAACACATATAATTTACCAGCCAACACAAACAAACGGTTTTCTACAAAAACCATTTTTGACAAATCTCGTCCGAAATCAAAAACATAAGGAGCTGTAGATTGTCGTAATGAGAAGACATATATTCTCTTATCTGCCCATGTCGCCAAAAACTCCTTATCAGATGATAATGTAAGATGCTTATGACAGATAGGCATACCCATACTGATACCCAACGTTACATTATCAATTATTGCATCTTTCAAAGATATTCTCGATGTCTGCAAAGCGCTATTTGGCAATTTTACATTTCTCAAGTCCAATTCTGAAAAGTCAGCAACATTATCTTTATTGCTTGAAGGAAATGCATCGAACAGATTTTGAACTAAAACAGAAACATTTGCAATTTTGGCTGCTTCCTGACGCACACATTGGGCTGTATGGTGCCAGTATTGCTTATCTATTTGTCGGATATTGGATATTATAGAGAATGGTATTGGACGCTCATTCCATAAAGCCAAAACATCCTTCTTGCTGTTCGTTTGTTTTACAATATACTTTGCAGAGAGATAATCACGAAACATTTGGTGCGGGAAGGCTGTTGTTCCCTGATTCATGTAAAGGAGACGCATTTCTTGTGTAAGAAAATCAATCACCTGATATGGCTCTAAAGATAGCTCTGATGCTTCCCTATAATATTGACGTATCGCATGGATTGCTGCATTTTCAATAACAACATTATCAAGCATGCCTGTCAATAGCTTACGAAACTCTTCATCCTCTATGTTCATTCTGAACGAAGACTCATAGCAATATGCAATATTGGGCAATATCTCATCAATGCAAACCTGCGACAATAGCATCTTATAGCCATCTACTTGACCGCGCAATGTCAATAGAGCTTGCTGTGCCACATAATAGTTATGAAACAAGTCTGCTTCACACATTATGGGAAATCTCCAATTCAAGAAATGGAGATTCTTAGAGTCATTTACAACGGAGCAAATCTCCTTGTAAATTGTCACCATCATCGGATTGCTCAACAAGCGTGTCAATACTTCGGATTTTACAATATTGTTCCATTCCTCTTCCGAGAAAAAATCCTTGATTTCAGTTTTGCTCAATGCGCATAGCTCAGATTTTTTAAATGTAGGCAAACTATATCTTACTGTAAAATCGGAACGGGAAGATATAAGAATTTGAACTCCATCTAAGAAACTGAGACGTTGTATCTCCTGTATGAATTTTCGTTCTGAATTTCCATCTACTTCGTTCATTCCATCAATGAGCATGGTCAGTGTAGGTTGGCGATGTTTTTGTGTTAAACATTTTTCCAACAAGTCTATATCCCCATTGAAAACACATCTTGCACAGTATTTGATTATGTCCATTCCCATACTTGCAAGTTGTTCCGCTGATACATACAAGGTAGGAGAATTTGTTGTTTTACAATAGTCCAATAACATCGTGGTCTTTCCCATACCGCCATCTGCCAAAAGAACAATATGTGGACAATTCGTATTCCAAGCCATACTCAGAAGCGTAGATATGGTTTCATACGTGCCTTCCGAATGAATTTTAGGAATCAAATTCCGTTCAACCTTATCAGGCATACGATTGTAGAAATACGAGTTTGCCTTTTGGCATGCAATCAGTTCTTTCGAATGCCCTTCAATGCCTAATGGCTTAAGTTGAAATTCGTATACACCAACCTCTTCACCATCCAAATCAATAATTGGATACTCTGCCCATCCTTCTGGAAACCATGTATATGCACATACACGGCATTGATAGTTTTCGGAATCGTATTCTCCAATCAATATCGTGGCATTCGCATCCGTCTCATAATGTAACTCGCCTGATTGTAAAGAATCAAGATATTTCATCTTTTGCAAGTTATGATCATGTTCATGACCTGCAAGCCAAAGTCTTACATTATTCTTTTGCAAAACATTCGATAATAATTTTCTCTCGTCTTGCAATAAAGAAGTAATCGGATAGTGAGTCAGTAAGATTGTTGGCTTTTCTTGGTTCAACTTACGGACGACAGTATATAGTTTTTCCAATCCCACTAATAAATCAGTTGCTTTACCACTTTGGGAATAGACCAATGTCGTATCAACATGCAACACATTAAAATCTGGTGTTTCAATAGAGAAATGAGGATTATAGCTATCTTTATACAAATCTATACGATCTGTATCATACAATTCTGATAAGAAATCTACGAAATCCTCTTTACCTGATTGTAATTTCTCTAAGTCAACAGTATCAATATGTCCAATATCTGGTTTATAGTATCCATCATATGGAACAATATGTTTAATGGCATCTTCTCTCCCTTCAGCAAAGATGTTTACATCATGATTCCCTGGAACAATAAACAATCGTTCTATCGGAACGCCAACAGCATGACAAATATTTCTCATATAATCAGCCATGTCTTCTGCAAAAGAATTGGGACGGACATTGGCAGAGCGAATGTCTCCAGTACAAAACACATAGTCACACTTCATCCTTTTATTCCTCAAAAAAGAGGGAAGTTCATCACGAAGTCTTGCCGATGAGAAATTACAATCATTTAAATGCAAGTCCGAAATATGTAACCAACGAATCATAATGCTTTATTTTGTTACAATCACTTTTGCGTTCTTATTTTCATATTTTATAATATCAGCGATTCACAACCAGTAACTACAAAAGTGGAATGTGAGTGATATTTCATTATATTTATTTTCGTAATTTATACAACTTATTAAGTCGCAAATACATTCTTATGTCTTCATCTATCTTCAGCAACAAGATAATAAATATCATCAAAAAATAATAATAGGCAATTCTGTGTTCTTCCTCAGATGTAAAACAAGAAGATACACCATGAGAATACTTATTCCTTAACTGGAAGCCATTAGTATATTCGGTATTATTCAAATAGAAATTCAAATAATGACGTTCTGAGGGGCTCAAAAGATAATCATCAAAATCGAGCCACCCTATTTGAACCATCTTGTCAATTTCCGAACGTACTTCTGGTTCGCAATGATAATATGAAATCTCTCGCCTGTCCCATAGGAGTTTTAATGCTTGTATTTTAAAGAAATTGTCAAAAACGAGCAGACCATCTTCTGTTACTTTCAAATATGCTTTTTTTATCAAATAGTCTATTTGGGGCTTTTTATAATCTTCATATTTATTATAAAATACAGGATTACCACTTGACAACAAATTGAACAACGTATGATAATGGTCTTCCTTATAAGGTTCTACATAATTGAGAAGCGTTTGATCTGAAAATAACAAGCCCAATGGAGTGTATATTTCATTCGGTCCCTCCTTGATTATTGCATATTTGTGTTTATCCTTCAACAGACTTTTTGCTAACGAAATATGAAGTCCCATTTTATACTCGTAGAGTTCCTGATTTATTTCACCTTCCTCTACAAATAAATCATACATTTTAATGACAGATTCCATCTCAGGAGCAATCACTCTATTCTTGTTTACAAATATATCATCATCCTTGGGTAAACTTAAAGCATGCGATGGATACCCGTAATCATTCTTGAAATGGACTTCATAATAATTTCTGATTAAAGACTCAACACACGTTCCTCTTTTATGAAGATAATTATCAAACATCATTAATTGAGAAACTGCAATATCGTTTTTCAAACGAAAATAATCGTTTACATGATACCCCCTTTGATTTCTTTTGTCTCAAATTTTTCAATAAATAAATTTTCATTTTGATTATAACACAAATTTATGAGACCATTTTTGCCAATATACCAAAACAGTGTGCAAAAACAGTTGAACAAATTTGTATCAGAAAGGCTATCCAGATATTGTTCACTGTAAACAAACTTCTGCACTAAGCCGTCTAATGAATAATTTAACGGTTTTATTCCTTTTTTGCAGTTAAACTCAATAGAAAAACCATACTGAATACCTGCAACTATTGCATCCTTGGGAATTTCAGCCAACTTTGGTTCCAGATGTTTTGCCTTTAATCGTATTTTAGGTGTTAGTCGCAAGCCATCAACATCCTTTGCTTGCATAAGTATTCTTATGATCCCAAGTTGCGCATTACCACTATCAAGATACCTTGATACAATTTCGCATTTTTGTGTGTCAGAAAGACTGGTTGGAATATACAACAGCCTTTTTCCGTCATCTGGATCATTTACAAGGAATGCGTGCACCAACAATTCCGCTGTTTTTAAATAGGTTAAGAGAAAATGGGATAATTCTTTATCAAAAGCTTTGACTTTTTTATTGCAATGCAAAATATGTTCAACTTCATCCTGATTTTCTGACAATATAGCAAGCAATACGTTTGAAGTGAGTAAATCCTTCAATCCAAACTTCTCAAAAATATCCCAAAAGTCTTGTTTATAGCCATCATACAAGTCTTTAAATAAATAGGCTGCTGAATTTTCGGCAAAATGACTTCTAAAGAATGTCACAATTACTTTTCCAAAAGTCTTTGTCTTTTTTATATAATTCGCTATTTGTTCTTCCGTCCATTTTTTTAGAGCAAGATGATTGTCTAAAAATAATTTAACATTATAC
>ERZ1026870.616-NODE-616-length-19298-cov-4.434080_pt1 | contig 19298 bp, 13 predicted proteins | sample MGYA00380165_ERZ1026870 | MGnify/ENA primary metagenome ERZ1026870 (study PRJEB33269, sample SAMEA4719801) | human gut metagenome | biome: human-associated habitat; feature: organic feature; material: feces | place: Cameroon | collected 2013-10 ...
TGATGTCGCGGGAGCCGAGGGTGTGGCCGATTTCCTTCTTGAAGAGGAGCATGGCGACGATGAAGACCACGGAGAGAAGGAAGATCACGACGGAGAGCTTGGCGCCCTTCGGGAGCGGGGCTTCGCGTTCTTCCTTGGAGGACATGGCGACGAGGCCGGCCTTCATGCGGGCCTGGAAGATCGGATCCTTTTCAAGATCGACGCCCTGGAAGGCGGAAATGAGCGAAGCGACGGCGGCGCCGAAGAGACCGGCGGGCAGAATCACGCAGAGAACCTGGCCGAAGGAGACGCCCATCGTTTCAACCACGACCCACATGGCGGCGGTGGCGGCCGAAATCGGGGAGGCGGAAATGGCGATCTGGGAGGCGACGACGGCGGAGGTCAGCGGCTGGGACGGACGAACGCCGTTCTGCTTGGCCACTTCCTGAATCACGTTGAGGATGGACATCGTCGTGAAGCCAGTGCCGGAGAGAATCGTCAGAAGGAAGGCGATCGCAGGGGCGAGAACGTTGATGTACTTCGGATTGGCGCGAAGAATGCGGGAGGCGACGCGCACCATGTAGTCCATGCCGCCGGCGACGTGCATCACGGAGCAGGCGAAGAGGACGGACATGATGATGAGGATCACGTCAAGGGGCATGGGGCCCGGAGGAATGCCGAGACAGAAGACGGCAATCGCCATGCCGAAGCCGCCGGCCATGCCGACGCCGATGCCGCCCAATTTGGCGGCGTAGATGATGCACGCGAAGAGCAGTGCAAAGTGAATGTAGACCATGCGATCTCCTTTGGTGGTTGTCCCCGTGTTCCGTGAACGCAAGGGACCTGTAAGTTTTTGTTATATGTGCGCACCTTATCCGACCTGTCGTCTCAAGTCAACGGGGCTCGCGGGGGCAAAACAGGGCTTTGAGGGAAAACGATTTGTCGGGTTTTCCCTTGTGGATTCGTCTTTTCAGATCTTTTGACACGCCTGCGGGACAGGTGATTGCGTGCGTTGGGATGGAGGGAGATGCAGGCTTTTTCGAGCACCCGGCAAGAGTTGAGTATTTTCCCGCAAATGTCTCCTATAGGCGACTCTCGAGCGGGACGGAACAGGGCTTTTCACAGGCTCGAGGAGGGGTTCGGGCGTTCGGTCGGATCGCGAAGAATCGATGAATAGGCGCAAAATTGCGTAGTTTTTGGTATTTCGGGAAGCGCAGACCAAGGCGCTTGGGCACGGGGCGGGCGGATGCAAAAGCGCCGCGACCCGAAGCCGGGCGCGGCGCAGGAGAGTGTGGCCGGTGCGGTGCGGCCCTCAGGAGGCTGCGGGCCAGCGGGCGTTCATCCAGGCGGTCATGACGTCGGCGCAGTGCACGGCGGCCTCTTCGATTTCTTCCGGGGTCACCAAGGTGTCCGGGGTGCAGAGAATGCGCATGAGAAGCGGACCGCGGAGCATTTCGATGTAGCGGGCGGCGGCCGCTTCGAGTTCCTCGATCGGGGCGTCGACGTGGTTCTGGAGCACGCGGGCGAAGCACTGATAGCTCTTTTGCACGCCTTCGCGGTAGAAGAATTCGCCGATGTCGCGGCGCGAATGGGACTGCGCGAACACGAGGCGGCAGGCGCCGACGGCGCGTTCGGTGAACATGCCGGCGAGGAAGATGCGCCCGAAGGCCTCGAACTCCTCGCGCAGCGTGCGCCCCGGGTGGTAGTCGCTCACGTAGGCCTGATAGACGTCGTCGGCCATCATCTTGAGGGCGGCAAGGAAAAGGCCCTCCTTGTTGCCGTAGACCTGGTAGATCACGGAGCGGGAGCCGCCCGAGCGTTCGATGATCTTGCTGAGTGATGCGCCGTCGTATCCGAACTCGATGAAGACGTCGATGGCGCAGCGAAGAAGTTCGTCCGCACGGTGGCGGCCTCGGGAGGTTTTCGGAAGATTGTCGGTCATGGGTGTCGAGTGGGTCTCAGAGGGCCGCCGTCGGGCCGGATGCCGTGCATTGTACCCGAGGGCGGCCGGTGGGCGCTTTGCGATGCAGGCGTTCTCCCGAAGCCTGCGTGTCGGAGCCTGCCTGTCGGGATTGCGTTACTCCCACAAGCGAATGATTTGGAAGCGGCTCGCGGCTTGGTGCCGTCGAGGATTTGCGCCTTCGCGAACTCCAAACTCGGGTTTCAAAAACTCGGGTTTCACGTGCCCTGTCGTCCGGGCGGCGTACAATCGGCAGACGCCATGACCATTTTTCACAAGGAGACCTCCAATGGCCCTGCTGCTTGAAGACCGACTGCTGCCCGGCGTTGCCGAGCTCGTGCCCGAACTCGAGCAAATCCGCCGCGACATCCACGCGCACCCCGAACTCGGGTTCGAGACCGAACGCACCGTGAACCTGATCTGCGACTATCACGCAAAGAGCGGCATCACGCAAATCGACACGGACCTCGTCAAGGGCTGCGTCGTCGCCGTGATTGAAGGCAAGCGCCCCGGACACACCATCGCCATACGCGCCGACATGGACGCCCTGCCGATGAACGACGGCTGCGGCAAGCCCTGGGCGAGCACGGTCCCGGGACGCGGCCACTGCTGCGGACACGACGGCCACACGACGTGGCTTCTCGGCGCCGCCCGTTGGCTCGCCGCCCACAACGACTTCCCGGGCCGCATCGTGCTCGTGCATCAGGCGGCCGAAGAGGCGGGCACGGGCGCCAAGGCGCTCGTCGACGCCGGCCTCATTGAAAAGTACGGCATCGAGGAGATCTACGGCGGACACACCGAGCCCAATTTGCCCAAGGGCGTGTTCGGCTTCAAGCCGGGCCCCCTGCAGGCCGCAAGCGACAGCGTCTACATCACGCTGCGGGGAAAGGGCACGCACGGCGGCCGTCCGCATCTCGGCGTCGATCCGATTCCGGTTGCAGCCCAGATCGTGACGGCCCTGCAGATGATCGTCTCGCGCAAGGTCGATCCGATTGAATCCGCCGTCGTCTCGATCTGCTCGATCAACTGCGGCAACTTCAAGGCCAACAACGTCGTGCAGAGCGAGCTGACGATGAGCGGCACGGTGCGCACGTTCCTGCCGGAAATCCGCGACCTCGCCGAGGAGAACATCCGCGCCATGGTGACGGGCATCGCCGCCGCCAACGGCTGCACGGTCGAGCTCGTCTACGACCGCATGATCGGCTCCGTGATCAACGGCGAAGCGCAGACGAACGCCGCGCTCGAGGCGACGAAGGCGCTCTTGGGCGAAGATCACGTCCGCGTCATCCGTCCCTTCATGTCGAGCGAGGACTTCTCCGAATTCCTCAACCGCATCCCGGGCGCGATCATGCGCGTGGGCATCCGCGACGACGAGCATCAGGTCTCGCTCCACAACCAGCAGATGGACTTCAACGACGAAGTGCTGCCCGTTGCCGTGAGCGTCGTGGCGAACATGGCCGTCAAGCGCCTCGAAGCGCTTGAAGCGTTCTCGGGCTGATGCGCCTCCCGGCGTGCCGGCACCAGGAAAACCAAAGGGGCGTTCGCTTTTCTGGGCGGGCGCCCTTTGGTTTTCGAAGGCGGGCTCAAACGAAGTGGACGACGAAGAGCATGACTGGGAGCGCTGGAATGATGCCGAGCGTCGTCACGCCGATGGCTCTCGAGGCGAATCGTTCGTCGGCGCCGTAGGAGCGCGCGAGCACGGCGATCACGGACGAGACGGGAAGGGCCGAGGCGGCCACGAAGACCTTCCGCATGACGGGGTCGAGCTCAAAAGGCATTGTGACGAGGTACATGACGAGCGGGCGGATCACGAAGCAGGAAAGAAGCACGAGGACGAGTTCGCGCGGCAGGCGCTTCATGTCCGAGAGGCCGATCGAGAAGATCGTCATGCCGATGAAAAAGAGCGCCAGAGGCGACGTGACGGCGCCGAAGCTCTTGACGGTCGACGCGATGAAGGACGGAATCGGAATCGAGAGGAGGATGACGGCGACGCCTGCGATGAAGGAGAGGAGCGGCGGCGAAAAGAGCATTTCGAGGCTTTGGGACGAGACGATTTTGGGCCGCTCGCCGCCCGTCTTGCCCACGCCGTCGAGCCTGATGGCGTAGAGCCCTGCGGTCCAGATGAAGACGCAGTTCGCAAAGAAGTAGACGAGCAGATAAGGAATGCCTTCTTCGCCGAAGAGCGCGGTCGTCATAGGCACGCCCACGAAGAGAACGGTCGAGCCCGTGAAGGCGGCCGTGAAGACGCCCGAGAGTTCGCGGCGCACGAGTCCGAGGCGGATGAGCGCGAGCGAAATGAGAAGGTTGAGCCCCACCGTCGCAAAGGGCAGCCAAGCCATGCCGAGGAGGTCGATAAGCGCCTCGTGCGTGAACTTCGAGGTGATGGAGTGAAAAAGGAAGAACGGAATCGAAAGGTTCACGATCTTCGCCGTCACGGCCCGGCCCGCGTCGTCGAGCTTGCCCGTCTTGGCGGCAAGCCAGCCTATCGCCGCCGTGAGGACGAGGACGAAAACGTTGGAGAGCGTGTGAAGCAGTGCGTCCGACATGATCCGATGCCCTTTTCCGATGCCTTTTTTCCGATGCCCTTTGGATGGGTTTGAGGATCACTTCATTTTACCGCGCGCCGCGGGAGGCGGAATTGAGCCCGATCCCGGGCTCGGCCGCGTCCGCGAAAACGTTCGGGGAACCGCTCAAACAAAGGCGGGAGGCGGGGCGCGCTACAATAAGGCTCCCGACGGGCCCGTTCACCGGGTCCGTTCCAACCGTTTTCAGGAATCGTCGGTCATGCTCACGCAGCTCGTCCTCATCACGCTTCTCATCATCGGCGCGGCGTACTTCGCCATGTCCGAAATCGCGCTTGCGGGCTCGCGCAAGGTGAGGCTCGAGCGCCTCGCGGAGGAAGGCGACCACCGCGCCCGGCTCGTGCTCAACCTCAAGGAGAATCCGGGCTACTTCTTCTCGGTCGTGCAGGTCGGCATCAACGCCGTGGCCATTCTGGGCGGCGTGGTGGGCGAGGCGGTCTTCACCGACGCCTTTGCGGCGATGCTCGAACCCGTCGTTCCGCCCGAATTTCTGACGCCCGTCTCGTTTTTCTGTTCGTTTCTGCTCGTCACGGTGCTCTTCGTGATGTTTGCGGACCTCATTCCGAAGCGCATTGCCATGAGCTGCCCCGAAAAGGTGGCCGTGCGCTGCATCCGTCCGATGGTGACGCTCATCGCGCTCCTCAAGCCCCTCGTCTGGGTGCTCACGGCGCTCGCCAACGCGATCATGCGCATGATGCGGGTGCCTCTCAAGAATCAGGATCAGATCACCAACGAAGACGTGATCGCAACGGTCGAGGCGGGCGCCAAGGCGGGGGTCATCGCGCCCCTGGAGCACACCGCCATCACGAACATGATGGGGCTTGAAAACCATCTGGTGCCGAGCGCCATGACGGCCCGCGACAGCATCATCTACTTCAGTCTCGACGAGACCGACGAGAGCATCCGCGAGAAGATCTCGATGACGCCGCACAACAAGTTCCTCGTGGTCGACGGCGACATCGATCACGTGGCGGGCGTGGTCGACGGCAAGCAGCTCCTCAAGCTCTACGCCGACGGCGAGGCGCTCACGATCCGCAGGCCCGGCATCGTGCAGCCCATCATTACGATTCCCGATTCGCTCACGCTCACCGAAACGCTCGACCTCTTCAAGAAGGAGAGCTCCGACTTTGCGGTCGTCATCAACGAGTACGGCCTCACGGTCGGCATCATCACCCTCAAGGACATTCTCTGGCCGGTGATGGGCAACTACGACGTCTGGGCGGACGACCGCCTGCTCGTCGAGCGCGCCGACGGCACCTGGCTCGTCGACGGTTCGACGCCCGTCGACGACATCGAGCGCGAGTTCGGCATCGAAAGCATGCCCGAAGAGGAGACCTACGAGACGGTCGCGGGCTTCATCATGTACATGCTGCGCCGCGTGCCCAAGCGCGGAGACTTCGTCGAGTACGAAGGATGGCGGTTCGAGGTCCACAACATGGACGGCTTTCACATCGACCAGGTGATTCTGCGCCGCGCGGACCATCATCTCAAGCATGCCGAGAAGGCGGAGAAGAACGAAAAGGCCTCCGACAAGGACGAAAAGGCCTCCGACCAGGCGCCGGAGAAGCACGACGCGCCGGCCGAGGCCGGCTCCCCCAATGCGGGAGGCGAGAAGCCATGACCGCCGCAATCAAGGATGAACTCGTCCTCGTCCTCGTCCTCGTCCTCGTCGCGGGCCGCTGCGTGCGCGAAAAGCACGCGGGCGCGCGGTGCAGGGCCTGCGCCGACGCCTGTCCCGCACGGGCGCTCTCCTTTGAGGGCCCCGCGCTTCGCATCACGGCGCCCGCCTGCGAGGCGTGCGGCGCCTGTGCGGCCGCTTGCCCGCGGGAGGCGCTCGAACTCTCCGCGCCGGGATGGCGGGAGGTCGCCGGCGCGATCTCGCCTTCGGGCGAAGCCGCATGCCGCTGCGCCAAGGCCGCGCCGGGTCTCGGTATGCCCGTGCCCTGCATCGGCGGCCTCTCGGAGACGACGAGGCTCGAACTTTTGAAGGGCGGCTTGAGAAGGCTCAGGATTGCGACCGGCGTTTGCGAAGCGTGCCCTTCGCAGGGACGGTCCCCCGAAGGGGAGACCTTTTGGACGCGCTTTGCCGGGGACCTCAAGGCGAGGGCGGCGGCTTTCGGACGCACGGTCGAGGTCGTGCGAAGCACGGAACCCGTGGCCGACGTCGACGGCGGACGCCGGCATCTGCTCGGCATTGTTGCGAGAAAGTCCGCGGCGCCCGCCGCGCTTGCGCGTGTTGAGGATCGTGCGCCCGATGCCCCGATGGGCGGGCTCCTCGTGACGGCGGGTTCGCGCGCAAGGCTCAGGGCGCTGCGGGGGCTCTTCGCCTCGGTGGGTGCTGGAGACTCGGCAGCAGGGACGGGCGCGGAGGCGTTGAGCGTTCTGCGCGTGCCGGCCTTTGACGAGAAAAAGTGCACGGCCTGCGGACTTTGCGCTGCGGCCTGTCCGCAGCACGCGCTTTCGGCCAGAAGCGAATCGGACGGGCGCTTTACGATCTCGGCCGTCGAGGCGGCCTGCACGGGTTGCGGGCTCTGTGCCGACATCTGCACGTCGAAGGCCGTGACCTTCGTCTCGCCCGACGCGCCCGACGCATGGCTGTCGGGCCGGCCCGTCGTGAAGCTTCATGCGAAGGGCCTCAAGCGCGCGTCCGCCTGGGACGGCATCATCGACCGCAGTCTGCCTTCGGCCTGTTTCCGCAGGTAGCCTTCAAAGGGGCGACGTCGGGCCGCTCGGCGCTTCGGTTTCGGGTTTGTAGAGGCGAAAGCCGTCTCGGCCCGAGCGCTTGGCGTCGTAGAGCGCGGCGTCCGCCTCGCGGATGAGCGTGAGGATGTCCTTTTCGCCGTCAAAGGCCGTCACGGAGCTTACGCCGATCGAGACGGTGAGCGGGCTGCCGCAGCAGGATTCAACGCCTGCGGATTCGGGCCGGATCGAGGCGTCGAGCCTTGAGATGGCGTGCACCTTGTGCATCAGGCGTTCGGCGGCGGTCGCGAGCGTCTGCGGCGAGACTTCCGGCATGATGATGCAGAACTCTTCGCCTCCGTAGCGGTAGATGAGGTCGTTGGCCGCGATGTTGCTTTTGAGCTGACGCCCCACCGCTTCAAGAATCTTGTCGCCGAACGGATGCCCGCGCTCGTCGTTGAGCTGCTTGAAGTGATCGATGTCGATCATCAGAACGCCGGTTCGACGCCTCGTCTTCGCGTTTCGCGTGATGAGGTCCTGGAGCGACTTGCGGTTCCCGACGCCCGTGAGCGCATCGAGCGCGCTCTCCTTGAGAAGCTGCCGGTACTGCGATTCGACGAGCGCCTTTTCCGTGCGGTCCTTGTGGGTGGCTTCGCAAAAGCGCATGAACCATTCGAGTGCCTCGTCGATTTCCCGAATCCGCGACCGCGGCTTCTTGGGCGGCATGACGCCCGTCTCGAGAAAGAGATGCATCTCGTCCATCGTTCGCATGAGCGGGCGCAAAATGGCGCAGATGCCGAAGAAAACGACGCTCCACATGGTGGCGAGCACGGCAATGAGAAGCGCCATGACGGGCTTGACCGGGTGCGAGATGTCGTTTGTGGCGCGGATGTCTTCGAGCAGCTTCTCGCTTTCGACGATTGAGTATTCGGCCTGCAGCGAAGCGGTCTGCGCCTCCATGACGGCCACTTTTTCCTCAAAGGCTCTCTTGAGCTCTGCGATTGCAGCGTTCGTTTCTTCGAGTCGGGTCCGGTTGCGGTGGATTCGGGCGCAGAGGTCGGAGTCTTCGGCCGACGGACAGGCGAGACGGTAGAGCTTTTCGACGTCTGCGGGCTGCCGGCGGAGCCGGTCGGACGAGTGCGGAAGGTGCCGCTCATCGACTGTCTCAAGCTCGAAGGCGGGCATTTCGGGAAGTTGAACGGGATGGGCGGCCGCAAAGGCGGCGATCAGTTCGGCATGGACGAGCCGATCGAGCTGCCGGGCCTGCGTGCGCGCGGCGTCGAGTTTGCGCCGCTTTTCCCATACGTTGTGAACGCTTTCCATGAGTCGCCGGGCGTCGGTCTTCGTCTCGTCGTGCTGCTCAAGCGAAGATTCGGCAATGAGGCTCCAGGCGGTGATGTAGGCATCCCGCGCCCGCGCCGGGTCGCTCGTGCCGGCAAGCGACTTGAGCGACGCGCGCAGGCCTTCGAGATTGACGGCGCTTCTCTGGGCCGAGAGGAGGTTGTCGACCGACGCTAGCGCGAGCGCATCCGTGTGTTCGCGCATTTGTCCGTCGATGTGGCGAGCCAGAAGCGCCGTGCCGGTCGTCAGAATGATCATCGGCAGCGTAGTGAGAAGCAGAAAATGCCTGAGCGTCATGCGCCCGGATGAGTGTCGCTGGTTCATCACGGGCTCAATAGCTCATGTAGGGCAGATACTGCATCGAGATCTGCTGGTATTTGCCGCAAGCCTTGAGCTGCATGAGCGCATCGTCGAAATGCTCGACGAGTTCGGCCCTGTCCTTGCGAAAGGCGATGCGGGCCTGTGTCAGATTGGGATCGACTTCCGGGTGCAGGCCGCCGATGAAGAAGCCGCGGCCCTGCGGACTTTTGAGAAAGGCGTAGCCGGTGAGGCCCTGCTTGAAGATCGCGTTGACCTCCCTGCGCTTGAGCGCCTCGAGCTGTTCGTCGAAGGTGCGGTAGCGCACGACCGTCGCGCCGGTCTTTTCGTAGTAGGTGCTGATGATGTGGTCCTGAATCGTGCCGGCAACGACGCCGATGGCAAGACGGCGCGGATCTGCTTCGGAAACGGGCCCGATTGTGCGGTCGTTCGTGATGAAGAGGCTGCGCGTGCTGTAGTACGGGTTGCTGAAGACGAAATCGGCCAGGCGGGACTCGGTGGCGCCGAGCCCGGCGACGACGGCGTCGAGCTCGCCCGACTTGAGGCTGCTCAGAAGCGAGTCGAAGGATAGCGGCACGAGCGTGCACCGGATGTCGAGCTTGCGGCAGAGGGCATGGGCCATGTCGTGATCGAACCCGCGGCGCACGCCGGCTTCGTCGAGATAGGAAAACGGCTTGTAGCTGCGGTGAATGCCGACGCGCAGGCTGTCGGGAAGGTCGGCGCGTGCGTCTTGGTTCCCGAGGCCGAAGGCGGCGATGGCGCCGCCCGCGCAGGCGATGCCGACGGCAAGGAAAATGAGGGCGGTTTTCTTCATGAGGGCTGTAGGGCGTCCGCCTTGCGGCAGCGCGCCGGGTGAGGCGCTTCGGCGCAGCGGTGGATCACGCCTGCGAACACCCGAAGTCGGACGACTGCAGGACGAGTTTGACGGCGTCGGCGACGGGCTGAGGCCTTGCGAAGTAGTAGCCTTGGAAAAGGTCGGCGCCGAGGGTTTGCAGCGCTAGATGCATGTCGGCCGTTTCCACGCCTTCGGCGCAGACCTCAGCGCCGAGTTCATGGCAGGCATCGATGAGCTTGGCCAAAAAGCGCCTGCGGGGCTCGCTTGAGAGCGCGGTCGAGATGAGGTCGTTCGAGAACTTCACCCGGTCAAAGGGCAGGCGCAGCAGAATGTCGATCGAGTTGTAGCCGTTGCCGAAGTCGTCGATGGCGGTTTGCAGGCCGAGACGGCGCAGGGCCTCGAGCTGGCGCTGCAGGGCCTCGAACGCTTCGATCGGAGCGGTTTCGGTGAGTTCGATCAACAGGTGCCTAGGCGGAATGCCGAAGCGCGCAAGGGCGTCCCTCACGAACGGCACGAAGCCTTCGTCGTCGGCCTGGCACGCGCTGATGTTGAGACTTGCGGCAAAGCCCGGCGGCAGCACCTGCCGGCAGGCCGCCTTGATGCGCTGCGTTTCCTCGAGGCAGGCCTCGACCGTCCAGCGCCCGAAGGGCGTCATGAGCGGCGTCTTTTCCAAAACAGGCACAAAGACGTCGGGCCCGGGCAGCCCGGATTTGTCGGCATGGGCGATGCGTACGAGAAACTCGCCGCCCGCAAAGCCCGTCCGGCACGCCTGAGGCTGAAAGAGGAGATGGAAACCCGAAAAGTTGCTTCGGCAGGCGATCGTCATGTCGACGACGTGCGAAAGCGTGAAGGCGCACTGCGCGTTGATCGAGTCGGAAAGACGGCGAAGAAAAGCGGCCCGGCGCATCACCGCGTCGTCATAGCTCTCGGGCACGCCCGAATGGAAGGTGCCTGCCCCGTCGATGTCGCCCGCGTCGACGATCGTGCGCACCGCCTCGTCGAAGGCCGCACGGCTTGTGAAGCAGACAAGCACGGAGCCGTCGTCGAGAGGCTCGGCGAAGATGATGGTTTCGGAGCTCTCCTTGAGCCTCGCGCAGACGAGATCGGGCTCGAACGGAAGCCGCGTGAAGGCAAGACGGGCGGCTTGGGCATGCAGAGGCACGCCCGCAAGGGCGGCGAGCGTCCTGCGGTCTGCGGAGGCGTAGTCGCTCGCGCGCAGAAGCTCCGCAAAGATGCGGCGGAAGTTGAAGACGTCGAGCGTGCCCTTGATGCGCTTGCAGGAGACATGGGCGCTCACGGCTTGCGCCTCAAGCCGAACCCAGTAGACCTCGCCGCAGATGTTCATGCGGCCGTATTGATGAAAGGATCTCAGGCCGCCCTCCATGAGCCCGCGCACATGCGTTCGGCAGAGCTCCTCGTCGCATTTGTCGAGAAAGCAGGCGGCGAGTTTCTCCATGCCGCACGCTTCGGGCGAACGGGAGAGGCCGAGGAGTTCGGCGTGCGCGGCATCGATCGTGAAGCGCCCCGTGTCGCGTCTCATGGTGAAGGCGAGGGGCGCCGCAAGGGGCGCGGATCTGTCCTCCGAAAAAGGGAAGGCGTCAGGAGTTTGAAGGCGGTGCGTCATGTCGAAGTTCCGTGAAGGCGGCCTCGAGCACAGTGCGCAGTCGCCAAAAAAGAAACTTATTGTAACATGTTCGTATGCCGAGATGTTAACGGAAAAATTCTAAAAAAAGATCGCGAGGCGTGCAAAGTCCGCGCGGAGAGCAGAATTCGGGTTTTCGAGCGTCGTCAGCGGATTCGGCCGACGGCTTCGCAGAGCGCGCGGTGGCACTCGTTGAGGGTCGGAATGGCGCCTTCGCCGTCGACGAAGCTCTGCACGGACACGTCGTCCGATTCGGCGATTTCGATGAGGTCGGGGGCGGCCGAGCGGAAGGCCTGCAGCATGTTTCTGAGGCCTTCGACGATGTGAAGCGGCGTGCCCACGGGCGCGCAGATGCGCACGAACCCCATGTCGTCGCGCTTGATGCTGAAGCCGATGCCGTTGGCAAGAAGCGCCACCACGCTGTCGGCGCTCCAGAAGACGCTGCCGATGGATTCGGGGTCGTGGAGTTCGGCGTGCACGCGCAGGAGGTCGTCGTAGGCGGCGCGAAGCGCCATGGCGCCGTCGCGGAACTGAAGCCGCGTGAGCGAGTTGATGCCCGTCATGACGAAGTTCTTCTTCACGAGAATGCCGAAGTCGGATTCGACGTCGGCACGCGCGTCGGCGAACTGCTTCGGGGTGATGCGCACGTTGACGAGCTCGGGCTGGTGCTTGAGCCACATGATCACGTCGTCCATCGTTCGGCAGACGCGGTTTTCGCTCTTGAGGCGGCCGTTTTCAAAAAGGCGCACGAACCATTCGAACGAGTTGTGCCAGGCGTTGTACTTGTTGACGAAGTCCTCGAGCACGTCTTCCGGGACGTTCTTCGTGTCGAACGTCTCGTAGATGCGGTGCACGTCGATGACGGCCACGGCCGAGACGTTGAGTCCGGTGCGCATGTGCTCTTCAAGCGCATCGCGAAAGGGCACGATGCGAAGCTCGCGCCGAAGGTTGATCACGCCGAAGAGCACGGCGAAGACGCGCCAGCGCTTGGGGTCCTTCTTGAAAAAGCGGAGCCGCTCGGAAATGTCGTCCACCATCTCCGTGTTCCAGAGAAGCCCGTAGGCGCGCTCGTCCCAGATGAGGACGTGGCTGACGATCGCCTCGAAATAGGCGCGCATCACGCTGTAGACGATCTCGTGATGAAAGCTCATCACCGAAACGCGCAGCGAATTGTCTTTGAGAAGAAGCGTCTTCATGGCCGGGCCCCAGATCGTGTGAATCGCCTTGAAGTCCGATGAAATTGAAAACTTCAATTGGACAAGGCGCGCCGAAAGTCGTCGGCTTTCCCACACTCTAATATGTTTTTGCGGCGAACGGTTTGGAAAGGCTTCCCGCGGGCCCGACTTTTGAGGAAAAAGGCGCAAAAGGACGGGAAAATCCCGAGCTTTGGGGTCCTTTGCGAACCCGTCACGCTGCGGGCTGCACGAGGCCGAGGCGCCGCGCGGTCTTTTTGAGGGCCGCCGCCCACCACTTCGCGAAGACGGGCGGGACCTCGTCCTTCTTCGTGCGGAGAATGAGCCGCTCGGGCGGCAGGTCGAAGGGCGCCGAGAGGAGCGCGAGCGACGAGCGAAGCCCGGGCTGCGTCATGGCGACGGCTCTCGGGACGATGGTCCAGCCCACGCCCCTTGCCGCGAGCCCGATCGCCCATTGGGCGCTGTCGACCTCCCAGACGTCGGGACTCACGGTGATGGGTGACTCGGATTCGCAGTCCTGCGCGTTGACGACGATCTGCCGCAGGCCCTGAAGGTCCTCGATCGAGGGCGCCTCAAGGGCTGCGATCGGATGCCGTTTGCCGACGGCGATCACGCGGGGCGCGAGCCCGATGAGGTGCTCCTCGCATTCGGGATCGGGCCTCGACGAGAAGATCACGGCCATCGTCATGTGGGAGCGCCTGAAGAACCAGTTGGATTCCGAGCTCGAAATGTTCTCGAGCTGCAGCCGCGCGGCGGGAAACTGCTTCGAGAAGTCGCGAAGAAGGTCAAGGAGAAGCGGCAGCTCGAGCGCCATGTCGATGCCCATGTAGAGGAGGGGCTCGGGCAGCCTGAAGAGCTCGGAGGCTCGACTCTCAAAGCGCTCGGAGGCGCTCAGGACGCGCTGCGCGGCCGGGAGGAGCTCTTCGCCCGCGGGCGTCAGGACCGCAGGCGTGCCGCGCACGAAGAGCTTGACGCCGAGCTCGTTCTCCATGCCCGCGATGTGCGTGGAGACCACCGACTGGCTGCGCCCGAGCGCCCGGGCGGCGGCCGAAAAAGTGCCTTCGCTCGCGATCGCCGCAAAGCTTCTCATCTCCTCGATCGAGATCGTCATCTGGTAATCCCTCCGTTTGTTTGCCCTTCGTTTGCCCGTTTGTTTGAAGGAGGCCCGCGGCCGGAATCGGCTCCGGGCGGGCGGCTCCCGCGCCAGTCTATCAAAAATCCGATGGATTCCATCTTGAGGGATCGGATTTCAAATGTGAGAATGTCCCCGTCGAGTTCATTCCGCAGGTATTTATGACGACGCAGAAACACAGCACGGCCCTTCACAACGACTCTCTTCACAACGACTGTCCCGTTCAATCGTCTCAATCGTCTCAATCGGCCAAGATGCGCCGAAAGCTCCTCGCCGCACGCGCGGGCTTTTTTACGGGCGGCTTCACGGTCGCGAGCTGGGCGCCCATCATTCCCTTCGTGCAGTCGGAGCTCGCGCTCGAGCCCGCCGTGCTCGGCACGCTGCTCTTCGGTCTGGGCATCGGGTCCTTCTTCGGCATGCCGATTGCGGGAACCGTGTCGACGCGCCTGGGCAACCGCACGGCGCTTGCCGCCTCCGGGGTGCTCTCCTGCCTTCTCCTCGTCGTGCTCGCGATGATTCCGGGCTTTCGCATCGAGTGCGCGGCGCTTCTGCTCTACGGCGTCACGTTGGGGTGCCTAGAGGTGAGCGCGAACATCTACGGCGCTCAGCTCGAGAAGGAGGCGGGGCATCCGCTGATGTCGGGCCTTCATGCCGCCTATTCCGTGGGCGAAGTCGTCTCCGCGGGCGCGATCACGGGTCTCCTCGTGCTGGGCGTCCCGCTTCTCTGGGTTGTGGGCGGCCTGATGGCCGTGCTCGCCGCGGCGCTCCTCTGGGCGCTCTCGGGGATCTCCCCGTCCGAAGGCCGCAGCGCCGCCAAGCGCGAAGGCATGGTCTTTGCGCCCGCGCGCGGCCGCATCCTCGTGCTGAGCCTCGTGTGCATGTCGGTCTTTCTTGCCGAAGGCGCGATGCTCGACTGGTCGGCGATCTATGTGCACGAAGTGGGCGGGGTCGACCTCAAGGCGGCGGGCATCGGCTACACGCTCTTCGTCGTGGCCATGGCCATAGCCCGCCTCATGGGCGACCGCCTGGTCGAGCGATTCGGGCGCGTGCGCGTGCTCGTTGCGGGCATGCTCCTCAACATCGTCACGCTCGTCGCGATGGTGCTTTCCGACAACCCGGCCGTGCTCTTTGCAAGCCTCTTCGTCATGGGGCTCGGCATCGCCAACGTCGCGCCCGTTCTCATCTCCGCCGCCTCGTCCGTCAAGGGGTGCGATCCCACGGCCGCGATCACGACCGTCACGACGATCGGCTACGGCGGCCTCATGGCGGGGCCGGCGCTGCTGGGCTTCATCGCGCAGCATCAGTCGCTTGAAACCGCCTTTCTCTTCATTGCGGCCTTGCTCGTGCTGGCGCTCCTCAATGAAATCCGCATGAACAGGCAGCTCGCCGCGAAGTCGTAGGGCGACGCTCGAGTACCGCGCCCGGGCCGTGGTGAAAACCGGCCCGGGCGGCGTAGAATGTCAGACGCCCAATTTCCGGACGCCTAATTACCGGACGTCGCTTTGCCCCTGACGCGAAGCGGCGTCTTTGCCTACCCCCTCGGCGCGGTGCCGCCGGCCGGGCGTGCCTCTCGACAAACATCCATAAAGAACAAAAGCCATGAGCGACGTTCATCGTCCCATCGACCTTCGCGCCTTTCTCATCTGCGTCGTGCTCAGCATGATCTGGGGCCTGCAGCAGACCGCCATCAAGGCGAGCGCCGCCGACATCGGCCCCCTCATGCAGGTGGCCCTCAGATCGGGCGGCGCGGCCTTTCTCCTTTGGTGCGCCAACCGCTTCTGGCTCAAGGAAAAGTGGAACATGTCCGTGAAGTTTGCCGACGCCCTGAAGGTGGGGCTCGGCTTTGCGGGCGAATTCTTCTTCGTGGCGCTCGGTCTGCAGTACACCAATGCCTCGCACATTTCGGTGCTTCTCTACACGGCCCCCTTTTTCGCGGCGATCGGACTCTCGATCAAGCTGCCCGAGGAGCGCCTCTCCGTCATCCAATGGGCGGGGCTCGTGACGGCGTTCGCAGGGATAGCGGCCGCCTTTTTGCTGCCGGTCTTTCTCGAGGGCGGCGCCGTGCCCGAAGGTGATCTGTGGCTTCTCGGCGACTTCTTCGGGCTGATGTCGGGCTTTTGCTGGGGGCTCACGACCATTTCGATGCGCGCCACGACCATGAACGAGGCGCCGGCCTCGCAGATGCTCTTTTGCCAGCTCGCTTCGGGCTTCGTGCTGCTTTTGCCCTGCGCCGTTCTCTTCGGGCAAACGCAGGTCGCATTGACGCCCCTCATGCTTGCCTCCATGGGCTTTCAGACCTTCATCGTCGCCTTTGCGAGCTATCTGGTCTGGTGCCGGCTTCTCAAGCAGTATCTGGCGGCGCGCTTAGGCATTCTGGTCTTCATGACGCCGCTTTTCGGCGTGCTCTTTTCCGTCGTCATTCTCGGGGACCGCATCGGACTCCCGTTCGTGGCGGGGTCCCTTCTCGTGCTCGCGGGCCTCTTCATGGTGCAGTCGAAGAACATCGGCCTCGTGAGCCGCAGAAGACGGCGCACGAGCGGCGGTTGAGGCGGGCGGGCGCCGCATGCGGACGAACGCATAAACGAAAAACACAAACGAAAAGGCGGCCTCCGCGAGGAAGCCGCCTTTTCCTGTCTTGGTGCGCCCTGCTGGACTTGAACCAGCGACCAAGCGATTATGAGTCGCCTGCTCTAACCGACTGAGCTAAGGGCGCGAGAGCGCGAATTCTATCATGAGGATGCGCGAAAGATCAAATTTCGGCAAATTTCGGCAAAGCAAATTTCGGATAGGTTCGTGCGCGAAAAGGCGGCCTCCGCAGGGAAGCCGCCCTTTCCGGGTTCACGATGCCGCGTGCGGCATCAGGTGGTGAGCGTCGTTACTGGCCGAGAGCCTTTTCGATGGAGAAGGGCATGGCCTGATAACCCGTCGTGTTCTTGAGCTGGATTTCGACCGAAGGCTCCTTGGCGCCCCAGTTGAATTCGCACAGATACGGGTTGGGCGAAGAGGTGAAGGCGCCGGAAGCGAGGTCAAACGAAGCGCCGGCCGTGGCGGAGTACACGAAGACCGAATTCTTGTCGCTCTGGTATTCGGTAATGGAGGTGACCGGGCTGTACCATTCGTGGCCGCGTTCCTTGCCGTATTCCCAGACCTGTTCGACGGTCATCTTCTTCTGGTCGATCTTGTAGACGACGGCGCGGGAGTACTTCATTTCGGGGAGAGCGGGCTGCTCCATGCCGCGCGCATCGCCGTTGTCGAAGGCTGAGAGATAGATGATGTCGCCCTTGCTCATCTCATCGATGCGGAAGGCCGTATGCTGCGTCCAGGTCCAGTCGAAGTCGCCCTCGCACTTGGAGCCTTCGCACTTGACGGGCTTGCCGTTCTTGTCGACGGGCGTGAGCACTTTGTCGGCCCAGGCTTCCTTCCAGCCTTCGGGCGAGCCGAGGATCCACTTCACCTTCTTGTCGCGTCCGATCTTGATCATGGCCGACTGATGGCGCGACGAGATGATGATCGAGTCGTCGGACGGGTCGTAGTCGACGGAGTTGACGTGCGCCCAGTTGCGGCCCGCACCCGTGCCAACGATGTCGCCGAAGCGGTCGGAGGCGTCCGCCTTGGCGATTTCCTCAGCCGTCAGGGTCTTGCCCGCGAGGCTCGCGTCTATGTTGAGGCAGACCGCGCCCTGGTCGAGCACCTTGAGGACGTTGTCGCGATACGGGTCCAGAATGTCCATCAGGCGCCATTCGTCCACAACCTTGCCGTTGGCGTCGACTTCGGCGATGACGTCACGCACCGTGTGGACGTTCTTGCCGTCGGCGCGCTTGTAGTTGGAGGCGCTCACGCGCAGGAAGTAGTGTCCGTTCTGAGCGTCGTCCATCGAGTGCGAGAAGTCGTTGAAGCGAAGCGGCAGGCGGCGGTTGAAGACTTCGCGCCCCATCACGTCGTACTTGACGTAGCGCTGGCCGAAGCCCCAGGAAATGAGGCCGTCGTCGTTTTGCTTGAAGCCCATCATGACGCCCGCGCTGTAGATGGAGTTGAGGTCGTACATCGGGTTGGCAAAGAGGTACCAGCGGATGTCGCCCGCGGTGTCGAGCATCGTGATCTGCGGGTAGTAGTTCCATTCGAGCGCGCCGCCGCTCGGGTTGTTCCAGACGACGCGCGTGCCGATGCCGGACTTTTCGACGAAGTTGTTGACCAGGTAGAGGCGGTCCTTGAATTTGGGATCAACCTTCTTCACCTCGACGCCGTAGGGCATCTCCACTTCCGTGGCGTTGCCCGAGGCCTCCATGTAGACGGGCGGCGCAAAGAGCTTGATCTTGTCGCTGAAGCTCTCCTTCTTGCCCTGTCCGTCGATGCGGGTGTAGCTCACCTCCACCGTGTTGACGTAGTTGGGATAGAGGCCGAAAACCGGAATGCCGCCGTGCGTGAGAACTTGGGAGGACGAGACCTTGTAGGCGATCTCCGCGCCGTTGGGCTTGGGCACGATGCGCACCTTGACGTCTTCAAGCGTATAGCCGCCGTCGCGAATGACGGCCGTGAGCGGCGCGATGCCGTACGGATTCATCATCACTTCGCCGAGATGACCCTGGGTGTGATAGTCGATCTTGGGACCGGACGGGCCGCCGATGGCCATGGCGGTCAGAGGGAGCAGGCCGGCCACGGCTAATGCGAGAATGCGGGTCTTGAAGTGCATGATGTGTTCCTCGATGGAAGTGAGTCGGAAGAAACCGCGGAAAAAAAAGGCGATTTCGCTGAGGAACATTCTGTCAAAGCAGGCGCGCGCCAACCATTGGAGGCTTCGCAAAGAGCCGTTCTGAAATTCGACGCGAGCTTTTGCGGTTTTCGCAATGCCCTTCGGGGCCTGATTCTGACGCGGACCCGGGCGGCCGATTCGGGCGGACTTCAATAGGGTATGACGGGAAGCGTCGAGGGACTCTGAAAACCGCGGCAGCGCGAGATGATTTTGGCTCTGAACCATTGCGACGCCGGGTCGTAGTGCGTGCGGTCGTGCCAGAGAAGCGTCGGCGAGAAAATGGGCGCATGCTCGGGCCGTCCGAGCACGTGCAGTCGATGGCGCATGGCCAACTGCCTGGCGAGATGCATCGGGATGATCGAGAAAAAGTCCGAACTGTCGAGCATGGCGGGCACGGACAGGAAGTAGGGCGTCCAGACCGCGGCGTCGCCGTTGCCGACGTGAGGCACGCTCGCGACGGTGGTCGACCATTTGTCGTCATAGCCGGCCGGCATGGCGTGCGTGACCTTGATCAGGCGGTACGGTTCGAAGTCGGACTTTTCCAGAGGGCGGCGCGCCTGAAGCTCGACGAGCGGATGGTGCGGGCCGACCACGAGCACCATGGTTTCCTCACACAGAATTTGAGCGTGAAACCCGGGTTCGGGCGTGAGGTTGGGAAAGATGCCCATGTCGAGGTCGCCGCGAATGAGGTCGCGGTTGTAGCTTTGGCCGGGATGCCTGAATTCGATGCTCAGATTGGGACAATCCTGAAAGAGCTCGGCAAAGGCGGGTGCGAAAAAGGTCGAGACGGCCTTGTCGACGGCTCCGATCTTGAAAATGCGGTTGAGAGACGTCGGATCGAAGGCGGTCGTGTCGAAGAGCTTGCCGTAGGCCGAGAGGAGCTGCAG
>ERZ1026870.619-NODE-619-length-19243-cov-4.513290_pt1 | contig 19243 bp, 14 predicted proteins | sample MGYA00380165_ERZ1026870 | MGnify/ENA primary metagenome ERZ1026870 (study PRJEB33269, sample SAMEA4719801) | human gut metagenome | biome: human-associated habitat; feature: organic feature; material: feces | place: Cameroon | collected 2013-10 ...
AGACGTCCTGAAGGATCGATGCTGCCGACCACTTCCCTGCCGCTGTCCTTGGAGACGACGATGGTGCCGGCAGGGAGAGGCTGACCGGCGCGATCCTTCAGCAGGAAGCAGAATCTGCCCTGTCCGTATGACTGAATCAGTTCCGCGGGCAGGGCGTCGCGGTCGGAGGCGGCTTCTTCGCGGCTTTCAATGCCGCGGGCGGATTCGATCTCGACCTTCCGGGCCGCGCCGGGACCGGCGGCGTCAAGGTTGAGGCGTTCCACATTGAGGTTGCCGTTGGTCTCCGACTGAGGTTCGTCGCTCAGCTTGTAGCTGAATTCGACCGTGGTCGCGTCCGCCAAGACGGCTTGCAGACGACCTTTCGCGGGCAGCGCCGTCAGGAAGACGCGGCCCGATTCGCCTACAAGTCCCTGAACATGCGGATCGACCTGGCCGTCTTCGCCGAGGAGCTTGATTTCGGTTCCGAAGGGAAGCGGCGTGCCGTTGTTGTAGAGGTGGAAGAGGGCCTGACGGCCGAAGCGCACGGGGTACTTCACCTTCACGATCGCGCCCGACGTCGGGTAAACCACGCGGTTGGTGTTTTCAAGAAGCAGGGCGCCGTCGGGCAACGTCGACGGGTCGATGCTGATTTCATTGCGGGTGTAGTTGTTGAGGTACGTCAAGGCCGCGTAACCCGACGAATTGGTGGTCGTGTCGAAGGCGTTGCCGAGCCTGACGCCCTTGACGTCGGGCACTTCAATCAGGGCGATCGAATCGTAGGCGTACCGGGTGGGCGTAATGCCGCCCGAGTGGAGGACCAAACCGCCGTTGATGCCGCCCTGGAAGCTGTGCCCGTAATGAGAATAGGTGTAGCCCAAGTCCGCGCCAAGCGCATGGCCGTTGTAGCCGACGCGCACGGCCGATTCGCGCGTCTCTTCGCGTCCCATCGTTTGCGAAAGCGTCCAGTTCCACGTGCTGTCTTCGGTGTAGCCGTTGACGAGCGCGCGCTGCTGATAGGTCTTGTCACCTTGGGCGGTTTTGAACATCGAGCCCTGGTACTGAACGTCCGTGCGCCTGAGCGTTGAAGAGGAGGAGCCTGAGAAGAAGAGGCTCAAGGGGATGTTGAGGTTGAGCATGACGGAGTGGGACGACTCCCACCCCCGGTTTGCACGCTCTTCATAGTTGCGCCCGTAGTTGAGGTACACGCCGACGCCCTTGATGCTCGTGCTGTAGCCGAGGTTGATGTTTTTGGTGTCCTGCTCGCCGCCCTTGTAGGTCGTGTAGGTCACGTTCCCGGAAATGGAGCCGTAGTCGCCGACGCTCTGGGAGAGCGAGAGCTGCCATTTGCTCTTCATGCCGGCATTGTCGACGGGCACGTAAAAGCGCGATCCGTATTCGGCGATCTCGCTGAAGGTGCGGTAGTGGCCCGTCAAGTAGTGGTAGTTGGCCAGATTGATCGTCGTGCCTGTCGAGAGCATCGTCTTTTCGTAGCGAATGCGCCAGGCCGTGCCGTTGAGATCGTCTTCAATGCCGTTGGCGGGATCGCGAACGGCTTTGGATTGGGTGGCGTCGACCGCGACGGCGCCGTAGAGGCCGAGCGAAAGCCCCGCGCCGAAGGCGGCGCTGAAGTATTTGTCGGCAAGAATGGCGCCGCCGTAGAGCGTGACGTCGTGCGGGAGACCGTAGGACAGGCTTCCCTGCGTGAAGAACTTGCGCTCGACGCCCGGAGAGAGGTTGTGTCTGTAATACTGGCCCACGTTGAGGTCGTATCGGAGCTGCCCTTCCTTGAGCATCATAGGAATGGAGGAATAGGGTACGAGCATGACGCGCTCGGAGCCGTCGGCCTCCCGAATGACGACTTCAAGGTCGCCGTCCTGACTGAAGGTGGGGAGCTTGTCGAGCCTGAAGGGACCCGCCGAGACGTTGGTGGTGTAGACGACTCTGCCGTTCTGGCGAATCAGAATCTGGGCGTTCGAGTTCGCAACGCCCTCGATCACGGGCGAATACTGCCTGTCGGCGCTCGGGATCATCATCTCGTTGGTGCTCAGGCGAACGCCGCGCATGGAGACGGAGTCGAAGATTTCGCCCGACGTGTTGATTTCGCCGATCTGCAGCGTGCCTTTGACGGCGTTGACGTCGCGCTGCAGGTAGGTGTTCCAGAGGTCCCATTGGTGGTCGGAAAAGGTTTCGCCCGCGAGGACGTCGCGGTTGACGTGGAAGGACCCGCTCGAATGGAGCCGCCAAGGGCCCATGTTGACCTGTGCGTTGAGCGTGCCGTAGAGGCTGCTCATGCGGCCGTTCTGCCGGTCTTCGAAATGCGAGCCCGACAGGTTGTAGTTGAGAACCGCGCCGGGTTCGCCGTAGTCCCAGAGGGCCTGCGGCGCGATGTCGAAGATGTTGCGCTCAGCCAAAAAGAGCTGGGGGATGGAGATTTCCAGCGTTTGGGAAGCGGCGTCGACCTTGCAGGCGACGCTTTCAAAGTAGCGCGAGAGCGGATGGATCGGCGTGTCGGGATTGACGTCGGCGAGCTTGGCGAGCGCCTCCTCCTTGAAGGGAAGCGTGTAGAGATCCTTGAGCGTGAAGGCGGGCTCGAGGCGGCCTTCGAATTCGCGGAGCACGACCTTTCGCTTCGGATAGGAGACGCCGTTGACGACGATGTCGAGTTCGTAGGCGCCGGGACTGAGGTCGAGCCCTTTTTCAAAAAAGCTGGTGTCGACGTTCTGACCCGGCGGCAGGATGCTGCGGAGCAGCTGATGCGAGTATGCGACTTCTTCTGCCTGAGCGCTGAATGCCAGGCTCATGCAGGCCGCAAGAGGAAGCAGTTTCGGATGTTGTTTCATGTCAGTTCTGCAACAAGCGCTCGGTATGAGGTGTTTCGTAGCCGCTGTCGTTGATGAAGGACCAAGTGACTTTTTGCGGTTTTTTCGAGAGGGGAAGCCGAAGCGATCCCATGGGCTTGAGCATTTCAATGCCCGGATGGAGAACGACGGTGCGCCCGTCGATTTCCAGATTGTTGAAAACGAGGTGATAGGGCGTCGGGTTGCGGATGGTCAGCAGGTTGTTTTGATAGGAGAATTCGACCTTTTCGCGCGAAGCGTCCACGGCATCGTCCGTCATGAGACCGGGCGGCCTCAGAAAGAGCTTCATCGTGATCGAATAGGCGAGCTCGAGACGATTGCCGCCTTCCGAGCTGATGTTCGGGATAAACTTCCCGACGAGGTAGAGAAGGGACTCCCGGTCCGCCGCGAACTCTCCGCCGAGACGCCGAAGGGTCAGCACCTTGCCGGCCTGGGGAACGAGTTCAACCACTTCGGGCGTGACGATGAAGTCGGTGTTGAGCGTCCGGTCCGGATCGTTGTTGATGACTTTGGCGTGCAGCAGAAAGTGCTTCTCGGAATAGTTCTTGACGTGAAGCGCCTTGGCCTTCGAGTCGAGCGACAAGATCATCCGGGTGCCTTGGCCGAACACGATGCCCGGGTCGGCTGCAAGCGAGCCCGAGACGGCGATCAGCAGACCGCAAAACGTGATCCATTCCTTCATGTCACGGGGCCCCCATCCGCATGGCGAGTTCGTTAAAGCCGCCGTATTCGTCGACGAACGTAAACGTGTTGACGCCGCCCGCTTCGGGATTCGGCTTGCCGACGGGGAGCTGAAGCTTTGAAAAGGGCATCACCATTTGTGCGACGCGCTCCGTGCGTCCGTTGACCGTAACGTCGCTCACCGAAACGGAGAGGGCGGTAGGATTGTCGACATGGAGCGCATTGGACTTGAGCGACCAGCGGAGCCGCTCGGCTGCGTAGCGCGCGTCGCCCGCAAGGCCGTCGGGCCGGTAGAAGATCTTGATGCGCGTGCCGATGGCGGCCGCCAGCTGATTGGCGCGGCTCTGAACGGCCGGGGCCGTATTGACGTTGAGCCAGAAGACGGATTCCCTGTCCTGAGGGAGCTGCGAGACGAGACGCACCGTGCCCTTGCCGGTTTTGCCGTTGGCCAACTGGTAAAGCGAGGGCGACGCGACAAAGGCATCGGCCATCTTGCCGTCGAGGTCGGTAACCCAGGCCGTGACGATGACGGGCGAGCCGATGTCGTTGATCAGCCCGAAGGTCCCGGAAGAGGCGCCGTCCTCAATGACGACGCGCGTTCTGTCGAGGCCGATGCCCTCAATCGGCACATTTTTGGCGGATTCGCCCGCGTGTGCTGCAAGGACGAGCGACGTCAGCACGGATCCCAAAACAAACTTCAGCATGAACTTTTCCAAAAGAAAGGAGGACGACCTGATGCAAGGTTCGCCCTCCGGGAATCTCCCCGTCCGGTTGGAGGACGGGCTATGAGGAGGGAGACGGGCTCCCTCTTGACCCTGGTTACTGGTAGGTCACGGTGAAGAGAGCGGCCGAGGTGATGGTGCCGGGTTGGGCATCGTTTTGATCATTGATTTCCAAACGGGCGTAGAACGGGATCGTGGTGAAGCTCGGTTCGGAAGTTTTAATTTGCTGGTTAAGAGTTTTTTCGTGCTGGAAAGCACCGGATGCCGTGGCATCGTTGTAGAGCTGAACGGAGACGTAGGGACGGTCGGTGGCGAGCGTGCCCGTCTTGGTCGGCGTGCCGGTCTTGGGATCGTCGCTCTGACCGCCGTTCTGTCCGCCCAGGAAGCTCACTTTTTGGATGGTGGTGTTCGTGCAGCGGCTGAAGTTGAAGACCACAGGTACAAGGACGCCTTCGGAGCCCTTCGTCGGGTCGACGCGGCCGAGTTCGACGACGTTGCCGGATTGGCCGACCGTGACCTTGCAGGTCGCGGCTTTGACTTCGCCCGTAAAGCGGACGGGGATGGATTCGGAAGTCTGGGCTGCCGCATTTGCAGAAGCGGCAAGGATGCCGAGAAGAGTAATGGCGAGATAGGTTTTCTTCATGATGACAATTCTTCTTTGATCGAAAAATGAATGAGTCCGGAGAGGGGCGCTCCCGGGTCAGAAAAATTCTCGCCGCAGCCTGCAGGTGTTCGCAACAGTATGAAATCGGGCAAACCCCTACGACTTCATGCGTACCTCTTTCGAGTTAATCACTCTTTTTTGCAAATTTATTTGAAGGGATTGTCTGAACGGAAAATCTGTCATTATGTATTGAAGTGTAAAATACTGTTGCGCCAAAATCGCAATAGTGGTTTCGATAGATGGATTCTATTATTGAGACGGGCTCTCCAAAAGTGTGATATGCAATTGGACGTGTGTGAGCATTGGGTGGATTCGTGAAGAAGGTGCGCGGCTGCGCCTGCGGATGACGCTCGATTCGTCAAACGCTTTATATTGAAAGGCTGTGATAGCTTTGCTGCGGGTCGAGCCGTCCCGTGCCGACGCCCGTTCCCCAGACCGGAGCTTCGACTCGTTACGTCATCGCAAACCGTTGGCGCAGAAGGCTTCTGCTATGATGGTGCGACTACAAGCCAGGAGCCACCATTGATGACCGCCCCGAAGGAATACCCCGTCAAGATCCGCAAGATCCCCGTGCTCGACAAGAAGACCGGGATCACCTATTTTGAAATCCGCCGAACGCGCTACGACCCGGTCCGCAAGTATGAAGTCACGTTGAGTTCCGAGAGAACGGGCGAAAAGCTCGATCCCGAAAGCGGCGAGGTGGTCGCTTGCCGGCCAAAGCGCGGCACCAAGCGCGGGCAGCGTGCACTTCAGGCGCAGTCTGAAGCCTCGGCGGCGGGGACGGCCGCAAAGTCCGGCTCGATCGGGAAGGCTGCGACAAGGGGAAGGCGCGCAGGAAAGCAGACCAAGGCAGAGCCGATGCTGGCGGGGGCTTCCGACATCCTCGCCATGGTCGGGAAGTGTTCAGGCCTCGACGAGGCCCTTCGCACGACTTATCCGCGGGATATTGCCGACCAGGCGATTTCGCTCGTTCGTTATCAGGTCGCATCCGACGGCGGCGCGCTCGAGAACATCGAAACTTGGGAATACACGCATGATCTGCCGTACGACGGGATGTCCGAAGAGGTCTGCTACGCGCTTTTCGAAACGCTCGGCTCTGATTCGGCGGCCGGGGAGCGGGTTTTCGATCTTCTGCGCCCGGCGGCCTCTGAAGGGCGGCTTCTGGTGTTTGATTCGATCGTTCTTGGCAGCCGAGAACGGGGCAGGGAATCAGCCTTGCCGGAAGACCGGGGAGAAGCGGGCGGATATGACGCATTCAGGATGCTCTCGGGATTTTCTCCCGTTGCGAACCTGCCCGTTATGATGGTCTTGGAACCCGGGCGGGATCCGGTTGTTGGCTCCGTGATCCATGCGATGGACCGCTTCAAAACCTCGAGAACGTGCAAGCCCGAGCTCGTTTTGGGCGAGGGTTTTGATGCCCGCAGTGCCGTTGCCGCCCTGATGAAGGCGGGGGCGGACTTCACGATGAGCGCGTCGCTCGACGATCCGTGGATCAATGGCCTGATCGATGAGGAATCTTATGAAGGTCGACTCGCGCGCGAAAAGCTCGAGGCCGTGTCTTCGTGCGCTCCGTTTGATGCCCGTCTCCATGCGGCGTCTTTCACGCTGCCCGCGGACTGCGCCTTGGAGGCGTGCGAAGCGAAGGGCGAAGGGGAGCTGCCGGAATTCACCGTCCATTTCTACCGTGACGAGGCACGGGCGGCGGTTCAGAAGGAAGGCTTTTCCGCGAGGCTTCACGCCGTCAAGCATCGGCTCGAAGGCGGCGTTCAGCCGCAGGCTCTCGAGCTTTTCGAGCAAAGGCTCTGCGAAGCGTTCATGACGGTCACGCCAAAGCGCGGCCGCAGGAAGGCGACGGTGCTCTTCAATGACGACGCCTGCCGGCGGGAGATGTCGAACTTCGGCATCTCCGTGCTCATTTCGAGCTGTCATCGTGACCCCTGGACGGCTCTGCGGCGTCATCGCCAACGCATCGACATCGAAATGTCCTACCCGATGACCATGGGCGGCCGGGACGGCAGCCGAACAAGACTCTGGCACAAGACGCGCGTCCAAGGCCGCGAGATTTGCAGGCTTCTTGCCTTCGGCTATCGCTTCTGCTTGGAGCGCGCCCTGACGAGAACGCTCGAAAACGCGAAGCGCCTCGCTCAGGAGGCTCCCGAATCCGAACGCGAAGAGTGGGCGAGTGCATCCGACTGGCTTCAAAAGACGTCGCTCAGGCAATTCTTGGGGTGGTTCGACGGTGTCGAGCGCGCCCGGGCCGGAAAGCTTCTTGCCCGAGCCAGCCGATTCGAAGAAACCAAGGCGAGAGACGGGCGCGTGCTCGAACTCCTTGAGCGCGCATTGAAGGAGGCATCGACAGAGGCTTCGGCGCTCGATTGAACGCATGAGAGGCGTGCTTGCCGGAGAGGCGCTGCAACGGGGTTTGTGTCGCCTTTAATTGACTTTTGATCTTTTGTCAACCCCTTGGAAACACCGTGGCCGAAGCGGTTTCGACTCATTAGACTTCGCTCGACCATTTGAGGCGGACCCGAGACCACGGGTCCGCCGTATTTTGAGAAAGGAGTTCACATGTTCAAGAAGTCTCTGATCGCAATGGCGTCGCTCATCGCCGCCGTCGGCACGGCCGAGGCTTGCAGCACGCTCGTGATCGGCAAGGACGTTTCCGAAACGGGCAACATCATCGTCGCCCACAACGAAGACAACGGCGGACGTCTCTTCAACATGCAGCATTACGTCCCGCCCGCCAAGCACAAGAAGGGCGAAACCGTGAAGTTCGAAAAGTTCGCGGCCGAGATTCCGCAGGTTGAGGAAACGCTGGGCTTCTACTGGACCCAGACCTTCGTGCCCGACGGCGCGAGCTTTGCAGACGGCTTCTTCAACGATGCGGGCGTCGTGGTCGCCACCAACTGGTGCGGTGAAATCTTCGACGCCGACCGCATGGAGGTGAAGGACGGCGGCATCGGCTACGGCATTCGCCGTCTGGTGGCCGAGCGCGCTCACTCCGCCCGCGAGGCCGTCGACATCGCGACGAAGCTTCTCGCCGAATTCGGCTACTTCCACGACGGGCGCACGTATACGTTTGCCGACGCCAACGAAGCGTGGCAGCTCGCCATTCATCAGGGCAACAGCTGGGCCGCCCGCAAGATCCATGACAACGAAGTCGTCTACATCCCGAACAACTTCATGATGGACAAGGTGGACCTCAACGACAAGGAAACCTGGCGCATCGAACCCACGCAGGTCGAGCGCGCCGTCAAGGACGGCCGCCACGATGGCAAGAATCCGATCTTCAACTGGCGCAAGGTCGTGGCCCAGGAATCCGTCCGTCACGAACGCTGGAACGCCAACCGCAACGTGCTCGCATGGGAGTTCCTGACGGGCGTCGAATACAACGATCCCGAAAAGTTCCCGTACAGCGCCGTCATCGACCGCAAGCTCGGCGTCAAGGACGCCATGGCCCTTCTGCGCCTGCATGAGGACTACATCGGCCAAGACCAGGAGCTCTACCACTCGAAGTCCGAAGGCGTCTGCCGCACGACGTCTCACGACTCGATCGTCTACAACCTGACGGCCGATCCGACGCTCACCGAAGCCTGGAAGACGCTCGGCCGTCCGTGCCAGTCCGTGTTCGTGCCGCTCTATCCGCTCGCCGGTCCCGCCGAGGGCACCGCCTTTACGGACCCGGCCACGGCGACGAAGGAGCACTTCGCGGGCACGCCCGCCATGTTCGACTTCCGTGCCGACTTCACGCCGCACAGCGTCTTCAGCGCCTCGAACAATGCGATCGACTATCTGCGCGGCGACGAGCTTGCCAAGCGCACGGCGCTTGTTGAGGCTGAGGAAGAGCGCTTCATGAAGGAGCGCGCAGCCGTGACGAAGAAGGCGGCCGCTCTCAAGGGCGAGGAGCGCACGAAGTTCCTCCATGACTACAACCAGAAGGCCTACGACCATGTTCTCAAGATCATGGAAGGCGAAAACGCCCGCCTGATGCCCAACAAGGTCAAGATCCTCGCCGACGTCGTCAAGGCCGATGGCGAGGGCACGGTCGACTTTGCGCTTTTGGGTGCCAAGGGCCACGAAGTGCTGAGCGCCAACATGGAGGCGACGCGCGCGGGCATGAGCGCCAATCAGCTCAACTCCACCCGCCAGTGGAAGAACTTCGCGCCGGCCGAAAAGATGGTCTACAAGGACGTCAACAACGACGGCATCACCGACGTGGTCTTCACGTTCAAGGCCAAGGATGTCGCGAAGGGAGCCGTTGCGGGCGCCGCCATGGATCTGTGGCTCTACACCCAGATCAACGGCCACCGCGTGACGGGCTTTGACGTGGTGCCCGTTGAAAACGACAAGGTGAAGATGAAGAAGGGCGGCCGCGACGGCAAGGGCCTCCTCTAATCAAGCCGAGTCCGGCTCCGACTGCGGGGCCGGGCCTTGCAGCCCAAAAACGGCCGGATTCGCCTCCGGCCGTTTTTGTATCCTGCGGCGGGCTCAAATCAACGCAATCTGTCTTTCAGTGAATTGGGGCGGGATCTGAAAGGGCGTTTTCGGTCGAATCATCTCAAATCGGAAAATTTTGGGATTGTAATCCCAAAATTCACCACTTTTTTGGGAGTATAATCCCAAAAAGTTCTATTTTAAGAGGCGAGCGCATCGATGGCCAAATTTCCGTACATTCACCGAGACCTTGAGGATCCCGTCTCGGCGGGCACGCTTCGCAATCGGGCGGAGCTGATCATCGGCCCGCGTCAGGTCGGCAAAAGCACGATGCTTGAGCATCTGGTGCGGGATCAGCGATTCATCAAACTTACGGGCGAGGACGAAGATGACTTGAGCATCCTCGCGGATCCGAAGTCATATCTCACCCTCACGCAGCAGTTTCCCAACGTCATCATCGATGAAGCGCAGTTCGTGCCCGACATCGGGCGCGTCATCAAGCGCATGGTCGACAACAACACCGCGGATTCGCGCATCTATGTGACGGGCTCGAGCGCGCTCGATCTCGGCGGCCATCTGAAGGAATCCGCCGCCGGACGCTTCAACTCCTACAATCTATGGCCGTTCTCGCTTGAGGAGCTCGCCAAACACACCAGCTGGATCGAAGTGAAACGTCAAATGAACGAACGCATGATCTACGGCTGCCTGCCGGACGTCATCAATGATCCGGTTCATGCCGGGGAGTATCTGCTCGACTTCACTGATTCCCTTCTCTACAAGGATCTCTTCCGACTGGCAGAGGTCCGCAGGCCGACGGATTTGACCAAGCTCGTGACCTTTCTCGCCGCCAATGTTGGATCTGAAATTCGCTATGGTTCCATCGCGGGCGAGTTGGGCATTCAGAACAAAACCATCGAGCGCTACGTGGACTTGCTCGCCGCCTGCTTCATTGTGAAGGTCGTGCCTTCCTGGACGAGGAATCCAACGGCGGAGCTGAAGCTCAGTAAAAAGATCTATTTTTACGACAACGGCATTCGCAATGCGCTTTTGAAGAACTTCACGCCGCTGCCGGCAAGAGAAGACAAGGGCGCGCTTTGGGAAAATCTGTTCTTCACCGAACGTCTGAAGCGTCACACTTTCAGGCGCGATGGAGGGGAAATTTACTTCTGGCGCACGAAGAAGCAGCATGAGATGGATTTCGTCGAAGTGGTGAACGGCACCATCGCCGCCTTTGAGTGCAAAGCCGGGAGCAAAACCAATTCGACGTCGCTCAAGGCCTTCAAGCGTGCGTATCCCAATATACCCGTGACCGTGGTCTCGCCCGAGAACATTGATCAAGAGCCGGAAGCGCCGGTGAGCCTGGAGGTTGCCTTCAAACAGGTCCCTCAGGATGAAGCGTCGAGCGAGGATAAATGATAATTATTCACTTTTGGTGAGTTGTTGTGGAATCGTAAAGCACTTTTCGGTAGTTGCGTCGGCGGCATCGTCGACTTCATCAAGGTTGATTTCGAGTGTGCGACAACCCTAAACTGTTTCTCCTGCGGGCGCGTTCGGGCTCCCGCCTGTTTTCTTGAGGATGGTCATGCGTTATCCGATTGTTGTTGAGCATGGTGACGAAAGCCATGCGCACGGGGTTGTGATCCCGGATTGGCCGGGATGCTTTTCGGCGGGCGACACGCTCGAAGAGGCCTTCGGGAATGCGAAGGAGGCGGCCGACGGCTGGGTTGAGTGCGTATTGGAGGACGGGACGGCAATTCCGAAGCCTTCCACGATGGAGGACGTCGCGGCCTTGGAGGAATTCAAGGGCTGGATGGTCGGCTCGATTGACGTCGACGTGCCCGGAGAGTGACGGCTTGAGCCGGCAGGCAGGGAAGGGGGGGGCTACTCGCCGCTCGACTGTTTCGGCAGAGCAAGGCCTGTCTTGCCCGGCTGCAGGTGCGCGGATGATGCGTACGATGATGAAGGCGCCCTTGCGGGATTGGCATGATGGTGCTTGACTGTAATGTCGGCTGAAACACCTCAAATGGGATAACTCGAGGAGTGTAATCCCAAAATTTGCTGCTTTTCTTGGATATTTATTCTCCTGCCGTTTATCATGCCCAATGTATAAATCCAAGGTGAAACATCAGTGCGACATTCACCACGGTCAGGATGATAGCGATAAGGACTATTTTGGCGAGCTTCCTGCCGGGATGTTTCAGCTTTCCGTAATATTCACGGAGTGCTTCACGCCGCCCGGCTGTGTAGCGGAGTTTACAGAACAAGTCGGGAAGAAAGCAGAGCATCATCACTACGGCAAAAGCAGCAATCCAACTGAAATAGCGAAGCATCAACGGTGTTCCAAGCGGTACGAGTATGGCAAAGAGCCAACAAAAGAACAACAGCATACGCCCGTTAAGGTTGGTATGCTCCCTTTCGTGCCATATCTCGGCTACATACCACATATAGTCGATGAAGCAGAATCGGTATTTGCGATTGTCCTTATCCATATCATTACCATTCAGGGAAGCCTCGAACTAAGCTATTACGGCGGCCATTGCGGTCGTCGTTCATTTTTACGTTCCTATGGATATTTTCACGGAGGACGTGAATGCGCGAGAAATCAAGCAGCGGCGGGCCTGCCTTTCGTTTGGGCAAATGTTGAAGTAATGATCGTTATGCGCATTGATGTGCATATTAAAAACATTAATCCGCTTCAATCAGATGATGTGAGACTAAATTTCGTTTATATTTCACGTCATCCAACACTATTTCCAAGTGCCGAATATTGGCTTGCGAATAAAATGGATCGAAAGGAAAATCGTTACCAACAACGATTTGGTTAAGAAATAACCGTACAGCCGTATCCATATCCATGCCCAACCGATCCAAAACGGCTGCGGCTTTGTCATGAAGAGCATCATCTACTCGAACTTGAATTTCAACCATGACGAATCTCCATGGATAGCATTGAACGTGTCAAACGCGGAATAAAAATGTACCAGCAGCGCGGCGTAAAAGTGTACCGGCCGCCTGAACTGGCCAAGGGCTTCACAGAAGCTTCCCGGTGTAGAAGGCCCTGAGCACATTCCCTTCTGGGTCGTCCTTCGTCGTCTCGAGGATGGCACCGTAGATGATTCGGAAGGCTTCGCAGACGGCCTCGTCGGAGGCGGCGGACATGTTGGCGACGGTCCTTCTGAAGCGCTCGCGGACGTCCGCCTTTTCCTTGCGAAGCGACGCTTCAAGCGCAGCCGAATAGGCCGCCCGAGCCTTTTTGACGTCTTCGGGCGTCATCTCGGGCTTCTTGTCCTTGAGGGCGTTCTCAATGCATTCGAGCTTGAATTCGAACATTGTGCGCACGTCCTTCTCGCTCATGTTTCTCGCGAGCGACTTCGCCGCAGCGTCGAGGTCGTCATAGGAGAGTGCCTGAGCGCCCGAAAGATTGAGGTCTCGGCAGGCCTTGGCGGAAAGACGGTCGCAGAGCGCGCGCGTCGTGCGCATCTCGGCCTTCATGATTCGGGCGCTCGAGTAGGGAACGCCCTCGGACATGAGGCGCTGGGTGAGCAGAAGGCTCCCCTGAAGAATCTCTTCGGAGAGTGCCGCATATTCGTCGCTCGTGCCGTGCTCCTGCACAGCGCGCAGCTTCGCGCCGTCGATGCCGGCTTTCCTGAATTCGCTTATGACGCGGTCGAGAAAGAGCGGGTTGTCGGCGAGCTTCTCCATGAAGTCGCCGTAGGCGCTGGCTTTGTTCTCACCGAAGCCGAAAGCCTCGGCGCTTCCCTCGATGACGGCGGGATCCGTCAGGCCGGCCTCGATCTCTTCGCGCAAAAGGGCGTCGTCCGCCGGTGCGGCGACGGACTGCGCGCCTGCGGTCAGAGCGCAGCAAAGCAAAAGAGCGGCGGGAAGAAGCTTCGACATGACACCTCCGGAAAGAAGAAGCGATCTTCAATCGTAGCGTAGTTTTATGGGAGACGTTTCCCTTGTTGCGCCCTTGTTTCGCCTGCGGTAAGACTGTTTGCAGGAAACGCGCTGGCGGGCTCAGCTGAAACGGCGTCCATTGTCTGTTATCGTTGTTGCGGAAACGATTGCTTTTGTTCGCGGCGGTTTTGAAAAAAGGCGTGGGCGTCAGGCGAAAGATTGAAAGGGAAGCCGAAGAAGATGTCACGATCGACGTTGATCGGCTCAAGGCAAAAGTCCATGAACCGAAGCACGAGGCTCATGCGGTCGGGACTGTGGTTCGTGCGCAATGAGGCGGAATGCTCAAGAGGGGCTGGCAGGATGGAATTGAGACGAACGGCGATTGCGATGACGGCGCTCCTTGCCTGCACAAGCTTGCAGGCAGCTCAACCGCAGGTTGAGACGCTGGAGACGGCCGTCTGCGCGGACGTGTCGGTGCCCTACGTGTTCAACCGCTCCAAGACGGGCGATCCAAGCTTTGTGTTGATTCTCTTTCCAGGCGGCGACGGCATCGTCAATCCGCATCTCGACGGGAAGGGAAGACTCGTCTACCGGAAGAAAACCAATTTTCTGCTTCGCACCCGAAACCTGATGGTCGACGACGCGTTTGCGACCGCTGCAACGAACTCGTCCTCGGATCCGGTGCGATTTCGCTGCCTTGCCTCGCACTTGAAGGCGCGCTTTCCGAAGGCGGACCTCTATCTGCTCGGCACGAGCCGAGGCACCTTCGACACCATGCGCCTCGCGCCCGAGATTCAGAATGACGTCAAGGGCGTGATTCACACGTCGAGCCTCTCTTCAATCGTCAGCTTCGACGGACGCAAACTCAAGAACCGGCAGCTCATCGTGCACCACCGCAACGACGCATGCGGCGCGACGAGCTTTGCGGCTGCGCAGAGGTCCGCAGAGCGGTTCGGCACGGACTTCATCGCGGTCGAGGGCGGGACGCAGGAAGGAAATCCTTGTCAGCCGTTCTCGCACCACGGCTATGCGGGCATTGAGGAGACGGTGATCGGGGCGATCAAGGCCTGGATCCGGCAGCGGTAGTCGCCCGTGCGGATGGAGGCCGTCGGCAGGGCGGGCAACAAAAAGCCGGAAACCCGGTTGGATCCCGGATTTCCGGCTTCGTCATGCAGGCTCATGCGTCTTGGCCGGATTGACCGAGGCGCATCGCCTCACGTCAATTTTCGGTGAAGGCCTTCTTCACGCTGATCGGGAAGGCGCGGTAGCCGCTGCCCGCACCCATGCGGATTTCGACGGACGGCTCCTTCGCACCCCATTCGAATTCGTTGAGAATCGGACGCGGGGGCTGAGCTGCGCCTTCGCCGCCCGAGAGCGAGAAGTCCATGCCGGCGGTGGCGGAGTAGACCATGACGGAGTCCTTGTCGGCTTCGTAGCGCGTGAGCGACGTCACCGGGCTGTACCAGTCGTGGCCGCGGTTCTTGCCGTAGGCCCAAACCTGTTCGACGGTGCGGTTCTGCTGGTCGATCTTGTAGATGACGGCGCGGCTGTACTTCATCGAGGCCATGGGCGGCTGATCGATGTTGCGGGCGTCGCCGTTGTCGAAGACCGTGATCATGCAGTAGCGCTTGTCTGACTTTTCGTCGACGCGGAAGGCGGTGTGCTGCGTGTAGTTCCAGTCGAAGTCCGTGTCGAGGCACTCGGTCTCGGTGCAGTTGAGCTTCTCGCCCTTGGCGGAGACCGGCGTGAGGAGTGCTTCCTTCCAGGGAGAGCGCCAGCCCTTGGGTGCGCCGAGAATCCACTTCACCTTCTTGTCGCGGCCGATCTTGATGACGGCCGACTGGTGGCGCGACGAGATGATGATCGAGTCGTCGGTCGGGTCGTAGTCGACGGAGTTGACGTGCGCCCAGTTGCGGCCCGGGCCCACGCCGGCGATGTCGCCGAATTCGCCTTCGGCTTCCTGCTTGGCGAGCTCTTCGGCGGAGAGGGTGTGGCCGGACTTGGACGGGTCGATGTTGAGGCAGACGGCACCCTGGTCGAGCGCCTTGATGACGTCGGAGCGGTACGGATCGAGGATGTCGAAGAGACGCCACTCGTCGAGCACCGTGCCGTTCTGGTCGACTTCAATGATGATGTCGCGAACGGTGCGCACGCGCTTTTCGTCGGCGCGGCGAAGGTCGGCCGAGGCGACGCGCATGAAGTAGTGCCCGTTCTGGGCCGGATCAAGCGCGTGGCTGAAGTCGCTGTAGGCGTTGGGCAGGCGGCGGTTCCAGACCTTGCGGCCCATGAGGTCGTACTTGGCGTAGCGCTGGCCGAAGCCGAAGGTGAGGCAACCGTCGGGATTCTGATGGAAGCCCATCATCACGCCGTTGGAATAGGGATCCTCGGGCTTCCAGATGTCGCGGTAGTCGAGGAACCAGCGCACTTCGCCCTTGGTATCGATGATGACGGTCTTGGGCGGATACTGCCAGGTCATCGCGCCGCCCATCGGGTTGTTCCAGACGGTGCGCATCGTGTGCGGATTCGGAGTGCCGAGATTGTTGACGAAGTAGAGGCGGTCGGCGAACTTCTTGTCGACCTTCTTTACGTCGATCGAGAAGAGAAGGCTCTTTTCCTTGGGGGATCCCGACGGAATGCCCGTGATCGGACCCGCATAGATCGAATACGTGAACTTCACCGTGGAGACTTCGCCCTTGAAGCGCTTCTTGGCGGTGACCTCAACCTGGTTCTGATAGTCGGGATAAAGACCGAAGACGGGGACGCCGCCGTGCGTAAGCAGCTGGCTGCGCGAGACGTCGTAGGCGATTTCGCAGCCGCCCTTCTTGGGCACGACGCGCACGTGTGCGGAGAGGAGCTCGTAGCCGCCGTTCTTGATGATGGCGGTAAGGGGCGCCATGCCGTACGGATTGACGAGCACTTCGCCGAGCGGTCCATAGAGGGCGGCAAAGCCCACCACGTTGTAGCCCGAGGCCGTGCCCATGGCCATCACTCGGCCGGCGGCGCCGGTCGTTGCCGCCAAGACGGCGCAGCTCAGAAGTTTTCTGCGGTTCATCTGAATTCCTTTTGGTTTTCGAAGTCGGATTTCGAAGTCGGACTTTGAATCTGGTCTTTCGAATCCGGTCTTTCGTATCCGATCTTTCGAATATGGTCTTTTGAATTTGGGTCCGGGGCGCCTCATGCGGCACCCCGGCCCCCGCGGGTTGGCATCGGGGCTTCGGGGCGCTTTTGGGCGTCCGAAGCCGCAACGCAGAAAATCTTATCGGCCGACGGAGAGTGCATCCATAGGCTCAATCCTTTCCTCTTTTGCGAAAAGAGGCGTCTCTCGACTTCGATTTCTGACAATTGCAAACGGAGTAGCCCGAGGGTTGGAGACCAGGGGTCGGCCCAAAGGTGCGCGAAGAGGGCGGGCATGATAATCTGCATGCGACCATTTGCCCTGCGTCCTTCCCGCAGAGGCATTTCCGACCTCATCTCCCTGACCATGAAGAACAATATCCCTCTGAGCCAGCAGGACCTTCGCTTTTTCGTCACGCTCTGCCGGCTTCAGTCACTGACCGTCAGCGCTCAGAAGCTCGATCTGAGCGTTTCGACCGCCTGCCGCATGCTCACGCACCTTCGCGAAGTGTTCGGCGAGCCGCTTTTCGTGAGAAATCGTTCGGGGCTCGCGCCCACCGCGGGCGCGCAGGCGCTCCTCCCCAAGGCCCTGAGGCTGCTTGACGACTACGACGACCTGTTCGAACCCGAAGTGTTCGATCCCGCGCAGGCCTCCCGGCTCATCCGCATTGCGTGCGCGGACATGGGGAGCGTCTCGATTCTCACCAAGGTGATTCCGGTGCTTCTCGAAAAGGCGCCGAGGCTTGACTTTCAGATCATTCCGATCGAATCGAGCCTCGTGCCCAAGCTCACGACCGGCGAAATCGACTTCGGCATCTTCCCGACCGACAAGACGACCGCCGGGATCCGCTGCGCCAAGATTCTTGAGTCTCCCTACCGCTACGTCGTGCGCTGCGGGCATCCGCTCGAGGCCATCTATCTTGCGGAAAAGAGGCTCACCGAGAGCGATCTTGCCCGCTGGGGCCACATCAACATCCTCGTGCCGCCGGGCACCGGCATCGACGTGTCGTCCCACTCGGAAAACACCCGCTGCAATCAGCCCGGGCACATTCAGATCACGTCCGCCCACGTCCTTCCCCAGCCCGCGCTCGTCGCCAATACCGATCTCGTCGGCGTCATGCCCGAAATCCTCATTCGCGGCGCTCAGAATGCCGGCATCAGGATTACGGCCCTTTCGCCCGTCTTCTCGGGCGCCATCCATTGTCCTCATCTTCTCTGGCACGAACGAAACGATGCCGATCCGCTGATGCGATGGATCCGGGCGATCTTCGTGCACGTCTTTCACGAAGAAGACGCGTGCCGGGCCGCCCTCATGCCGTTTGCCTGATTCGAATGAGCCGGGGCGCCCGCGCAGGCGCATTCTCGAAATCCGAAACTCACGATCCCGTTTGGTGATCAAAGCCGCCGCGTTGACATGAAGTGACGCCCCGGCATGCGTTCTCTAATCTTTGGACAGTCGAACGAGCTCGCGGCGAAGACCACAAACCACCACGCCGCGGCCGGTTCGACGGACCCGTGACCAGGTCCGAAGACCAAACCACCGACCAATCCATCGACCAAAAAGGATAAAGAGAATGACGCAATCGTCGAACGTACTTTGCGCGGCCGCGGCCGTGCTGGCTCTCTGCGGCCTGTCCGCCTCCGCCGCCTCCGCCGCCGCTTCTGGGCCGGGCATCTGGCTCCCGCCCGCCGCCCTCAAGGACGGCGTTTCGATCACGGGCCTCATCGACACCGGCTTTCGCATCCATCATCATGCCGGGAAGACCGACGTTCGCATGCAGCCCAACGGCGACGAAACATCGGCCTTCCATATTCGAGCCCGTGAGAGCCTCGGCAACGGCCGCTACGTTCGCATGAAGCTTTCGGCCCCCTTCAAGCCCGACAGCGGCGAATTCAACAACGGATCGACCATTCTCTTCAACGAAGCCTTCGTCGCCGTGGGCGGCGAGTGGGGCGAGGTGGCCGCCGGGCGCTTGGCGAACATCTTCAGCGGCAACGGCGACTTCGGCCTCTGCCCGCAGATCAATCCCTCGCCCATGGGCACCAACTTCACGAACGCGAGCCTCACGCCGACCTTTTCTTCGGGCTACTACTTCAACAACAGCGTGATCTACAACACGCCGCGCATCAACGGCTTTCATGCCGCGGTGATGTACTCGAACGGCCGCACCGACGACTCGGTCGCGCGCTCAAAGAGCGATCAGTTCGCCGCGCTCGCGCTCACCTGGAAGGGCGAGAAGGCCAAGCTCGCCGTCATGCCGACCTTCATCGACAACGACAGTCTCAGGAAGGACGACGTCAAGCCCAACGACGAAAAGGGCATTGCGCTGCTCGGAAGCTACTGGCCTGATCCGACCATGGGCTTTCACGTCGGCTACCAGTACGTGCGTGACGGCCGCGCCTTGGGCGGAAGCTACTTCAACTACTTTACGTCCGCCGCCGTCGGCGGCCCGGGCATTGCCATCTCAACGCGAGGCGTCGACACGCATGCGCTCTCGCTCGGGTTTTCCAAGCGCGTGGGCCAGCAGAAGATTTCGGTCGTCCTCATGGGCAACAAGGTCGAATACCAGGGCGACAGCGAGGTTGACGGAGACCGCAAGGGCTGGCGCGTCATTCCGGCTGCGATCTACCGCTACTACCTGAGCAAGCGCACCCACATCTGGGCCGCGGCGAGCGTCTCCGAGTCGGGCGGACTCTATGAAAAGGCCCGCCATTTCGAGGGGGATCCGTCGAAGGCCTGGGACCTCGGTGCGGGTCTCGTGCACCACTTCTGACTGTCGGTTCAAACCGGCAGTTGCCTGAGCAAACGTAAAGCAATGGGTTCGACGTGCCTGCCGTCAAGATATGCACGAATAAACATATGTTTCATCGTGCATAAGACGACAATATCTCCG
>ERZ1026870.622-NODE-622-length-19183-cov-50.034034_pt1 | contig 19183 bp, 20 predicted proteins | sample MGYA00380165_ERZ1026870 | MGnify/ENA primary metagenome ERZ1026870 (study PRJEB33269, sample SAMEA4719801) | human gut metagenome | biome: human-associated habitat; feature: organic feature; material: feces | place: Cameroon | collected 2013-10 ...
GGCGTGCCATCGACCGCAAGCGCATTACGCAGGAAGAAATAGAGCAGGGAGAAGCTTATTAACTGAAGTTTCGAGAGTTAGCCCCCGGAAGCCCAGTACCATTGACTACTCTTCTTTTCGGAACTTTCTGTTTTTACAGAATATTATTCTGTCGCAGTCATCGTTTTCCGCATATTTCAGAATGTTTTCCTAAAAACGAAAGAATATTTGGCGGATGAGATTCTTCTTCTTACCTTTGCAGCCGAAAACGAATAACAACATAAAAAACAAGAGATATGAGTAGTATCAAAAACATCAAGACAAATGTGCTGGGCTATCCTCGCATTGGTAAGAAGCGTGAACTCAAGAAGGCTTGCGAAGCCTATTGGGCTGGTAAGATCAACCGTAACGAACTGGAGAATACCGCCAGAAATCTCCGCAGAGAAAACTGGAACTTGCTGCAGAAGGCAGGCATCGACCTCATCCCTTCCAACGATTTCTCCTACTACGACACAACCCTCGACCTCACCCTCACTCTCGGAGCCATCCCTTCGCGCTACAATAGTCTGAAGGAAGATAAGCTCCGCCTCTATTTCGCCATGGCCCACGGCGAGCAGAACGAGCAGGAAGATGTGATTGCGATGGAGATGACCAAATGGTTTGATACGAATTATCATTACATCGTTCCGGAATTTGTGAAGGATCAGGAATTCTCACTCTTCGACACGAAAGTGGTGGATGAATTCTGCGAAGCCCTGGAATTGGGCATCAAGACCAAGCCCGTGATTCTGAGTCCAGTATCGTTCCTTCTTTTAGGAAAGGAGAAGGAGGATATCACGGGAATGCAGGATGGTTTCCATCGCCTTGATCTGCTCGATAAGGTTCTCCCGGTTTACGTCGAACTTCTCAAAGCCCTGGAAGAGAAGGGAGCAGAATGGATTCAGATAGACGAGCCTTATCTCGCCCTCGACCTGGACGATGAGCAGCGCAACGCCATCCAGAAGGCGTTCGGTTACATCAGAGAGAACACCCGCCTCAAGATTATCGTAGCCACCTATTTCGATGGCTTGAAAGATAACGCAGATTTGGCGGTAAACCTGCCTGTGGAAGCCCTCCACATCGACCTGGCAAGATGCCCGGAGCAGTTGGATTCCATCCTCAACATCCTGCCTGCAGACAAGATTCTCTCGCTCGGCGTAGTGGACGGCCGCAACATCTGGAAGAACGATTTGGAGAAGTCGATCGAGTTAGTAAACAAGGCGAAAGGCAAGCTCGGAGCCGATAGAGTCTTCGTGGCAGGTTCCTGCTCGTTCCTCCACGTGCCATACGATCTGGCGCTCGAAACCAAGGAGCAGAATCTCCCTGCCGGCATCAAGCGATGGATGGCATTTGCGGCACAGAAGATAGAGGAACTGGCTGCCATCAAGGCGCTTGCCGGGAGTGAGACTAAAGAGGGATTCTCTCATCAGGAAAAGACTGCAGAACAAGACTACGCAGCAGGCATCCAGGCTTACTTCGCTGAAAATCAGAAGGATATTGCCGACCGAAAGGTTTCTTTCCTGATTCACAACCCAGAGGTGAAAGCCCGGGTTGCCGCCTTAACCGATAAGGATTCGCAGCGCCATTCAGCATTCGAGGTGCGCCAGAAGATTCAGCATTCAGAGCTCCATCTTCCGCTCTATCCTACCACCACCATCGGCTCGTTTCCTCAGACCAAAGAGGTGCGCTCATGGCGTTCCAAGTTCAGGAAGGGCGAAATTTCGGCTGCCGAATACAATCAACTGCTGAAGGAAGAAACCCGAAAATGCATAGAATGGCAGGAGGAGATTGGACTGGATGTGCTGGTGCACGGCGAGTTTGAGCGCAACGACATGGTGGAGTATTTCGGCGAGCAGTTGGCAGGCTTTGCCTTCACCCAGAACGGATGGGTTCAGAGCTACGGTTCCCGCTGCGTGAAACCACCAGTAATCTATGGCGACGTGGAGCGCAAGCAGGCGATGACCGTGGATTGGAGCACCTTCGCACAGTCGTGCACCCATTTACCGATGAAGGGAATGCTCACCGGTCCGGTAACCATCCTCGAGTGGTCGTTTGTAAGAAATGACCAGCCCCGTTCGCTCACCTGCAAGCAGATAGCCCTAGCCATCCGCGATGAGGTTTGCGACCTGGAGCGCCACAACATCAGGATTATCCAGATAGACGAGCCAGCCATCCGCGAAGGTTTGCCTTTGCGCAAGTCAGGATGGGATGAGTATCTGAAATGGGCGGTAGAAAGCTTCCGGATTTCAGCCAGCGGCGTGGAAGACAAGACTCAGATTCACACCCACATGTGCTATTCTGAGTTTAATGATATTATCGAACATATTGCTGCGATGGATGCTGACGTGATCACCATCGAGTGTTCCCGTTCGCAGATGGAATTGCTGAATGTCTTTGCCGATTTCCACTATCCTAACGAGATTGGTCCGGGCGTCTACGACATCCATTCTGCCCGAGTACCAGAGACTCAGGAGATGGTAGATTTGCTGAAAAAAGCGGAAAGATTCATCGACAAGAGCAAGCTCTGGGTGAATCCGGATTGCGGTTTGAAGACCCGTGGCTGGGCAGAAACCAAGGCCTCGCTCATTAGAATGGTAGAGGCTGCTAAGGAATTGAGAAACGAATAACAAAGTTTGCAAAAGTATTGAGAATACGAATAACAATTTGCATAGTTTTTATCAACGGAATCCCGGGGCATTTCTCCATGTCTCGGGATTTTTTGTGTTCCAGCAACTCAAAGCCTTGAAATATTTTATCACCAATCTTTTGCCCATCCAAAGAAAAGCAGTATCTTTGCAGGCATGAAACAGGAAATCATAGATAAAATCAATCAGCTGGCAAGCCAGGATGAGCCTTTTCTCTTTGTTATTAACTATCAGGGAGACAAGGCCTTCATCCGCTTGCTATCCGATATAAATCCCGAAGAATGCCTCTTCGATTTTGAAGGAAGAGGAAACCTTTCTCATGTCTGGAAAGAGACTTTGAAGGAAGAGATTTCGGAGAAAGAGACTTGGAAGGAAGAGATTTCGGAGACCACCTGGCAGATAGAACCCCCACTTTACGAGGATTACGAGCGAAGCTTCAACATCGTGAAGAGCAACATTATGGCGGGCAACAGCTATCTCACGAATCTCACCTGCCGGGTTCCCGTGAGCTGCAATCTTTCATTAGAAGAAATTTTCCATCGTGCAAAAGGGAAGTATAAACTGCTGCTCAGAAGAAAGAGAACTCAAGCAGAAGATAAAGCTCATCTGAAAGAAGAGAACATAGAAGAGAATCTCACCCCCTTCGTCTGCTTTTCTCCCGAAACCTTCGTCAGAATCAAGGGCGGAAGAATCTACTCCTATCCCATGAAGGGAACCCTGGATGCATCACTCCCCAATGCAGAAAAACTGCTGATGGAAGACAGGAAAGAGGCGGCAGAACACGCCACCATCGTAGATTTGATAAGGAACGACCTGAGCCGGGTGGCAGAGAATGTAAGAGTGGATAAATACCGTTACATCGACGTGCTGCATACCAACAAGGGCAACATCCTGCAAACCAGTTCAGAAATCAGCGGTCGCCTGCCCGAAGATTACCCGCATCATCTGGGCGAAATCCTCGATGCCCAGCTCCCAGCCGGTTCCATCACGGGTGCCCCGAAAGATAAAACCATGCAGATTATCCAAGAGGCAGAAGGCTACGACCGCGGCTTCTACACGGGCATCATGGGAATCTACGACCATGGCGAACTCAATTCCGCCGTCATGATTCGATTCATAGAAGAAGAAACTTCGCCAGTTGATTTTGAAACAGATGGAGAAAAGAATTTCAAGGCAAGCGAAGGTAAGGGAGATGAGGCAAGCGAAGGTAAGAGAGATGAGGCAAGCAGAAAACTGTATTTCAAGGCAGGCGGCGGCATCACCTCGAAGAGCGATTGCCGGAAGGAATACGAGGAAGTGATTCAGAAAATCTATCTTCCGTTTTAAACTCGCCTTTCATTCCCCCAAAAAAATTACACGATTTTAAAAAAATATGAAACAGCAATTTGTAGAAACAATAAAAATCAAGAACGGCAAGGCGCTGGCCCTGCCCTATCATCAGGCAAGAATGGAGAGAACCATCCGCAGGTTCTTTCCATCCTTTCTATCCCTCGCATCTGAAGAAATAAAACTCTCATCCCTCATTTCCCCAAATGAGGAAATGCACCTTTACAAGGCACGAGTGGTTTATGGTGCCCAGGGCGTGGAAGCCATCGAATACGCCCCCTACAAGATGAAGGAGATTCATTCCCTCAAGGTGGTAGAGGATAACAATATCGACTACACCTACAAGAGCACCGACCGAAGTGCGCTCAACGCCCTGATGGCGCAGAAGGGCGATTGCGATGAAATCATCATCGTAAAAAACGGCCTCATTACCGATACCTCCTTCACCAATCTCGCCCTTTTTGATGGCAACAGATGGCTCACCCCCAAGCATCCCCTGCTCCTGGGAACCAAGCGAGCCCAGCTTCTGGAAGCCGGCATCATCGAGGAAGCCGAGCTCACACTAGAAGACCTCAGAAAGGCGGAAAAAGTGAGCCTCTTCAACGCCATGATAGATTTCGGAGAGCGGGAAGTAACCGAAATTTTCCTACCGGATTCAGCCGATTAAGTTGATAAAACTCACCATTAAAAAGTCCCACAGATTCCACAGATTTACACAGATTCATTCTTGCCATAATCGGGAGAAAGATTCCCCCCAAATATCCAAACAAAAAATCTGTGTTAATCTGTGAAATCTGTAGGACACAAATCTCCAGCAAAAAAAATCTGCGAGATCCCCGACCGCATAGGTCAAAAAAATCTGCGTCATCTGTGAAATCTGCGTGCCTATTTTTCCCAAAGACCGAACAGGTCCAGAATCTGTGAAATCTGTGGGACAAAGAAAATCCTACAGCTCTTAGTGCTTATCAGAAAGAAGAATCACTTCCAAATCATCCGGAACGAAGATTCTACCCTTGAAGTTCTCAGCAGCTTCACGGGTATAATTTTCTTTACGGGTAGCAAGAGTCTTCTCCTCCGTATGATACAGGATGAGATTCTTCACCCCCAGTTCCTCCGCCAGTTTTCCGGCATCAAGCGCCGTGCTGTGGCATTTCTCGTAAGGCTTGAATGTATCCCGGTCGGCATAGAGGCAGAACGCCTCGCACATCATCCAATCCGCCCCCTCAATGTAGCGGCGGTTCTGCTCGTTATAAGGCTCATCGCCCAGACACGCCAAAACCAAAGGTTTAGCATGATTTTCTGATGCATCATCATCAGAAGAAGGCAACTCAGCCCGGAATCCGAACTGCTTCTCCTTAGTAGATTGAATATCAAAGCATTCCAGTTTCATATCCCCCACCTCGAAACAATCCCCATCTTCCAGCTGATGGAACACCACCCTTTCAGCCACCTTAGCCAGTTGCTTCTTGGCAAGAATCATGTCGATGATGGTTTTGATTACCTTCATCACCTTGTCGTTTCCATACACATGCAGCAATCCCTCGTACCCCTTGCATTGTGCCACCATTCGGATTACCCAGATTACGCCCAGCACGTGGTCGGTATGCGCATGGGTAACGAAGAGGTGATGAATATCAGAAATCTGAACACCCGCCTTTCTCAGCTGCGCCAGTATTCCGTTCCCTCCGCCCGCATCCACCAGCATCAGGGTGCTGGAAGTCTGGAGCACAAAACAGGTATTATAGATTTGGGAAACCGTAGCATTTCCCGTTCCGAGCATCGTAATTTGATTCATCTTTTCGCTATTTTCGTTATGATTCATATTTATTTTATCTCAATCTCCCCCATCAGGAATAGACTCCCTCATCTTCAGGAATAGTTCTCCTCATCATCAGGAAGATTTGATTCACTTATTACAGAGAAGATTCACGTCCGCAAAACTACTCATTTTTTGATAAACCACCAAGAAAAAGCCCCAAAAACTTTGCTTATTCCAAATAATAATCTTAATTCAAGTTTCGCAAGTTCAGAAGTTAATGAAGTAAAAGGAGTTATCGCTCCCTACGGTCGCTGAGGAGTTTAGCCAATAGTCTTTTTGGCGTAGTTTTTAAGCTGCAAGACATACGTCTTAACTCCTTAACTTCCTGATATGCGAAAGTTCAGTAATCTTAACTTTGCGGCAGAAAAGGTAGAACTGTGGTACCGGGCATTCTGCGAGGAGCTGCTGAATCATCGCTTCGCCGACAGCTACATCGTGTGCGAATCTGTGAAGACCAGGATCAACTCGTGGTGATTTACCATAGAGCAGAGATGACGATGTACAAGAAAGGGGAAAAAGAAAGGAAAGATAAGGAATTCCCTAAGAATTGCGTTAAAGAAAGTGATAAAAAGCAAAGTTTTAAAAGTTTTTTTGTACTTTTGCAGATTGTATAAGGTCTGAATGTGAAGCGAATGTAAGGGAATCCTATTCCCAAATACTACGACAACACGGTAGATTCAAAATATAAAAACTGGAAACATGGCAAAAAAAACATATAATCCCAAAAACGCCAACTCGATTCTTAAACATGGCGAGAAATTGCTTGGTCATTCGCTGAGAGAGTTGCATCCTGAAGCAATTGCCCCTCACGGAAAGGGCGGTTTAGGCGAAGCCGTGGAAGAGTTTCATTATGGCTATAAACCAAACTCAGTTGCAGAACCAGACTTTAAAGAGGCTGGTTTGGAACTCAAATGTACGCCATTAAAGGAGCTTAAAACTGATAAGAGTATGGCTGCAAAAGAACGGCTTGTACTCAATATCATTAATTATATAGAGGAAGCAAAAAAGACTTTTGAAACCAGTAGTTTCTGGAGGAAAAACAAATTACTTCTTCTGATGTTTTATCTTCATGAAGCTAATGTAAATCCCGTGGATATGGTATTTAAGTTGATTCGTAATTGGAAGTTTCCAAAAGATGACCTGAAGATTATCAAAGATGATTGGAACTTTATACATACCAAAATTCTACACGGGCAAGCACATGAGCTAACAGAAGGTGATACTCTCTATCTTGCAGCATGCATGAAAGGCAGTAAAGCAAAGGAAAATATGCGCGACCAACCCGGCACTAACGAGCGGGCACAACAAAGAGCATACTCGCTCAAAACGGGATATATGAACAAGATTATCCTGGACTCTTTTCTTGATGAGGGAATAAATCATCAATTAAATATCACTCCAAAAAGATTAGAAAAGCTTCAGAAGAAATTCGCTTCGGATAAGATTGTAAAATCGCTAAATTGTTATAAGCCAAAAGAGACTTTTGAGCAACTTGTCGTAAGGCGTATAGAACCATTTTATGGAAAGACCGTTGAGAAAATAGAGAAAAAGTGTAAGGTAAAATTAAATGTAAAAGCCAAAGATTTTGCATATAATGTCTGCCGAGCTATATTCAATATAAAGACACGCAAAATACAAGAGTTTGAGAATGCTAACATTTCTTTGAAAACGATAGTGTTAGAAGCAAATCGTGATAAAATAATTGAGTCTATGTCTTTTCCATACATCAGATTTGTGGATATCATAAATGAAGAATGGGAGGATTCTGAATGGCACAAGCAACTCTCTGCCAAATTCTTATTTGTCGTATTCCGAAAATCTCCTAATGGAGATAAAAGAAAGATGAAACTCATTAAAGTCTTCTTTTGGACTATGCCATACAAAGATTTAAAGGAGACTAAAAGTCTCTGGGAAGATACAAAGCAGAAAGTTTGCGAGGGTGACTATGATCATTTCATAACAAGCAAAACAAATGGAATCTGCCACATACGACCACACGGAACTAAGGGTCAAACCGTATTAACCCCACAAGGCAACAGGGTGCAGCCCAAATGTTTTTGGCTAAATAATGATTATATACTTAATAATATAATATTAAACAACATAAGCTGATGGCTGTATCAGAAGATAGAAAATTTACGAAAGAGCAAGTCTATACCCTACTTGAAGGAGCAAAGGGCAAGACTCTTGGTGAGGTTGATAAATCCCATCAGTTTGCTCGTACCTTAGAAAGTAAAAAGATTACAGGTATCGCTGGAGACGTGATAGAACAATCTGTCTTCGGTTACAAAAAAGATAGCAAACAGGAGTGTGATATTGAGATTGATGGCGTTCTTACGGAAGTTAAGACCACCGGAGTTCGTGTACCCAAAAGAGAACAGAAGCATGTAATCGGAAAAACAGGTGAAGAATATAATGTGCATCTAGGCGCTAAAGAAGGTATTAGTATTACACATGTTACCTTTGAACCTCCGATACAGACAGACTTCGACACATCACATTTTTGGGAAAAATCGGAACGGCTATTAATAATCTTCTACGAATATAAATCATACGAAGTTGTGCCTGCTTCCGGCTATGCTAAGTTTCCTATTGTTGACTACTGCTACAATTCTTTCTCGCAAGAAGAAAAAGACAAATTGCAAAACGACTGGGAGATTGTCAGTAGCCACCTGCAACAGGTTTATCATGATTATCAGGATGAAGAAAAGCGCAACGAACAACTGGTTGGTTTCACTCACCTTCTTCGTCCCAATCTCTTGCTGATAGAATTAGTACCAGGATTCAAGCGCACAGCAACAGGCTCTTACCAAAAGCCCCGATACAGATTGAAACAGACTTTTGTTGATTACATCGTGCGGGGGCATTTTAACAAAAGCAGAGCAAAAAACGAAATCGTACTGAAAGAATCTTTTTCAAGTTTCGCCCAGCTGGATGCTCGTTGCCATGAACTTACATTAAAGTATAAGGGTAAGACTCTGCCTGAGCTAAGAGAAATGCTTGGAATTAATGCTAAAGTCAAGGATATTTCAGCTAAATGCATTATCCGTATGTTCGGAACCGATTGCAATAGGTTAAATCAAATCTCAGACTTCAACAAAGCCGGTATCATAGCAAAGACCATCACGATTACCCCCCAAGGTGGAAGAACAGAGGACATGAAACTCAAGCACATCGACTTTGAAGAATGGGCAGATAGAGATGCAGACTTTGAAGATTCTGATGTGTACGATTACTTCTGTGAGCACAGCTTCCTCTGCCCTATCTTCTGTGAGCATGATAGTAAAGACCCGAGCAAGACTGTTTTTGAAGGTTTTAAACGCTTTGCCTTTGATGAAGATTTCATAGAAAATGAAGTGCGACGCACTTGGGAAGATTCCAGAAATCTGATTCATAGAAACGAACTGGAATGGGAATACGTTTATGACAAACAGGGTAATAAACGTATGAATAGTAGCGGTTCCTATATGGGAGCCCCAAATTTTCCTAAGTGTTCCGAATATAAAGTGTTCTTCCGAGGAGGAGCTAATATTTCGACAGAGAAAACAAGAACAGAATGTGTGAACGGCATAAGAATGCTGCCACAGTTTTTCTGGCTCAAGGGTTCATATATTGCTAATAAATTACAAGAAATACCATACATATAAAAATGTCTAAAAATACAATAAAGGTAGTAGAACTTTTTGCCGGTGTAGGAGGATTCCGCATCGGTTTGGAAGGAGCATCAGATGCCTATGAAACCATCTGGAACAACCAGTGGGAACCATCAACCAAACACCAAGATGCTTCGCTCGTCTATAGAGCACGTTTTGGCGACAAAGGTCATTGTAACAAGGATATCAATTTGATCCCTACAAATGATATTCCTGATCACGACCTGCTGGTCGGAGGCTTTCCATGTCAGGATTATTCTGTAGCATCAACTCTTAGCCGCTCTGGCGGAATTGAGGGCAAGAAAGGTGTGCTTTGGTGGCAGATTTATCGAATATTAAACGAAAAGGGAGATAATCGTCCAAGTTATATTTTCTTTGAGAATGTTGACCGTTTGCTCGGCTCACCAGCCAAGCAGCGTGGACGTGATTTTGCCATCATCCTTGCTTCACTTGCTGACCTAGGTTATACTGTAGAATGGCGAGTGATCAATGCTGCAGATTATGGAATGCCTCAACGCAGACGCCGTACCTATATTGTAGGTTATCGTGAGGATTCAAATGTTTCAAGGCAAGTACAAGAGTTGAAAGACTGGGTGCTTTATGAAGGCGTACTGGCAAAGGCTTTTCCTTTTAAGCCAAAAGACAAAACCATCTCTGAATTCGAGATAGAAGGAACTATTAAGGAGGTTTCTGACAATTTCAACAAGGAAGGAAAAGACAGTCCATTTGGGAATGCCGGCATCATGCGCAATCGCAGCGTATATTCTGTTGATGCAGAAGCTGTTTACGAGGGTCCAATTATGACACTTGGCGGCAATATCGTTGATGAGTCGCTGGTTCCCGAGGAGTTCTTCATCCCAGAAGAGGAAGTAGCAAGATGGGAATACGAAAAGGGAGCCAAGAAAATAGAGCGCACAACAAAAGAAGGATTCAAATATCTTTTCTCAGAAGGTGGAATGGCATTCCCTGATTCCCTGGATAAGCCATCACGCACCATTATCACAGGCGAGGGCGGTGCTGCTGCTTCACGCTTCAAGCATGTTATCAAGACCCCATCTGGCCGCTATCGTCGCTTGATTCCTATTGAGTTGGAACGTCTGAATATGTTCCCAGATAATCACACCTTGCACCCAGATGTTACGGATGGCCGCAGAGCCTTCCTGATGGGAAATGCTTTGGTGTGCGGAATCGTACAGCAAATTGGCAAAAGCCTTTATCGTTTCATCTATGAGAAGGAACCAGTTTCCACTCACCCTATAGATGTTAAGCGTGACCCTCAGCCCAAGCTGAATCTTGACTTATTCTCAGAAACGAATCCTGAGTTGAAAATAAACAAGCCAAAGAAGAGCTACACTTTGGATATGAACAAGAGTCTGTTAGTAGGCTTTGTCAAGGAAGATAATACTGATTATTTCCTGGATGGTGGTCAGACAAAGATTTACTATACCGGTAAGACCAAGTCTTTTCCATCAACCGTGGCGCTGAACAAGCTCTACTATTTCATGCCTTACATAAAAGGCAAAGGTGTCAAGGATTTGTATCTCATCCGCATAGCCCGCATAGGCAGCAAGGCAGAGATTCATCCCGAGTCAGACGACAAAGCCCCACGCCTTGTGTTTGAGCTGGAATATCTAGAGAGCTTGCCAAACTATATGATGCTGAAGCCTAACATCTTCAACACCTATAGAAACACAGTTCTCGGAAGAGTGATGGGGGATAAAGAATAATTCTATCCCCCATCCATTAGAAAGAGAGTTAACTAATACTGTTTTACTAAAAGTAAAATCAATAAAAGAAGAAATAAAAATGGCAAAATTTCAAATTTTTCAATACCTGTTTCGCCCTGTAATGGAGAATCAGGCAGGACTACCAGCAGAGGTTTTTCAGGCAGTCAATGTTCAAGATTCACTTACCAGAAAGCAGGAATTGTTTGGTAATGTACTTGATGATTTAGCATGTGAGCAAAATGAACAGGAAAAGTACTATCAATTCAATGGAGAAAAATTTAAATACCGCTCGTTTATCAACCAAGGCGATATTTATGTAATACGCATTGCAAATAATAAAAAGGCAAAGCTTGAATCAGACTTCAATGTTTCAGAATTAGACAATCATCCTTCTTGTTTAGTTATTATTGACAATCGTAAAGACCGTCAGATCATTGCTATCGAACGCAATGTAGCATTTTCTAAAGCTAGTATGGTTGCTGATATTTTGCAGAACACTTTTCGTTTAAAGTTGCTCTCAAATCGCCTAACCCTTGACATAGCCGGCAAATTTCATACAGCAGAATTTTGGCAAGTAAGAAATGCGAGTATGGAACTCAAAGGTATAGAGTATGTTGATTTTCCTTTTGCTTATCCAAATCTTCCAGCGATAAGCGACCTTGTAGGTGAATATTTCACAGACTTGGCCAAACGTACTAATAGTGAGCCAACTTTGCATCTTCAGGGACAGAACCATGAAAGTGTAAATCTTGACCCAGAGGACATTTGGGTACTGAAAGCCATCAAGGCTTGTGCTGCTAGCGGAAAGCCTATCCTTATGAAACCCAAAGGAAGCCAAGTTAGAAAGATTGGTGTTGAAAGCCCCGTAATTGAGGAAATTGCAGATGTTGCAGTAAAGGATCTCAGTTCACGTGATTTGTTTGACGCCAAATTTAATTTGATTGTAGAATTCCTCAACAAGATCAAACTCGTATATGAGTAATTTGGAATCAAGAATGCTCGATATCTTCCTCCCCGATCAGTTGTTCTGTTCGCTTTATCCAGCTCTCTGCATCATGGAAGAACAGCACCAAGCGCCATCGCCAATAAAAGTATGGATGGAAGCCCTGCAAATAAAGCAAAAAGCAGAACATTTTTGCAGGGCAGACCTCATCATTGGCCGCATGTTTGCTGATAAGTCTGAAATTGAGGCATTGTGCGAAGAAGCGGTATTGTTCTACATGATTATAACTGCTGGTCGGGAGGATGCCCAAAAGCCAACTGCATTAAAAGATGCACTAGCCCAACTGTTAAAAAAACATGGAGAGTTGTGGCAGACCTTGTACAATGAAATAAGAAAATCAGAACAAGAAGAAGAGTTGAAAGGCCACCACATTGATTCATGTGATTATAGCAAGAAGTTGAATCAACTGGTCTCCCTCATGCAGCAAGAACTGGATTCCATAAAGGAAAACAATCCAGACTTAAAGCAGGCAAAGGAAGTTGTAAGAATAATCGTGGATAATTGCATGGGGCTTACAAGTAATACCATAGAAGGAATCCTAGTCCCTTTGATGAGTACCAACGAACAATACAACTGTGCATTCAATGAGGAAGTGAATCGTCTGAAAGAGAAATTGGGAATTAAGACCGAAACTAAAATAAATTTCGAAAAACTTAACGACATTCACGACAATGAACAAGTTCATATAGGCAAATAAATTATGGCAGATATAAAAATGGATTTTAATGGTAACGTGAATATTGAAAAAATGTTTGATATTCACGACAACCAAAAGGTAACCATCAACAATAATACGGCTGATCAGGAAGAACCAAATAACATTCAGAAAGAAGCAGCAAAAGCAAACAAGACCATAGATGCAACAAACCAGGAAGAAGCTGCCAAGAAAGAACTCTTCCGCTTTGTGCACCCTGCTCTCGAAGAGGAGGAAGAATGGAGAGTGCATCGCGAAGTTGAACGATTGGTGAAGCGATTTGATGTGCAGGAAATCTGCATGCGGCTGAACCAGCTGAAAAAGGAGGGTAAGGTGCTGCTGCCTCAAAACACGAGAAACGCCCATGAAGAATTGATACGCATGGGGATGCCGACGGGAAAGGCGGGATTCGAATACAAGACTTTCTGCAAATACTATCATAAAGATTAGAAGATGATGGAGACTGGTATTTGCTGATATGAGTAATGCTTGCTAAAAGCGACCGATACTTGATTGTTGTTCAGGTATCGGTCGCTTTTTTTGTACCTCTATGCCAAGAATGCGATTATACGTAGAGAGAATATCAGAGAAAAACAGAGAACTTTGGAGAACTTTAGAGAACTTCAGAGAAGGCCTTTTTGAAAAGCATTGATGCTATGTTTTTTCTTCCTACTTTTGCACCCGTCGGAGATACAAGGCAAAAACCGGAATGGTTCTGGCTTATCTTGAATCATCTCCGTATTTTTCATTATTATGAACGCAAAATTGATGCGCGTGGTGCAGCAGGGCGAGGCCTTCGCTGTGCAGAGTCAGAAGAGTGAGAACGGGCAGCTCATGAAATGCAATATCGTGCTGCAGGAAATGGGCGGAAAGTTTGAGAACCAATACGTGGCTACGATGCTCGGAAACATGGCTATGTTCAAACTGGCACCAGGCGACGTGGTGGCGGTGACGCTCAGATTTTCTACACGTGAATATAATGGACAGGTGTTCCAGGATATTCTCTTGACGGATTTTTATAAATTTAATTGATTCGAAATCAGTGTTATCAGTTCCACTGATTCGAAATTACTTGAATTAGTTTTAAATTATTAACCGAGTGGAGTGAGTAAGGAATCTCCGGAGGTAAGTAGCGCTACGTTTCTCGCTTTCTTTGCTCTTAAATTCACTAAGGTTATGAAAAAGGATTTTAATGACATCCACAAGTTGATGAACTGCCAGCACACTCAGAAGAGCGGCATGGCTTACTACGATGATACTCATTATTTTCTGTTTGCACCCGATAATCCCGTGGTGGGCAGCATGCCCCGCTTCCATCGTCTCGGCATTGCACAGCAGTTGAACGACGGCTCCTTCGAATTCGTTCCGAAGCCGCAGCTCAAGACGCAGTCGCTGCTGATCAAGAAGCTGGCGCACGGTCGTGTGTCGAAGACCAAGGATGGTGCCATTCAGCTCACCCTGAAGGTTTACTGCGATGAGGGCGTGAATATCGGTGATACCATCGCCACTGAGGCAATTATGGCCAAAGATGCCATCGTGGAGTATCAGTTGAAGAGATAAACCAAAGGATCTAGGGCTTTTTAGAGGAAGAGGATTAGGAGGTTCAGATCTATGAGATTGATTTTTTTTGGTAAGACTTGATTCGGATTCTTAGCAGATTGCAAATCGGTTAAACCAAAGAGGGGAAGGCATTCTATCTGTTCCAGATGTTCCAGTTGTTCCAATTGTTCCAAAAAGGAAAAGTAGGACAATATCCCTTTCTTATATCTTTATAACTATTTAATATATAGATAGTTATATATAAGGAGAAGATTTGGAACCCTCAAAAATTTAATTGGAACAACTGGAACTGGAACGCTCAGCCCCACCCCACTTTTCTCTAGAAAGCTCATTATCAATAAATTAAGAGAAAATGAAAACAATAAACTTGAAATACGATATTTCAAAAACTACTGCTCCAAAGATGCCGAAACTGGGAAAAGGCACCGAATGTGTGCAGCTTTTGCTCTCTCAGGTATCAAAAGACATGCACGAACCCCTGGTTCCGATGTTTTTCCCTATTCTCGGAGCGCAGGTCAGTGAGAGCGAATTTCAATATCCCGACCTCAGTTGGAAGGAGTTGTGTGGCATGATGGGCAATCTTGTTGCCGATTCGGGCTGTAATAAGGGTCAACTGTCCAACATCGTGGAGGCTATCTGTCACAACATGCGAGAGCACGACAGCACGGAGCTGGAGAAACTCGTAGAATGGCAGAAACAGATGAAGATGAAGTCGGCAAACAAGGAGAAACCAGCCCGCCCCGACGTGAGTTTCTGGTTTCCACCAGCCGACGTTACCAACGCTGCCTTCATCCAGAATGCCATGGCTTGCGAGAAGCTGGGCGAGAGAACGCAATACCTGAATCTGCCCGAGGTGGAGATGGCCGACAGAATGTGCGGCGGGCATAAGCAGATTTCGCAGATGCTGCGCAATATCTACGACCGCCAGCGATCGGGTGCCTTGCGAGCCACGGTGGAGGGTGTGACGGGCAATCCTGTGCTTCGTGCCAACCTCACCATCTCATCTACTCCGTATGCAGCCCGCAAGTTCTACAAGAACGAACTCTTCAACGGTACTTTTGGAAGAATGATGTTCTCGTTCAAGGCACGAATGGGGCGTGACGGCAGAATCCCGAGACAGGGTAAATACGAGGAGGGGTTCTATAAGAAGCTCGATGAGTATCTGGTGAAACTAAGCATCTGCAAGGGCAGGTTCATCATCAAGCCGCTGAACAAGTTGGCCGACCAGTTGGCGGCAGAAATGGCTACGCTTGCCGACCTGACGGATGATGATGTGCTGTGGGACATTTCGAAGCGCTCCATCGTGTCGGCGTGGAAGGCGGGGTGCCTGCTCTGGGTGCTGAACAACCAGACATGGACGAAGGCGATGGGCGAACTGGTGGAGTGGCTGGTGTATCACGACCTATGGAGCAAGATGCAGATTTTTGCGGATTTGCTGAACCAGGATGCCGACTCGGTGAGCGAAGCTCAGCGCAGAGGTCCGAAGAATCTGCTGGATGACCTGCCCAATCCTTTCAATGAGTCGCAGCTGGAGGCGCTCCGCATCTCGCTTGGCAAGACGAAGGAGGGCACGAAGGGACAGATTAGGAAATGGGTGTTCCGCAAATTCATCACCTATTGCAGCCAGACGGGGCTTTACACGAAGACGCAGGAGTATCTTACGGGGGCGCCGGATGGAAAGGTGAAGGGCTGCACAAGCAATGACTGCGGGAATGGGACGAGTGATGGAATCGCTCGGAACGGTGGCCGGAGAGGAGACTTGAAGCTGACTGATGGCGAAAGTGATAACGGATTGGGGTTGGATTAGAAGAAAATGCAAGGAGACTGATTTTATGCAGAAATATGAGATTCAAAAGCTGCGCGACCTTCCGATAGAGAAGGTCGCGAAAGAGATGGGGATGAAGGTGGAGCACCATAAGGCGCTCTGCCCCTTTCATGACGACCACCATGCCAGTCTCTCGTTCAATACGAGGAGGAACAGCTGCAGATGCTATGTTTGCATGGGGGATTCCGTGGGCACCATCGACCTGGTGATGAAATATCTGGGGAAGGATTTCCTGTCGGCTTGCCGATGGCTCGCAGAGGAACATCAGGTTCAACTGGAGGAGGATAGGAAGAGAGAAGCTTCTTCCTCATCTTCTTCCCCCGGAGACTCTTCATCCGGTGGTTCTTCCCCGGAAGATAATTCGGGTGGTTCTTCTTCGGGAAAATCCTCCTCCTTTGATGCGAGCAGGTATGCGAGATTCTTTGAGCATCCCTGGCTCAACGGGGCGGCTAGGAGATTCCTTTTCGATGAAAGAAGGATTGATGAGAGAGTGGCGAGATGGTGCAGATTGACTTCGTGGACGGATAGAAAGGGGGTGAACTGGCTGCAGATTCCCTACTTCGACATGGAGGGGAAGCTGATTGGGATTCAAAACAGGAATTTGGATTACAAGAAGAATCAAAAGGTGCTCGTGGATGCTCCCCGATTCCGCTTTCCCTATGGTGCCCGATGCAGCATCTATAATCTTCCCGTGGTGAAGATGCTGAAGCCGGGCGAGAAGCTCTTCATCACCGAGGGATGCAGCGACTGCTGGGCTATGCTCTCTGCCGGACACAAGGCGATTGCCATTCCTTCTGCCACGATGCTGAAACCCGACGATAAGAAATGGCTGGCGGAAATCGGCTCGCAGCTCAAGATAGAATGGCACATGTTTCCCGACAGGGATGCGCCGGGCGAAAGCCTCTTCCTGCAACTCAAGGAGATTCTGCCCCAGCTGGTGCACCACCAGTTGCCACCGGAGTGCAAGGACTTCAGCGAGTATTATCTGAAAGAGAAAACCGAGTTTATCAATTTTTAAAACAAGATGAATATGGAAGAATTTATCATTCGTACGTACACCAAGAAGGAACTGGCCTTGATGTTCTTTCCCGAGAGTTACCCTCGCACAGCTGTCAACCATCTGATGGTCTGGATTCGCCGCTGCACCCCACTGTGGGAGGAGCTGCAGATGATGGGATACATAAAGACTAGCAAATCGTTTTCGCCTAAACAGGTGAAGGCCATCGTTGATTATCTGGGAGAACCGGGATAGGGTTTAAAGTTTTGAGTTTAAAGTTGATAGTTTAGAGTTTAAAGTTGATAGTTTAAAGTTGGTACTTTAGTATAAGCAAGCCCCAAGCGCCACCCAATTGGTTACTGGCGTTTGGGGCTCATTTATGACATTCAGGAAGCTTCAGATACTTCTCTTTTTTCCAATTCTTCAAGAAGGTCTTCAAGCACATATTGATCGCTCATGAGCTGCAATCCCGTGTTGGGATCAGACAACAGCTGGGCAGTTCTTGAAGAATAATAGATATCAAGAGCTTGCTCTGGAGTAATATTCTTCTTCTTTGCCAATAACATCACGATACGGCTTTGTTTACGCCAAAGTACAGAGTCTCTCATAATTTCTGAATTTGATAGGATGAAACGAATTGAAGGTATTTGTCGATGATTTGCTGATTGCGAATACAGATTTGGTGGTTCACTTGCTTATACACCAACTGTCCCAATGCCTGTTCCGCAGTAATTCTGCCATTTTCGAAATCCTCTACTGTGTCGATTACATTATCATTGGCTACACCACCCTCTACCAGGTCATATTGTTTTTGCAAATTACCTCCTCTTCTACAATCCACAACATATTGAAGCCACTCTATATTATATTCTTCAAATCTTTTAATACGAAAATCTGACTGATTAAACAAATCTTCGTTCAATTCAAACATATTGACGATTGGCCGAAAGGCAGGTCCTTTTCTGATAGCAATAACCTTAGACCATTTTTCAGCTTGCGACTTAATGTCAGTTAAATAGAACCCTTGCCCGAAATCAACTTTAGTACGCCCTTTACTGATTTCAGGATATTCTATTTTCATGTATGATCCATGGAATAATTTCATTGTGCCATCTCCCAGTTTTTGAGTGTTTCAACCGTAGTTCTTGCAACCCAATCTGAACTTTGGGTATGTAGTTCCTCATAATATGGCAAAAGGAAATTATGGATGAGACCTTGCTTCTTCAAACGCATATACATGTTTTTAGAAGGAACATTCATCATTTTTGCTCCCTTCTCTATTGCCATGATAGCTAGATGTATATTGTTATAACCTACTTGTTCCATACGCTTATTTTTTATACCGAAGCTTATGCCTCCTATTTTTTAGGCAAATATAATCAATTATCTCGATATAAGGTCATTACTTAGGCTGATTTTATATTTTTTTAAAAAATGTGCCGCCATCGCACGACATCAGCCGCCAACGCATAACCGCTGGTGGTTGTTTTTGTATCTTTGCATCGTGATTCAGAAAGCGCTAAAAATCACTTTCCTAGTTGGAGAAAAATATTTCTCCAGTTGGAAAAATGAAAAAAGGCTTCTGGGGGAAAGCCCGGATTGCTAGTATTAACATTTAAAAATCGTATTGCTTATGAAACAGAACATGAAAGCATTCATCAAGTATCTCATCGTGGCCGTGTGCTCTGCCATCGTCACCTTCCTCACCAGCTCGTGTACAGCGGGACTCGTGATCGGGAAGAACCAGAGGCAGCAGCAGGAGAACAATATCTCGACAAGGGCCGACTCTTCGCACTTCGTGCCTACTATCACTATCAGGTGAAGAAGGATTGCTAATACGAAGGAACGACTAGGGAGACCAGCGATGGAATCGCTGGGAACGGGGGCCAGAGGGGGCTAGCTGGGGACCAGAGGGG
>ERZ1026870.627-NODE-627-length-19098-cov-4.237305_pt1 | contig 19098 bp, 15 predicted proteins | sample MGYA00380165_ERZ1026870 | MGnify/ENA primary metagenome ERZ1026870 (study PRJEB33269, sample SAMEA4719801) | human gut metagenome | biome: human-associated habitat; feature: organic feature; material: feces | place: Cameroon | collected 2013-10 ...
CGTCGGCACGGCGCGCCGCCAGGGCGCGGGCCGGATTTACCAGCTCGACCTCTGTCCCATGCCGCCCGAAAAGGAGGACAAGGCCGCCACCTGGCCCGCTTGGCCCAGAAAGCTTCGCACGTCCTCGTCGCACGAAGAGGGCTGCGAGCGCCTCTGGGAGACGTCCACCAAGGAAATCCTTCTCAACGAGAAGGGCGAGGTGCGGGGCGTGCGGTGCGTGAAGCTCAAGTGGAGCCTCAATGCCGAGGGACGCTTCGTGCCCGCCGAGGTGCCCGGCTCCGACTTTGAGATTCCCTGCCAGCGCGTGCTGCTTGCCATGGGGTTCGTGCATCCCGCGGCCGCAACGCTCAACGCCTTCGGCGTCGAGTGCGACGCCAGAGGCAATGCCCGTGCGGGACTTGAAGAGGCGGACGCGCCCTTTGCCACGAGCGTGCCGCGCGTCTTTGCGTGCGGCGACGCGCGAAGCGGGCAGTCGCTCGTCGTGCGCGCCATGAGCGAAGGCCGCCGCTGCGCCCGAGCCGTGGACGTCTTCCTCACGGGGGCTTCCGAGCTGCCCGCCTTCAGGGCGTAAGCGGATTTCGTCGAAAGCGATCCGTCAAAGGGCGATTGCGATCGCCTGGAGCGGACGGCTGGGATGAGCCGCAGGAAAGGGCCGTCTTCTTCGGAAGGCGGCCCTTCGTTTGGGCGCGCCGGGTGCGTTCGGGCATGGGATTTACCCGCGTTGGAGGCCTTCGGGCGAGTCCGGACGACTAGAATGAAAGGTCCTTCGGCTCTCAAGGCCTTTCCAACAGGTGTTTTTGGCTCTGGTTTGCCGCGGGGTCGGTTGATCCTGCGGCTGCACGTCTTTCATGGTTTCTGCCCAGCTTCGCACAGCCTTCAGGCATCTTTTCGCCCATTGGTTCCTGCTTGGCCTCGCGGCGCGGTGCCTGCAGTTCACGCTCATCTTTCTTGCCGTGTCTCAGGACGTGAGCGCGGGGTGGATGGGCGCCGTCATGGCCGCGAGTTCCGTGATCTGCGGAATCCTCACCATCTTTGCCGGACGTCTCTACAACCGTCTCGGGCCCGCGCCCCTCAACCGGTGCTCGGCGCTCTGCTGCGGCGCGGCGGCGCTTCTGGCGGCGACGCAGCACCACGTGCTCCCGGCGCTCGCCGTTGCCTGGACTCTGACGGCCATGACGCTCATGCTGTCGTCGACGGCGGGCTACCGCGGAATAGGGAGCCTTTTCGGCGCGGCGGACCGCGTCTCGCGCTTTTCGCGCATGAGCCTGCTGAGCAACATCACCGAAATCGTGATGCCCGTCGCGATCAGCGCGGTCTTTGCGACGTCGCCCGACCTTACGCCGATCATCGTGCTCGCGGTCTGCCTCGTCGACATGTTCATGCCCGCGGGGATTTCCCGGGCGGCCTTCAAGGCTTCGGGCCGCGTCGAGTCGCTCGCGCTCGCGGTGAACCTGAAGCGCCTGGTTTCGTCGGGCCCGCTGCTCGCGGGCGTCATGGCGGGCGCGGGCATCAATGCGCTTCTGTGCATCTTCGACGTCCTCATTCCGACGGCGGGCGGCGCGATGGATCTGAAGACGACGGAAATCGGCATGCTGCTGTCGGCGAGCGCCTTCGCGCAGGTTGCGGCGAGCATGCTCCTGACGATCAGGCCCAACCATCGGACGCTCATGAAGCAGCTTCGCAACGCGCTCTTGTTGGGCGGCGTCGCGCTCTCAGGCGCCGTCCTTGCCGACGGCTTCGTGACCTTCCTCGTCGTGGTTGCGGTGAGCAGCTTCGGGTTCGGCCTCATCAGGCCGCTCTCGATGAGCGCCATCTTTCAGTTTTCGCCGCCCGACTCCGTGGGTGACATCGTGGGGCTGAGGTTCATGCTCAACAACTTCAGCCGCATCCTGATGTCGCTCTTCATGACGGCGTGCGTCGGGGGCTTCATGTCCTCGACCGCATTCCTGAGCGCGGTGGGCGGGATCGTGCTTGCGGTGACGCTCGGAGCCGCGGGTCTTCACAGGGCGTACGGGCGCGGGAGCGCCTGAGAGCGTCGGTCGAATCCTTCCTCTTCTCAGGCCACCGAGTCGCTTCTGCGCTTTCCTGAAATCACGCTTCTGAACCACTGCAGCGCGGGATCGCGGTCGGTGCGGCCGTGCCAGATCATGCGGGCATGCCAGACGGGATCCTCGACGTCGGCGATTTCGGGAAGGATTGCGAGGGGAAGCTTTTGGGCGAGGTACTGCGCCGTAAAGCGCGGGAGCCTTGCGTAGAAATCCGTCTCAAGGAGAAAGAAGGCGCTCGCGAGAAAGTAGGCGCAGTCCATGGCGACGTGCTCTTCGCCAAGCGGCCCCATCTGCTCGGCGGCGTGTCCCTCGAGCGAGCCGTAGGTGAGCGTGATTTCGCGATAGGGCGCAAGCTCGGCGCTCGTAAACGGTTCGCCCTGGGCTTCAAGCGCCTTGACGCGCTTGAGGATCGGATGGCCCTTTCGAACGACGGGCGCGTGGTTCGCGCAAAAGAGCGGGAGTTCGTGAAAGTCGGGCTCGAGCTTCATGGGCGGCGCGTAGAAGACGAGGTCGACGAGACCCGACTCGAGCCTGCGCGTGAAGTCGTCGGTCAGCGGCACGAAGGAAAGCCGCAGATTGGGCGCCGCCTTGTAGAGGTCTCGGAGGCAGGGCAGCAAAAAGGCGAAGGCCGCGTTGTCGACGCCGGCCATGCGGATCGTCGTGTGGATTTCGGCGGGATCGAACCGCTCGGGCGTGCGCGCAACGTCGATGAGACCGTACTGAAGCTCGCGGAGCTTGGGCTCGAGCGCACTCATGCGGGCGGTGGGCACGAGCCCTTCGCCGCCCCGAAGGTAGAGCGGGTCGCGAAGCAGCAGCCGCACGCTCGTCATGAGGCGCGTTGCGGTGGCGGTGCTCACGCCGAGCTCCCTTGCGGCAAGCGTGAGGGACCTCGTGTCCCAAACGGCGAGCAGAAGCCAGACCTGTTCTGAAGTGAGATGTTCGCGGTTCATGTCGGTTGGGGAGTGCGTGCGGACTGACGGTAAACCAAAAATGAGAAGGCAAAAACGAGAAGGTCCCGAATCCCAAGGATCCGGAACCTTCAGTGATTGTGGCACATGCGCCTTGCGGGGTCGAAACGGTATTTTCCCTAGATCACGTTCGATCGGTATGCGCCGCGGGTCGGCCCTGCCGCGGGCGAGGGGGCTCGCGGCAGGGGCCGCCTTCATCAGAACATGTGAACGAGACCCGTCACGGCTTCGTAGACGACGGGGGTGGCGTCGGCATCGACCGAGCTCGAGGTGCGCGTCACGCCCGCGCCCGCGTAGAAGTTCGTGCGCTTCGAGAGCGGATGCACGTAGCCCGCGGCAACGCCGATGCGGTCGGTGTCGTGGAGCTTGCCGGCCGCCGCGTAGGTTTCGTCGACCTGAGCGTCCATCCAGCCCGCATTGAGCTTGACGGTGCCCGTGCCGGCCTTCACTTCGGCGCCGATCTGCAGGCTGTAGCCCTTGTAGGTAGCAGCGTCGTATTTTTTGTCGATGAGGGGCTGGAAGGTGTCGAGATCCTTGTGGCCGAGGAAGTTCGAGCCCTTCATGCCGGTGAACGCGGCGGCGGAGCCGAAGAGCTTCCAGCCGTCGAACTGGTAGGCGGCGGCGACGCTGCCCATAAGCGAGTCGTCGTAGTCGTAGTCGGCGTTCTTGTTGCCGTAGAGAATGCTGTCGAGGACGGCCGCGACGTGGAGCGGACCGCTCGTGTAGGTGAGGCCGGCGGCCCAGGTGCGGTCGGACGAGCCTTCAAATTCTTCGCCCGTCGTGTCGGTGACCTGGTTCATCTTGGAGGAGTACTGGAGATGCAGCTGCATGCCGCTCATGACGGGGGACTGCCAGGTGATGGCGTTGTCGAGACCGCCGAAGCCGCCCGGCATGACGTACTTGGAGCCGACGAGGTAGTCGCCCCAGGAGTTGCTGAAGGCCGCAACCTTCGGGCCCCAGATGCCGGTCGTGCCCATGCCGCTGCGAAGCGCGCCGGAGCGGCCCATGACGAGCGTGCCATACGTGTCGGAGCGGAGCCAGACCTGGCTCATGCGCTGGAAGAGGCGGCTGTTGACGATCGTGCCGTCGTCGGAGCCGAACTGGCCTTCGAGGTTGAAGCCGACCTTGAGGCCGTTGCCGAGGTCTTCGGTGCTGCGAAGGCCCCAGCGGTTCGGAGCGGAAACGCTCGAATTCATCTTGAGGCTGCTCGTGCGGTCGGACCCGGCGCGGTCCTGGTCGACGCTCTGGAAGACGAGGCCCGTGTCGATGACGCCGTAGATCTGAACGTCGGCGGCCTGCGAGGCGACGGGCGCGAGGAGCGCGGCTGCTGCGAGCAGCGTGAGTTTCTTCTGCATGGAATTGTTCCTTGTGTCGGTGGTCTGAGGTTGGGGTTGCATGAGATTTTGGGTGCGCGTGACCGTCAGCGGGCTTCGTTTTGGACCGCGTCGACTTCGCGCGCGAGGAAGCGCCCGAAGGTTTCGAGCACGGGCGAGAGCGAGGTCCACTCCGGACGGGCGCGAAGCGCGGCTTCGGCCTTGGGCCACCAGCTGCCGATGCCGTGCACGATGAAGCTGCGAAGCGCTTCGGTTTCGCCGCGGCGCAGCAGTTCGGCCGCAAACGGGAGCACGATGCCCGCATGGTCGTCGGGCAGATGGTCCGGGCAGTCGTTCACGAGCCCGTGCCGCGCATAGAGTTCGCGGCACTTGCGGCAGGCGTCTCCGCAGTGCAGCTGCTTGTCGTTTTCCCAGCAGCTCTGGGCGAGCGGGACCGTTTCGGAGCCCACGCCGTAAAAGGCGGTTGCGCAGGCGCGCTCGATGTCGAGCGCGTCGGGCAACGTCTCTGGCAGCGTCTCTGGCACCGCAGCGTCGTCTTCGCAGAGCGCCGTGCATATGCGGGCGGCGTCCGCCCAGCGGCTGCGCCAGCTCTCGTCGTGGATGCCGCGGAAGAAGAGTCCGAAATAGTCGTAGAGAAAGGCCCGGTAGGGCGTTTCGTCAAGCGCCTGCGTGTTCTGCATGATGTGGAGACGGTTGGGGTTGGAGGACCGTCCGCTCCGTCCCAAGGAGTCGGGGGACGGAGCGGACGGCTTGCGCACTAAAGCGGATGCTTTTCAGGCTGATCGTGCGGTCAGGCCTTGATGTCGAGCTTGCGGAAGTCCGTGTGCGACGACACGAAGCGGACCTTGGGACGGGTGCCCGCGGCTTCGTTGATCGCCTGCGCGCGCTTCACGAGTTCGGCATGCTCGGGCTTCGGATTGTCGTAGTCGACGAAGACGATGGCGCCCGCCGGGCAGGCCGCCGCGCAGGCCGGGAGGAGTCCCTTGGCCGTGCGGTGCGTGCAGAGCGTGCAGTGCTCGGCCTTGCCGGCGTCGCGCACGTTCTCGGGACGGGGCCCGAGGGTCGAGAGCGAAGCCTTGTCGCCGAAGTAGGACTGCTTCTGCGGGTCCGAGAACTTCGGGGCGTGGTACGGACAGGCCTTTTCGCACATGCGGCAGCCGATGCACTTCTTCGTGTCGACGAGCACTTCGCCCGCGGGGCCCTTGCTGATCGCCTTCATCGGGCAGACCTTCATGCAGGCCGGGTCCTCGCAGTGCATGCAGGAGACGCGGAAGTAGTCGATGACGCCCGCCTTCTCATGCTCGACGCGCTCGAGGTGGTTCCATGCGACGCCGGGCGCAACCTGGTTTTCTTCCTTGCAGGCCGTATAGCACGTGTGGCAGCCCATGCATCGGTCGGCAACAATGATCAAGCCGTTTTTCATAAATCAATCTCCGTATTCGTCAAGCCTTCTGGGTCACGCCTTCTTGGTTACGCTCACGGGCACCTCGAAATAGCACGGGTAGCCGGTGATGGGGTCGCGGTTCTCGCGCGTCATGAGCTTCTGGGTGTTCATGTCGCCGAGCCAGCCGTACTGGCCGCCGATCGTGCCTTCGGGCACGAGGATCGTGACCGTGGCGCGGGCGCGGACCGGACCGCCGAACTTCGAACGCAGCACCACTTCGTCGCCTTCCTTGATGCCGCGGGCGGCGGCGTCCTTCGGGTTGATGTCGATGGTGAGGCCCGATTCGATTTCCATCAGATAGGGCTGGTCGGTGCGGGTCTTCGAATGCGTGATGTGCGGCTTGCGCGTGCCGTTGATGAAGCGGAGGTTGAATTCGCCCTCAAGCGGCATCATCGGCTTGTATTCGGGAAGCGGCTTGTGGCCGAACTTGCGAAGAAGTTCGGACGTGTACTCGATCTTGCCCGAGATCGTCTCAAAGCCGGGCTTGCCGTCGGCGCGCATGTGGCCCGCCTCGTACTTCTTGAGGCCCTTGATGCTGCCCGGAATGACGATGGGCTTCGGAAGGGCGCCGTCCATCTTTTCGTAGGACGTGTCGGGGAAGCGCTTGAGGATCCAGTCGAGCGCCTTGACGGGGTCGCCGTCAAAGAAGTTTTCGGGCTTGTCGACGATGCAGCCGAGCTCAAGCGCGATGCGCCAGTCTTCCTTCGCTTCGCCCAAGGGCTTGACCGGACGGCGGGCGGCGACCACCGGACCGTAGGAGCCGAACGGCGCGTAGCGTTCGTAGTTCATGGCGGCGGGCAGCACGATGTCGAGCATGTCGTGGCTGTCGGGACGATAGAAGTAGTCGCAGGTCGGGCTTGGGCCAGATGTTGACGTTGAAGCCCCAGCCGCAGAACATCTTGAGTTTGCCCGCGGCAACCCATTCGGGCATGTTGTTCGGGCTCACCTGATCGTGCGTGGCGCTCCAGACAGGAACGTCTTCGCGGTCAAGGCAGGCGGCCTGCTGTTCGGGGGCGAACCACCAGTCGTAGTCGATGAACGCCTTGTGCTGGCCGTAGGCGTGAAGGATGTAGCCCTTCGGACCGATGTTGAAGGGCACGCCGCCTTCGATGTCGATGTAGCCCATGGTCGCGGCCAGAAGAATCGGGGCGCGGGTGTTGGCGATGCCGTTCGAGTTGTGCGAGAGCGACTGCGGCGTGGACATGTAGGTGCCCGGGCCCGACGCCCACATGCGGGCGGCTTCGACGATGAGCTTGGCGGGCACGCCCGTCACGCTTTCGGTGTACTCCGGCGTGAACTTTTCGCAGTAGGCGGCGTATTCGGCAAAGCCGTGCGTCCACTTTTCAACGAAGGCCTTGTTGTAGAGGTTTTCCTTGATGAGCACGTGCGTGATGCCGGCTGCGAGCGCGGCGTCGGTGCCCACCTTGAGCGGAAGATGAATGTCGGCGATCTGAGCGACCTTCGTGCGGCGCGGGTCGACGCAGATGATCTTGACGCCGCGGGCCTTGGCCTTGAGCACCATGTTCCACCAGCCGATGGGCTTGGACCAGGCGTTCGTCGCGAGCACCATGAAGACCTTGGTCTTGGGGCCGGGGGCCGAGCCGATGTTGTCGACGCCGAAGTTGAGCGCTTCGCCGAAGGCGCAGCCCGAACGGCAGGCGACGGACGATTCCGTGGCCCAGGTCGTGGAGCCGAAGTAGCGGGCGAGACGCTGGATGGGCGGACGCGGCTCCTTCGGGTCGCCTGCGTAGAACATCACGCTGTGCGGGCCGTGCTTTTTCTTCGTCTCGATCATCTTCGAGGCGATCGTGCGGTAGGCCTCGTCCCAGCTGATGCGAACCCAGCCCGGGTCCTTCGCGGACTTCGGGTTCGTGCGCTTCATCGGATAGAGAAGGCGATTCGGGTTGTAGAGACGCTGCAGCGTGGCCCAGCCCTTCGAGCAGAGGAAGTGGTTGGGATTCTCGTTCCAGTTGTCGATGCGGTCGATCATGTTGCCGCGGGCTTCGAACTTGATGCCGCAAAACGGCGTGTGGTTGCAGCAGTCGCAGCAGGCGTAGCCCGTCCAAGCTTTGCCGGCATCCTCTGCCGCGGCCTTTGCGAAGACCGGAGCGGCGGGAAGCGCCGCTGCGAGCGACACGCCTTCAAGAAGCGAGCGTCGTGAAATTCTGACTGTCATAGGGTCTCTCCGTCAGTGTGGGGGTTGGGACACCCGACAGAGTAGGTCGAAAGCACTAGTTCTTTAAGCCGTGAATGCCCCGAAGGAAGGCTCAAATCTGCAGTGGATTTTCAACAGATCTGCGGTTTTCCGCAATTGGAATAGCGCTTGCGGGAGGCGTTTTCAGCTGAACAGCCATCGGCGTGGAAGCGGTTAAAAACGAGGGGGTCGGGTCTTTTTCCGTTTGGCGGTATGCTGTGGGTACGTTCGTTTTTCAACGCTCTCAAGGAGAAAACACATGAAGATTCATGACATCCGACTTCGTCAGAAGGCCAAGCAGAAGGCATGGCGCAGCCAGTTCGTCCATATTCCGTGCATCGGCATGGAGGGCGAGCAGATTTCGGTGATCGAGGATCGTCTCTGCCGCACGGCGCTCGTCACCCATTTCAAGAACCAGGGCATGGGACGCCCGGCCGTCATCGGCGCTTCCGACGACCTGCTCGCACCCGAAATCCCGATGGGCGCCTGGCTCGGCGTCGACAAAAGCGCGCGCAGGTTCCAGGGCAACGCCTTCTACGTGACGAAACCCTTCGGCGAGGCCGCCGCTGCCGATGAGGGACTTTGGATCGCGCGCATCCAAAAGACGGATTCGGGCTACGACTACATCTATGACAAGGCTTCTCCGATCCATCTTGACGACCTCTCGGGAATTGAGTTCATCGGACGCGTCGAGGCGATCAGCGTTCGCGAGGGCTTCAACCCGAAGGCCCGCCGGATCTGAGAACCGGTCCCATTCATTTCATGAGACAAGGCGTCCGTGCGGCTGGGGCTGCGCGGACGTTTTGCTTTGCGCCCGGGTTTGGATCGGCCGGGCGAACGATGGATGCATTGATGTTAAGTTTGATGTTTAGAGAGGCCGGATAACATCAAAGTTCTCCTAATTAATGTTAAGTATGATGTTAAGTGATGTTAAACGCCGCCAAATGATGCAAACAGATTGATGCAAACGGATTGATGCAAACGGATCTTGATTGAGGATGTGTTCGGGAGGCTCCTTGACGTCTCGAGCGGCCGAAGATGAACAAAGTTGTCGAAAGCTTTCGTTCTGTGTTTACCGCGCACGCCGTCACGGCGATGAAGGTAGGATGGATTTCGTAACGACCACTTTCTCAAAGGAGACCGTCATGCTTCGCCGCACCGTTTTGCTCTCGCTTCCCGTCATGGCCGCCGCGCTTGCCGGATGTGCCGCAAGAAGTTCGAATGCGCCGGCCGTGTCCGACGCAGACCGCCCCCGTCCGACTCAACCGATCTACATCCCGCCGCAGGAGAAGGCCCGCCTTGAGGATCCGAAGGTGAAGGCCGCCATGGCGCCCTTTACGGGTGTTTGGCTCGAACCCGTGCCCGGGCAGTTTCAAAAGGAGCAGGGGGTTGAGCTTTTTGCCGACGGCAAGGCCAAGTCCGTCAACATGGCGACCCTGATCTACCAAGGCTGGAAGGTCGACGGCGGCAAGCTCGTGCTCTGGGGCAAGAGCATCGGCAACGGAGGCGCACACTCCTTCGACGAAGCCTGGGACGTCGTGATGGTTTCCGACAAGAAGCTCGTGCTGCAGCGCGGGAAGTTCTACAAGACCTATCGAAAGGCTCGGAAGCAGGGCCGTTGAGCGGATGCCCGCGCCTTTCCCGACCAAGCGGAACGAATGGGCGACAGACGCGGGCGACGAAATCGTACAATGCCTGCTTGTTCATGATCCCATGCGAAAGGCGGGACACGTCGCGCGAAGCATGAGATCATGGAGACTGATTCGGGCCTGTTGCCGAGCAGAGTCCGTTGAGCGAAAAGTGAATTGGAGCAGGGCGTTTCGAAAGATGTTGGGATTCAAAGAGGGGCGAAGCGCGGTTGAGGGCGTGAAAGTTCAACTCATCGCGTTGGGGTTTACGGTTTTTGCATCGTTTTCGGTTCAGGCGAACTCGGATGCGCCGCTTCGAATCGGCATTTCGGGCTTCGCTTTGCCCGAGCATCGCGAACAAATCGTTGAAGCCACCGAAAACGCGCTTCGCCCGGTTTTCGGCACGCGTCTCATGGCGCGCCATTATTCGGTGCAGGACCTTGAAGAGGCGGTCAAGGATGCAGAGGTCGACATCATTCTGAGCAGTTCGGGCCTCGCCAGACGCGTTGTCCCTTATGGGGTGCGGCCACTCGTGACGATCACGTCTCCCGGGCTTGAGGATCCCAATCACAATGAAGGCTCGGTCGTCGTTGTTCGTCGCGACAGTCCCTACCGCAAGCTTGAAGATCTGGAGGGCGCATCCGTCAGCGCCAATCTGCCCTGGGGCTTTTCCGGGTGGCTGATTGCTCAGGGAGAAATCGCCGGCCACGGATACAATCCCGACAAGTTCTTTGGAGAGAAGCTCTTCGTCGGCCGTTCAAACGCCATGGAGGAGATCGTCGCGAATGTCGTCGGCGGCCGCAGCGACGTCGGCATCCTTCGTCTTTGCGCTCTCGAAACGATGGAGCAGAAGAATCCTTCCTTGAAGGATGCGCTGCGCGTCATCAACGAACGCCCTCAAAAGGCGGCTGCCTGTCGAACCTCGACCGAACTCTATCCCGCCCAAACGCTTTCGGTCACCCCGCGCGTCGACTCAAAGATCGCACGCGACATGACGATGCATCTTCTTGAGATGAAGCCGACGCCCACGGGCCACTCCTGGTCCATCGCAAGCGATTTTCAGCATGTCGACGAGCTGTTGAAAACGTTGAGAATCGGACCGTACGAATACTTGCGTCAATGGAGCCTGAAGCGTTTTCTGACGGTCGCATGGCCGTGGCTGATGCTGCTCGCATGCGGCGTTGCCGGCCTTTTCTGGCACAGCCGCCGTACGGATCGGCTGCTGAGGCAAAAGGAGGCGCTCTTGGGCAGGATGTTTGAACAGGAGGCCGAGCAGTCGCGAAGGCTGGCCTTTTTGCAGCGGTCAAATACGGTGAACCTGATTTCCAGCATGGTGGCCCATGAACTGCGCCAGCCCTTGGCCGCCCTGACGTTTTATGCCGACGGCATAGACATGATGCTTGAGAAGGGACGACTCGACAATGAAAAGCTTCGGAAGTTCTCATCCGGGATCAGCCGCGAAGCCAACAGAGCAAGTGAGATTCTCACCACGGTGAGGTCCTACGCAAAGAATCGGGATCAGCAGCGCGCCATTCAGGATGTGGAACAGTTGATCAACGACGCGATTGAACTCTTTCAAAGCGGCCAGACCCACAAGGTCGCCGTCAGGAAGGTCGTTTGCGGGTCGCCGCTGATGGTGAAGGGGAATGCGCTGGAGCTGACGCTGGTTTTCGTCAATCTTCTCAAGAACGCTCGAGAAGCGTCGGACAATCCCGCCATCGCCATCGAGTGCTGCAAGGCAGACTCGGCCACCGAACGCATTGAAATCTCCGTCTATGACAACGGCGAGCGCATCTCGGACGAACGCTTGTCTTCATTGGGGCAGCCGCTCTTCAGCGACAAGCCGAACGGTCTTGGGCTCGGCTTGTCCATCGCCAAGACCATTGTTGAGGCGCACGGGGGAAACATCGCCTTCGAGCACTCCCGTCGCACGGACTATCCGGGACTTCAGGTCATCGTGACTTTGCCGCCGGCAACCAAATCCAAGGACTGAAAATGGACCACGTCATCCGCATCATCGACGACGATCCCGCCATCCATGACTCGCTCAGCCTGATCTTCGAGATGCAGGAGATGCCGGTCAGGCACTATTACAGCGCCGAAGAATTTCTCGCCGCGGACTTCGTGAACGATCCGGGATGCGCGATCGTTGACTTGCGGATGAACGGGATCACGGGCTTGGAGCTGCAGCAGCGCTTGAAGGCCCGGCAATGTGTACTGCCGCTCATCTTTCTCTCGGGCCATGGCGACATTGAAACGGCGGTGAGCGCGATGGAAGAGGGGGCGGTGACCTTTTTGACCAAGCCTGTCACGGCGAAAAGACTGATTCAGGCGGTCGAGCGCGCGGTCAGCTCGGCCTGCGGCGAAGACGCCCATGTCTGCACGCCGGAAGAACTGAGCTTGCTCTCCGAGAGGGAGCTTGAAATTATGAAGCTTCTCCGGCAGAAGCTTCCTTGCCGCGCCATTGCGGACAGACTGGGCATTTCATTGCGAACGGCGGAGGCGCACCGCACGAGCATCATGCATAAGCTCCATTGCGCCAATCTGCGGGAGCTCAATGCCAAACTGGCTTCGCTCTCCGAATAAAAGAGCCGCCGGGTTCGACGATCCGAACTCGGCGGCAGCGGGTTTGAGCGGTGATTGTTATTGTGCCGCGGCGCGCTTGGCGGCTTCTTCGCCGGCGACGCGTCCCCAGATGACGGCGGCCGTCAGCTGAGATCCGACGATGTAGTCATCGTAGAACAGGCCGCCGATGGCGTTGCCCGCGGCATAAAGGCCGGGAACCGGACGGTTTTCAGTGTTGAGCACTTCGGCCTTGACCGAAATCTTCGGGCCGCCGAAGGTGGCGGTCATGCCGCCCTGGAACGGGAATGCAAGGAAGGGCCCCTTTTCAATGAGCGGCGCATTCTTGAGCGTGTTGGGCGGCGTCAGCTTGCCGGCCTTGCCTTCCTTCACGGCCTTGTTGTATTTCGCAACGGTCGCTTCAAGCGCTTCGGCCGGAACGCCCATCTGCGCCGCCAATTCGGCAATGGTCGCGCCTTCGTAGATGGGAGCCTTCGCCTTCTTGTACCGCTTGATGCGGGCGGCGACGGTCGGAACGTCGACGACCTGCTGGTCAATGACGATGAAGGCCCAGTTGTCGGGCGTGATCGTCGGGAGCTTCTTGGCGATGTGCACGTAGGTGTTGACCTCGTCGATGATGCGAACGGCTTCCTTGTTGACGATGATGCCGTAGTTGACCATCAGGGACGGATTGGCCTTCGTCGGGCCATGGATGGGACCGCCGTGGAACTGATCCAGATTGACGTACTGCGGGAAGAACGGACGGGTGAGCTCAATGTTCTCGCCCGTCAGCGTTGCCGCACCGCGAAGCGGCATCCAGGCCACGCCGCCGCCCATGTATTTGCAGATCATTTCCTTGTTGTTGTGGAAGCCCCCCGTCGCCACGACAACGCCGCCTCGGGCGACGAAGTCAATCACTTCGCCCTTCGAGGTCAGTGCGCGTACGCCGGTGCAGGCAAGCGCTGGCGTCTTCAGAAGCTCAATGGCCTTCGTATTGAAGAAAACCGTAATGTTCTTGTTGGCCTTGATCGCGTTGAGGAGCTGCTCCGTCAGCTGTGCACCACCCGGCGTTTTCGGACCGTCGACCACATGGCCGCGCACCGTGGCGGGCCAGGGTTCCTCATGCATCTTCTTCCACTTGATGCCTACGCGGTCGGAGAGCCACTGGATGCATTCGCCCGACTTTTCGACGTACATGCGCGTGAGCTTGGGGTCGCCGCGGTGCTGCGAGACGGCCATCATGTCCTTGTAGAACTCGTCAAGCGTGTCGGTGAGACCGTCCCGCTTCTGCACGTAGGTCATCGTGGCGTTGAAGTGGCCGCCGGCGTAGATCGTGTTGCCGAACGGGGCGAACATCTTGTCGAGAAGGGCAACCTTCGCTCCCTTGTCGGCCGCTTCAAGCGCTGCGGACATGCCGGCACAGCCGGCGCCGAGGATGACGACGTCGAACGTCAGGGCCTTGGATTCAGGTGTCTTGGCGGAAACGGCGCCTGCGGCTACGCCGCCGGCACCGGCAACTGCGGCCGAAATGAAGCCGGTCTTCAACAGGTTGCGACGGTTCATGTCATTCATCTGATGTCTCCTTTTGGTCAATAGATTTCAGATGAACGTATTTTTGGATTTGGGAACGCTAGCGGATTTGATGGAGATCAAAGATTAGGACGCTGCATCTTGGACGCTTCCATGCTGAATCTTGTGTCTTCATCCTGCCCGTCAGTCTGTTCCATACGCTTCGCAGTTTCGACTGTCGCCCATGCGCATGCGCTGGTCTTCTGTTTCTTAGAGCATGCCGAAACCTTGGTTGGGAAAGGGCTTTCACCGTTTTCGTTATTCCATTTAAGAATAACGAATATTAAGGTTGATCCCTTATTGTCAAGGCGTTATCAACACTTTAGGATCGGAAAAAGATGTCTTCCCGACCGTCGAGCGCCTCCAACCCGCGTCGATGCCTGCGGGAAGGACCATCCGATGAGTTTCAAAAAGGAGATCCTCTCATGAGAAAGCTTCTCGTTGCCTGCGCGCTCGGCGCGGCATTCGCCTCCTCCGCCTTTGCGGCGCCGGTCGTCTACTCGGCCGCTTCGCTCGAACTGACGGCCGCGCCCGACAAGGGCTACATCGGCACGCTCGATCCTGCTACTCCCGTCACGGTCCTCGAAAAGAAGGGCAAGATGACCAAGGTTCGGATCGCGGGCTGGTCGCTCAAGGAATATCCCTCGCAGATTTTCAAGGAGGCCGGGCTGCGCATCCAGTACGCGTCCTTTGACGAAGAAGGCGTCGTGAAGCTCAAGGCAGGAGAGGACAAGACCGTTCAGGAAAACGTGTGGCAGCCCTCGACCGCCGAAGGCTGGGTGCCGTCCGACAAGCTCACGGGCGATTTGAAGGCGCTCTGGAAGGCGGCCGAAGCCCGTCACGGCGATGCCTGCTCGTCCTGCCACGGCGCGCCCAAGGCCGATCACTTCACGGCGAACCAGTGGGCGGGACAGCTTCCCACCCGCGGCGGCCGCACGGGCCATACCCGGCGCGGCAACAACGCGCTGATGTTCAAGTGGCTGCAGGAACACGCCAAGCCGATGTAGAACGCGCAGCCGGCCGTGCGCAGCAGCGCAACCAAAGCCGGCCAGCCGTCCGTCATTTTTCCGAACCATTGACCAAAGAATCGCCATCATGACCAATCGTCGAAATTTCTTCCGTGCCGCCGGCGCACTCGCCGGCGCGGCGCTCATTCCGTCCGCTCATGCCGCTTCGCCCAAGAAACCCGTTGCCGATGCCGTTCAAACGGGCGTCGCGACCCTCAAGGGCGGCGTCCAGGTTGGAGCACCGCTCCCGGGCTTTCCCGATCTGACGCTCTCGAAAACGTTCGAGCCGGGCCGATCCATTCTCAACGACGGCGTCGTCATGAACGCCTCGCACTGGGGCGTCGGCCGCGTGCACGTCAAGGGCGGCCGCATCGAACGAATCGAGCCCTTTGAAAAGGATCAGGCCCCTTCGCTTCAGCTGCAGGCCATTGCGCAGCAGCCCTACAACCGCGCCCGCATCCGTTATCCGATGGTGCGAAAGAGCTGGCTCGAAAAGGGCTGGAAGGCGGGCGGCAAAAAGCGCGGCAGCGATCCCTTCGTGCGCGTGACCTGGGAAGAGGCCGCAAAGCTCGTCGCGGGCGAACTCAAGCGCGTGCGTGAAACCTACGGTCCGACCGCGATCTACGGCGGATCCTACGGCTGGATGAGTCCGGGTTCGGTCGGCAACGCCCGCAACCTCCTGCAGCGCGTGCTCAACCTCAACGGCGGCTTTACGGGCGGCCTGGGCGACTATTCCACGGGCTGCGCGCAGGTGATTCTTCCCTACGTCATCGGCTCGAACGGCGTGTATGAACAGGTGACCTCGTGGGACCTCATCACCGACAAGACCGAGCTGATCGTGCTTTGGGGCGCCGATCCGACGATCACGAACGACATCGACTGGTGCACGACAGTGCATGAAAACGCGGAAGGCTTCCGCCGGGCCAAGGCAGCGGGCATCCCGCTCGTCGCGATCAACCCGCTCAAGCCCGATACGGCCGAATACTTCGCCGACAAGGCCCGCTGGATCGCGCCGCGCCCGGGCACCGACGTCGCCATGATGCTCGGCATCGCGCACGAGCTTGAAGCAAAGGGGCTCGCGGACCATGAATTCATCCGCAAGTACACGACGGGCTGGGACAAGTTCCGTCCGTATCTGATGGGCGAAGCCGACGGTACCGCCAAGACGCCCGAGTGGGCCGAAAAGATCTGCGGCGTCAAGGCCGGCGTCATTCGCGAACTGGCGGCCGAAATGAAGGCCAAACGCACGATGATCATGGGCGGCTGGGGCATCCAGCGCGCGGAACACGGCGAACAGGTGCACTGGATGATGGTGGTGCTCGCCGCGATGCTCGGCCAGATCGGTCTGCCGGGCGGCGGCTTCGGCTTTACCTACCACTATTCGAACGGCGGCGCGGCCACGTCCGAAGCGCCCGCGCTGGCCGGCATCTCCGCCAATCCCAAGGGCGGCTCGTCCGGCCTCAAGTGGGAGGGCACGTCGCTCGTCTCGATCCCGCTCGCGCGCTTTACGGACTGCTTCCTCAATCCCGGCAAGACGATCGAACACAACGGCACGAAGATCACGTATCCCGACATCCGCCTCGTCTTCTGGTCGGGCGGGAACCCGTTTGCTCAGCAGGAAGACACGAATGGCCTCCTCAAGGCTTGGAAGAAGCCCGAGACCGTGATCGTCTGCGACAGCATGTGGACCGCATCGGCGCGCCATGCCGACATCGTGCTGCCGGCCTGCACGAGCCTTGAGCGCAACGACATCACGTCGGTCGGCTCCTATTCGAATCTCGGCTACATCGCCATGCACCAGGCGATCCTTCCGCAGTACGAATCCAAGTCCGACTATGAGATCTACCGCCTCATCGCACGCGAAATGGGCTTTGAAGAGGACTATACCGAAGGGCTCGACGAACTGGGCTGGGTGAAGCGCTTCTATGAAGCCGCACGCACCGAAGCCGGTCAGAACGGCTACGAGATGCCCGACTTCGAAACCTTCTGGAAGGCCGGCTGGGTCTGGTTCCCTGTTTTGGCCGACTCCAAGCACTACAACTACCTGGGCGACTTCCGCAAGAATCCGATCGTGAACCCGCTCGGCACGGCGTCGGGCCGCATCGAAATCTTCTCCGACAAGGTTGCCTCCTACGGCTACGACGACTGCCCGGGCCACCCTACCTGGCTCGAGCCCACCGAATGGCTGGGCGGCAAGGCGGCGCAAGACTATCCGTTCGCGCTCCTCACGTCGAAGAGCCGCTATCGCCTGCACTCCCAGCTCGACAGCACGGAAAGCCGCAACTTCACGAACATCGAAGACCGCGAGCCTTGCTGGATCCATCCGGATGCAGCCGCCAAGCTCGGCGTGGCGACGGGTGACATCGTCAAGGTCTCGAGCCGTCGAGGCAGCATCCTCGCAGGTGCGCTCGTCACCGATCGCGTCCGCCCCGACACGGTCGTCGTGCGCCACGGTGCCTGGTACGATCCGGAAGAACCCGGTGAAATCGGCACGCTCGACGTTCACGGCTGCGACAATGTGCTCACGATCGACATCCCGTCCTCGCGTCTGGCCAACGGCAACGTCGCCAACTCCACGCAGGTGAGAATCGAACGCTGGACGGACGAGCTCCCGCGCGTGAAGGTGACCGATCAGCCCGAGATCGAACGTCGATAGGCCCGACGTCCTTACGCATGCCGGCGTCCGTTCGAGCGTCCGACGACTTCGAACGACGCGCCGGCATCACTGAAGCAGCCGCAGAAAACCTTTGAATTCATTCGCGAGGAGGAATGCGGCCAACCTCCTTCCACAAAATCGCCGCCCGGTTCCTGCGAACGCGGGCGGCTTTTTCGTCAACCGACGGGCTCAGGCACTGATTGGTTTGCGTCCTCAACCCCGTCGTCGCATGCTCAGCTCCAAGGCTTTTCCTTGGCCGCGTTGCGTCCCGCGATGCGGCCGTAGACGATGCAGTCCGTCACGGCGCAGGAGCCGAGGCGCACGGCGCCGTGCACGCCGCCCGTCGATTCGCCTGCAGCGTAAAGGCCCGGAATCGGTTGGTCGGCATCGATGTCGAGCGCACGGGCCTCCATGTCGGTGTAGATGCCGCCCATGCAGTGGTGAACCTTCGGCACCATGGTGGATACGTACCAGGGACCGGTGCCCATCGGGACGGCCTTCTTGTTGACGTAGCGCCCAAGATGGCTGTCGCGGCCGGTCTTGACCGCTTCGTTCCATTCGGCAATGCTTTTCCTGAGGCCTTCTAGGTTGATTTTTTCGCCTTGAGCGAGGGCTTCGAGCGTGTCGTAGCTCTTCACGCAGCCGCGCTCGAGCGCCTTCTGAAGGAGGCCCGGGCGGGAGATGCCCATGGGCTTCACGCCTTCGGCGTCGGCCACTGCATAGCAGTGCACGCCCTGATTGAGAAGATTCATGATGGCGTCGGCGCGGACCTTGCGGTTGGCGAGTTCGTCGACGAACCGTGAACCATTCTTGTCCTCGACCCAGACGCCGAACATGGCGGCTGCGCCCTGAGCGAAGAAGAGCGCGATGCCCATGCCTTTTTCGGTCGGGGAGGTCCACGGCACGCACTGGATCCAGTCTGTCTGGATCATGTGGCAGCCGATGCGGGCGGCTTCGCGCCAGGCCTCGGACGTGGCGCCGGGCTGACAGGTGGTGCCGAGCTTTTCGGTGAGCTTCGGATCCTGAATCGATCGGAACTTCACGTCGGCGCCGAACCCGCCGTGGGCAAGAACGACGGCCCGCCTTGCGGCGATGAACTTCACTTGGCCGGAGGTGCGGTCGGGGAACTTGTAGCCCGTCCTCACCTGCACGCCCTTGACGCGGCCGTCGGCGTCGCGAATGATGCGCTCCATCAGGACGCGCGTGCGGGGCTCGACGCCGAGGCTCTTGAGCTTTTCGACTTCCTTGAACACGATCCCGGAGCCCGAGCCGTTCTTCGTGATCGCGCAGCGCGGCACGGAGTGGCCGCCTTCCTGTGCGACGCGCTCCTCAACCCATTCGACGCCGAGCTCCTTCACGGTCCACTCCCACGTCGGGAGAGCTTCACGGCACAGATGCATCACTTTGTCGGGATGGTTGAGCCCGGCGCCTTCACGGATCATGTCCTGCGCCATGAGTTCGGGCGAATCTTCGAGCCCTTCGCGCTTTTGCATCGGAGAGCCGGGCACGCCCATGATGCCGCCGTTGATGATGGAGTTGCCGCCGAACGTGCGCATTTTCTCGAGCACGCAGACGGAGGCGCCCGCAAGACGGGCCTCGATGGCGGCGGCAAGTCCCGCAAAGCCCGAGCCGATGACGACGACGTCGAACGTTTCGTCCCCTGTCTCTTATACACATCTGACGCTGCC
>ERZ1026870.628-NODE-628-length-19088-cov-11.081963_pt1 | contig 19088 bp, 26 predicted proteins | sample MGYA00380165_ERZ1026870 | MGnify/ENA primary metagenome ERZ1026870 (study PRJEB33269, sample SAMEA4719801) | human gut metagenome | biome: human-associated habitat; feature: organic feature; material: feces | place: Cameroon | collected 2013-10 ...
TATTTTAATAATATGGCAACAGAAAAAGCAACAAGAAAAGATAGATTCCGAGAAGTCTTTGAATACCTTAGATATAACGGATATATCAGCAAACAAAAGGATTTAGCGAATAAAATGAATACATCAGCTCCGAATATATCTAATGCTATGCGTGGTATTGATGGATTCCTTACAGATGGGTTCTTTTTCCGTCTAAACACAACATTCGATAATATTTTTAATATATCTTGGTTATTAGACGGCAAAGGCGAAATGCTTGCCCAACCGCAACCGCAAGAAACTACGGTTGTAGCAAGTGCGAGTGGAAATAATAACATTACCATAACACCACCCACGCAGGAAACAAATTTTGAAGATAATAATCATTCGGTTATCCTGCGACCGATAGTTAACAAGCTACTGGCATCAAGACCTAATACAGATGTCTATAAGATAGTGAAGGGGGATGGGGTAAAACTGCAGCACATTCTTGCATTCCCACAATACGATGATTTCGACTTCTATTATCAGGTTAGACAAGATGCAATGTTTCCAACCTATGATAAAGGAGATATTCTTGCACTTATGCACATGCCCGTTGACGCACATATAATACAAGGTTCTGCGATGGTGATAGACACAAAGAGTTTTGGCTTTTTATTCAGAAGGGTCTATGACAACGGAGATTCTTACGAATGTAAATGTATTAACGAGAACAGCGTATTCCGTAATCAGTCAATACCTAAAGATGATGTTATACGTTTGTATCGTGTTATATACTCTATAAAGAGTGGAGATTAGTTATTGATAATTGATATGCAAGAAAAATTTCAAATAGTCTATCTTTCAGATGCTGATGATTTTATAGCATCATTACCATTAAAGGCAAGAGCTAAGATTTTATATAATATAAAGAAATCAAAATTTTGCTCTGACCCAAAGCTATTAAAAAAGTTAGATGGTACAGATATTTGGGAGTTTAGGACTAAATTTGCAGGTGTTCAATACAGATTGCTCGCGTTTTGGGACGACAGAAACGAAACTCTTGTTGTTGCCACACATGGATTTGTAAAAAAGACGCAGAAAACTCCTAAACAAGAAATAGAGAGAGCTGAATATTTAAGAAGTCAATACTTTAATAAACAAAATGGAAAAAATGAAAATATACACGGAAGACGAAATGCTGGATAGGCATATCGGAAAAATAGGAACACCGACACGTGACGCCCTTGACAATGAGTTTAAAGCTTTCATCATGGGTGAAGCTATCAAGGAAGCACGATTAAAGAAACAATTAACCCAACAACAACTCAGCGAACGCTCTGGAATTGGTCGTACTGCAATCTCACGTGTAGAAAATGGTAAGGATTGCTCACTTAGCACTATCTCGCGTATATGCCGTGCTATTGGCATAAAAACAGAAATAGGGCTTAGTGGTATTGGACGATTCGCTTTATAATCAATAACAAACAACATTATGAGAAAGTTTTTTTTATTATCTGCAATGCTTTTGCTTGCCTTGTGTTCGTTCGCACAGAATAAAGTAAACTATTACAACATAGGCAAGAATGCAAGTTTATCGGCATGGTGCTTTGAGGGCAACAAATTTCTTATCCTTTCATTCTCTGACAATGACGAGAAAAGACTTGTAGAAAGCCCAATAATCAAGATTCAACTCTTCGATGGTTCTATTCTAAGACTATCAGGTGCTGATTGCTCTTACAAAACAACAATGCAACAAACAATTCTTAAAGGTGGTAAATATGGTAGTAAAGAAGCTGGTACGCACTACATAATGCTTCCAGTTAGCGATGAGCAAATAAAGAATCTTGACACTGGTGTCATGAAGATTGTAATCAATACGATACCTGAATTGTTCTACGAATCCTATTCTTCTGATAAGTTCGGTGCAAAACTGCATGAAGACCTTATGAATTGGAAAGATGAAATGGACTAAGTAGTTCAGGTGAAATTGTATCACAATGCGAAGAACCGATAGGCTTAACTGCCTATCGGTTCTTCGTTATCTAAGATGTAATGCGTCTTGAAGGTATTCGCCTAAAGCTTTCTTTTCTGCCTTTGCACTTGCTTTGATTTTGTCTACTGCTGCTTGTGGCATCTTGACATATAATATGCCATCTCCCACCTTTTTGCGACCAGCACCATCACGCGCACCGCCATGATTGTTGTTTGCCATATTTATTATATAATTAGTAAAGTCTTTGAATACCAGTCGGGCAGAATTCAGTATTGTATTGCTCATCAATACTCTTTAGATACCTCTCAATCTTCTTGTGCAATTCGCTGAGTTCATCATATATTCGCGAGTATTCCTCAGAGTACCACTCTTTATACTCATCGCTATCATTATCTTCGGGGATATCCTCTCCGTAGTAATCTTCAAGACCTTCAATCTCATCAATATCCTCAAGCTTGCCAGAGATAAACAATTCGGGTAAATTTTCTTTTTCTGCCTCGGCTTCCCATGACCTAAATTTTCTCAAAAATTCGCCCTTAGATTCAATATATTCAGCTATCTTCTCCATGTTGCAATGGAAGTCATGGCGTAGACCACACAGCTGTGTAATAAGGTCGGCTTGTTCCTCAGTCATCCCGTTAGCGATGGCTTTCTCCGCATTACGTGCATTGCGAAGTGCAGCGTTATTGCTTCTGTGTTCATATTGTTTCTTGCTTAGGTATGCCATATTTAATCGCTTATCCGTGCTGCGATAGGGCTGATGTTGTTTGTTTTAGAATGTTTTTGTACTTTATTTCTTAATTGCGTTGCAAAGATAAAAAGAAAATTTTGAAAAAGCAAGTTTTTTCAAAAAAAAAATAGTTTTACAGAAAAAACTTCAAACAAGGTAAAGTCGCCACAATTAAATAACTTTGTTAGGACATTTATTAAACTAAATGATAGCAAGAATGAAGCGAGAGAACAAATACAGAAACACCACGATAAAAAACAATTTCGGGCGATTTGACAGCATTAAAGAATGGAAGCGGTATATTTACTTACTTGACTTGCAAAAACGCGGTAGAATAAAGGATTTAAAGCGACAAGTTAGCTTTGAACTTATCCCATCACAACGAAACGAAAAAGGGAAGGTCGTAGAACGGGCTTGCAGTTATGTTGCTGACTTTACCTATATTCAAGATGGAAAGCAAGTTGTTGAGGATGTGAAATCTGCGATAACACTTTCAAATGCTACTTATATCATAAAACGCAAATTATTGCGTTATGTACACGGAATTGCAATAAAAGAAGTGTAAAACGAGAAATTAGAGCTGAGTACGTTAAAGTACTTGGCTCTTTTGCGTAATATCGCACTATGAAGAATGAATTATCGTACATACCAGACGCGTTATTTCCGACTGATAACGACTTCGAAGTGCCGAGCCTAAGACTTGACATGCAAGCAACGTGCTGTGAGATTCCGTTCGTTTGTTTTGGAGAGCAAAAGCGCACATTCAAAATGAACGGAGGTGGTACTCTACATTTCTACACGGATGATTATCGATTCAACAGCATTTTTGAGCACCCCGAAAAGATACTGCAACACAATCCAGCACAGATAGTAGAACCCAACTTCTCGCTATTCAACGAAACGCCTATTGCGTTCGGTCTGCAAGCAGTATACAAAAAACGAATAGTTGCAAGACAAATGCAGGAGCAGGGCATTCGTGTATTCGTTGACCTGAATGTCTCTAACAAGTTCTACGCATTCAATCTGCTTGGAGTGCCGAAAGGCTGGAGCGCATTCTGTACACGTGGTTATGAGGATAGAGTGAATGGTTTAAATTTTGAATACGAAATAGCCAAGCGCATTGCTGATGGCAACAATCTTACATTCGTTGTGTATGGCGGTGGCGAAATTATTAAACAATGGTGCAAAGAGCATGGCGCGGTATACGTTACACCTATCATCATCATAAAGAACAAGTACAAGTCTATTCAGCGAATGGCACAGAATACTGCCTTGTTCAAGAAAGAATGGGACATGGGCAAAGCTATTCCAACGCTGCAAGACTTGCTTAATAAACAAGTTATTGACAATAGAAAACAAATTGAATATGAAGAATAGCGGAGGAACGAGAAAAAGGGTTATAAATCGGAATGATGCTACAAATGCGCACGCAGAACAAACAATAAAGGATTATGCGAAAGAAGCGATGCATTCCAATCAAACAGAAAACGATATTCGCAAGTTTGAGGATAAAAGATTGATGCAATTGATACGCACTGGTTCGCGTTATCGAGAAGGATTGTTGGAAGAAGTTGTTCAACAAGCAATTGATGCTGACAAACGAGGTAAACGATGGAACACTGGATGGGCTGAAGGTTTTAAATCTGAAATCAACAGAGTTGCAAACTTAAAGGTAATGCATGACAATATCCCAGTTTATCAGAAAATACTAAAAGAGCGTAAAAAGAAGTAGATATGGCAAAGAATAGCGGTGGAACAAGGAATAGGGCAAATAACGCTTCGACAGAAAGCAACCTAAAGACTGAGTTTCGCAAAAACATCCTAAACAGCGAAGAATTTTCAGAAATAGAGCGAAATGCTGATTACTATAAAGGTTCAAGAACCGCTCTTGCAAAAGAGCTAAAAGGTCTGTACAAAGAAGCCGTTGACGCTGTAAAAGATACTGTAAACAACCTCAATCTCGAAAGTGTTGAAGGACTATACAATATCGAAACATATTACAGAGAACGATTAAGCTCCTTAAACTCAAAGATTAGCGATAAAATCGAAGCTCTTAGATATAATGCAGATAGAGGATATGCCAACAAAACGCGAGCAGAACAAGCTGTTAGCGAGCTTTACTCTTTGAAGAGGAACATTGACAATGTAGGTAAAAAAGCAACAAATAGCGACAACCTACAAAAGTTGAATGAAGTCTTGATTAAGAAGGGTAAATGGAAGTAGAAAATTACAAACAATTATAATACAAACAAAGCAATGAAATTAGAAAAGACAGAAAAACTGAAAATCAGTCAAATCAAAGAGAGTGTTAACAACCCTCGAGAGATTACAAGCGAGAAGTTCATGCAACTTGTACGCTCAATCCTCGTGTTCCCTAAGATGCAAATTATTCGACCTATCGTAATTGATGGCAAGAATGAAGTTATCGGTGGTAACATGCGTTTGCGTGCGCTGAAAAAAATATCAACAATGTCGATTGATGATATTAAGTCAACGCTATCAAAAGTCAACGACTTCAAGGAAAAAGCACAAGGAGAAAAAGAAGCAGTCGTTAAATGGTGGAACGAATGGATTTGCTCTCCTTATGCCTTCGTAATCAACGCAAGTGAACTGACAGAGAACGAGCGCAAGCAGTTTGTCATCAAGGACAATGTAAGTTCAGGACAATGGGACTTCGAAGCACTTGCCAACAAATGGAACACAGAAAGCCTTAACGATTGGGGTGTGCCAGTTTGGAATACTGATAGTTTGAGCTTCGGTAACGACTTCGGTAGCAGCGAAAGCGACACGAACACATCGGGGAATAGCCCTTCAGTAGATTTTGAAGCAGGAGAAGAAGCCCAAAGCGATAACTTGAATGTTGAAGAATCGTTCGGTGGCAACTCCTTAGACAATCTTCCACCAGAATTGCAAGGTCTTGACATGCAGCCGAACGAGTTGCCTAAATTGCAAGGCTCTAATGAAACAGCAATGAAGCGAGTTATTATCGTCTACCCAAGCGAAAGAGAACAAGATGTTGCAATGTTGCTCGGGCTTGCAAAGATTGATAAGGTGGTCTATAATATTCACGAAATAACTGGAGAAGACATTGCTGCTGATAATGCTAACGAAAAGTAGATGCAATGGATTACAGCGAATATATAGCGTATCATAGAAGAGGAGACGCAGCCGTGGAGGAACGTATGATTGCTTCACTTGCAAAATATTTTAACTTGTCACAATGGGACACGTTCAAGTTGATTTATTTCTACTCAATGACTTACCATATCCCGAGTGCGCTGCGTCTTCTATTTAATCCTACAACCACTCAAAAGAAAGACATTGTGTTCCGTACGGATAGACGTTTTGTGGGCTTCTCAGGTCGTTTTTATAGATTTCTGAAAGAGCTAAATATCAGTATGTTCCATTCTATACAATCTTGTAAAACGACAGAGGAAGCGTACAATACAGTTCGTAAGTGGTTTTACTTTGGTCGCTACGCTGCATTTCTGTTCCTAGAAGTGTATTATAACTGCTTCCGTCCTAAATGGTATGACAATCTGCGTTTTAAGTGGGAAACCAACGAAAACTACACAAAAGGTGCAGTGCATATCATCGGAACAAATGACCTCAACGCTCTAAATGCTTTCTTAGAACGTGCTAAAAAGGACACAGCAGACAATTGCTTTGCTATAGAAACTTCACTATGTGCAGTTGCAAAGTTTATCAAGGGTACTCGTTGGGATGGTTATTACACTGAAAGGCTGTTGGATAATATCGTTGATTCTGAGTATAAAAACATTATAATTAGTTTGTTATGAGTGTAAAGGTTATATACATAGCAGGTGTACCAGCAAGCGGTAAAACCACCTTATTCAAAAGGATTAGAGAACAGCTTTTTAATGAAGCAACCGAGTTTAAGTTTGGTAAATGTAAGGGTGTTGAGAATGGCGCATTTAAGATGCTTGGAGTGTTTGATGGCTCTACATTTGAGGGTACAGATAGACTAAGTATGACTGTTATTGATGATGCTATTGATTATGTAAAGCAACTCGAGAAAGGCAAACAAAAAAAAGTGGTATTCGTTGAGGGTGACAGACTTTTCAATATACGCTTTTTAAGGGAAACAAAGGCTCTGTTATTGCTGATTGACGCTGATGAGCGTGTCCTTAAAAAAAGACATGCAAAGCGAGGAGATAACCAGACTGAAACATTCTTAAAAAGCAGAAGAAGCAAGGTTGAGAATTTTGTAAAAAAACACAATGTGCAGCGTGTTTGGAACAACACCCAAGAAGAACATGAACGCATATTGTCATTCATTCTAAAAACGGCAAAAGAATATGTTGAGTGAGCACAAAATTACAACGAAGAACTCGTAAAGTATATTTGCTATAATTGCGGTTAAAAGGCAGCTAAAAATAAAAAATTAAAATCTATGCAATATTATAGTTCTCCAAGATGGACAGCAGAAATTGCCGATTGCTCAATGCCTATGACGTTCGACACGTATAGTAATTGCGCTTTCGGCTGTATGTATTGTTTTGCTCAATTTCAGCGAGCATTAGGCTCTTGTAAAGAGCATTATTTGAATAAGGATGTGAAATATGTGAATGTTGAGAAGATAAAGAAAATGTTCACAGACCCTGATAAGTATGCAGGACAATTCGCAACATACATCAAGCAGCGAAGAGTGATGCAATGGGGTGGAATGTCAGACCAATTTGATGGTTATGAGCGTAAGTATGGAAAAACGCTTGAATTGTTGCGTTTCTTCAAAGAAATAGACTATCCGCTATGTTTCTCAACTAAAGCTGCATGGTTTACAGAAGATGAACGCTACATGGAGCTAATTCGCGGACAGAAGAATTGGAACTTCAAGTTTAGCATTATTACGCTTGATGAACACGATGCACACGTCATAGAACGTGGTGTGCCAACCCCCTTGCAAAGACTTGAAGCTATCAGAAGAATTGCCGAAGCTGATGCAGGTGGGGCAACCTTAAGACTTCGCCCATTCATTGTTGGTGTTTCGTCCAAAACGTATCTTGACCTTATCAGAGAAGCAGCCAACAGAGGTGCAACTGCACTCAGTACTGAGTTCTTCTGTGTTGAGCAACGAAGTAATACGCTTAAACACTATATGCCAATGTTGAATAAATTAGCAGGCTTCGACCTGATGGAGTTCTACAAGAAATATAGCGTTTCTACTGGGTATTTACGTCTTAACAGAAAGATTAAAGAGCCTTTCTTTAAGAACATGAAGAATCTTTGTGATGAACTCGGAATGCGTTTTTACGTATCTGATGCACACTTCAAAGAACTATGTCACAATGGCTCTTGCTGTGGTTTACCTCCAACATGGAATTACTCAAAAGGACAATTTTGTGAAGCTTTGCAAATAGCCAAGCATGCAAAAGATGGACTTGTAAGGTATTCAGATATAAAGAAAGATATAGAAGAACTACATCAATACGAGTGGAAGAAAGCTAAAGGATTCAATACGTGCAATTGTGAAAGACGTGCAAAGTTTGAAGGAATGTCAATGGCAGGATATATGCGTTGGCTTTGGAATAATCCGCAAGCAGGTCAGAACCCTTACAAGATGTTTGAAGGCATTATTATCCCAGTTGGCAAAGACGAAGAAGGAAATCTCATCTATAAATATAATGGCTAACCTAATAAAAAAAAAGATGAAGATGTGCGATTACCGACACGCGCAATATGTACGAATGGATATTATAAGCAAGTTGTACAAGCGTGGGTATACGTTTCGTGAGATACGTGAGGAAGTCATGGCTCGCCTTGACTTACAAACGTACTCTTTACAGACTGTACACAAAGACGTTAATCGCCTATTAGCAGAATGGCAAGAAACGAGGATAAAGAGTATTGACGCGAATATCCAACTTGAATTGCAGCGTATTGATGAGTTAATTAAGGAAGCGTGGGCTGCGTGGGAAAAATCGAAGCTTGACTATGACAAGAAGCAAAGTAGGCAAGTTGGTGTTCCTTCTGAGGAATCAGGCGGTGAGAATGTCGTGACCGTAAAGATGGAACAGATGTCTGAAAATGTGAATTGTCATGGCGATATACGCTACCTTGAATTTATCAATAAGATGCTTATTGAGCGTAGGAAGTTGTTAGGACTTTATGTTCCAAAGAAACTTGACGTTACTACCAATGGGAAGGATATTGCTCGCGAGCCTTTAATGGTTGAAATCATTGATAGTAGAGAACAAGTTGATACGGAAGATAATGAAGAAGAGGAAGAATAAAATACAGACAACAAGAATCTTTGCTGAGATTAACAAAGCCTACATTCGCGGTTATACGACAGTTAGCGAGCAAGGGAGTAGCCGTTCATCTAAGACATACAACACCATTATTTGGCTGTGTTCGTATTGCTTGAATAACCCACATTCGACAGTATCTGTTGTTCGTGCTACTTTACCTTCTCTTAAAGGTTCTGTTCTCCGTGACTTTATAACAGTGATGCAAGATATGAACATTTGGGGAGAGTGCAAGTTCAATAAATCAGAATTGATTTGCACCTTTCCAAATGGTTCATGGGTGGAGTTTTTCTCATGCGATAACGAGCAGAAGTTGCGCGGTCGTAAACGTCAAATCTTGTACGTTAATGAAGGCAATGAGCTAAAGTTCATTGAATGGCAGCAGCTACAAATGCGTACCACGAAATTCTCTATCATTGACTACAACCCCTCATTTACGGATGACCACTGGCTATGTACGCTAAATAAAGAGCCTAAGACTTATCATTTTATCACTACTTACAAAGATAATCCATTCTTGGAGCAAAAGGTTATTGACGAAATCGAAAGCCTTAAATACAAGAATCCTTCGCTGTGGCGCATTTATGGTCTTGGGCTGCAAGCAATGGTAGAAGGCTTGATATTTGAGAATGTAGAGGAAATTGACGAGATACCACGTTGGCACAAGAAACATCACTACAGAGGTATGGACTTCGGTTATACCAACGACCCAACTGCTATCGTGGATGTGTACATCAATGATGGTACACTGTGGATTGACGAAGTATGCTATCAAACGCACATGCTTGCTGCTGACATAATACGCGTACTGAAGGATGCAAATAAAGAATGCGGTGAAAACGTAGAGATTATCTCAGAGAGCGCAGACCCTCGCCTAATTGATGAGATTGCCAACGCTGGACTTGATATACACCCCGTGCGGAAATTCTCAGGTTCAATCATGGCAGGTATTCAGAAGATGCAGGAAATGAAGATATGTGTAACGAGGAGAAGTACAAACGTGCTGAAAGAGTCCCGTAATTACACATACCGACAGAACAAAGAGGGCAAGTGGTTGAATGAGCCTATTGACGCCTATAATCACTGCTTTGTCGGTAGTACTCTTATTCTTACTAAATGTGGTTTAAAACGGATAAGCCAAATGCAAGTTGGTGAATACGTCCTAACATCGAAAGGATATAGGAGAGTGAAAAAGGTATTCGCAAACGGGAATAAACAAGTAAACAAATATACAATAACATCGGTGGCAGGAGATGTGTATACACTCATTTGTACACCGAATCATCGAATCAAAACCAAACAAGGATGGAAACAAGTACAAGAATTAACTCAGATGGATACGTTGTATACGTACAACGATTTAACGGCAAAGACTACAAATTATACAAGGGCGAAAAATACTATTCCAGAGGAACGAAACGCTTACACAGAGTTGTATGGGAATACTACAATGGCGCAATCCCCAAGGGGTATCACATACACCACAAAGATAACAACCCACACAACAACGAAATATCAAATCTTGAAATGCTTAACGGACATGACCATCTTTCAAATCATGCTTGCATACATTGTCAAGATGAAGAATATCTTGCTAAGGCTCGTAAAAACATGGATAATGCTCGCATTTACGCGAACAAGTGGCATCGTTCGGACATTGGTCGTAAATGGCATTCAATTCATTCAAGAATTATTGCGCAACTTGTTCAGCCTAAAGACCTCGTCTGCATTTGGTGTGGAAAAACTTTCACTATCAACAAATATTCAAGAAGTAAATGCTGTTCAAGAATTTGTGCTGGAAAGTATTCATGTGCAAGACGCAAACATTCAAGAAGTCTATGATATAGAAGTTGAAGATGTTCATGAATACTACGCAAATGGCATCCTTGTACATAATTGCTTGGACGGCATACGCTATGTTGTTCTTGACAAGTTATTAGGTCAGAACAGCAACGGACTCGACGCTGACGAATTTATCGATTTAATGTAACAAACAATGAAAGCAATAACAGAAATAATGGCATTGGGCGACCCGATGCAGATATACACCTTGCTAACATCGCGTAAGCAGGGCTTTAAGAAATCAATAGAAGAAACAGAAGCCGAATACAACCCAATGCTTCATGCTGTAATGGATGAAACCAAACGCAAGAAGAAGGCTATAAAGGTTAAGACCGATAAAAAGGATGAGAATGGGAATGCAGTTTACAAGAAGAAGTTTGTAGATAGATGTCGTATTGCTGTTCCTGCTCAACGATTGATATGCGAGCGCGATGTCGGTTTTCTTTTGTCCGAAGAAGTGAAGTATAACATCAAAGGTGTTGTTGATGCAAGTTTGCAAGAATTGTACGATGAAACAATATCAGTATTTCAAGCAAACAAGATAAACTACTTTGACAAGCGTCTTGCCCGTAATTTGTTCCGTTGTCGTGAATGCGCTGAGTTGTGGTATATGGTGCCAAAAGACGATGACAGCGGATATGATATTCGTGTGATGATGTTATCTCCATTGCGTGGCGATATTCTGTACCCTCACTTCGATGATTATCATCGCATGGATGGCTTCGCACGAAAATACAATGTTCTTGACGAGTTAGGAAATACAACTGTGCATTTTGATGTGTATACGTCTTCAATGCTATACAGATATGTAAATGATGGCGAGAACCTTGTTTTGCTTGATGCAAAGACACATGGCTTTGGGAAAATCCCAGTCGTGTATTACAGACAAGACGAAACGGAATGGGAATCAGTGCAGCCCGTTATAGAGCGACTTGAAGAATTGCTCTCTAATTGGGGGGATGTGAATGATTACTTTGGTGCGCCAACTTACTTCTTCAAAGGCAAGATGAAAGGCTTTGCCGAGAAAGGAGAGGTCGGCAGAATATATCAAGGCGAAGGCGAGGGCGCAGACATGAAGGTTGTTTCATGGAACTCAGCACCTGAGAGCATGCGTCAAGAAGTGGCTAATCTTACAAACATCATATTCTCATACACACAGACACCTGACGTTTCGTTTGAGAACATGAAAACCCTTGGCAACAATACAAGTGGTGCAGCCATTCGACTAATGTTTACTGACCCACACTTGAAGGCAGAAACAAAGGTTGAGCTATTTGGCGAGATGTTTACAAGACGCTTTAATATTGTAAAGAATGGTATTGCGAACTTCATAAAAGCAACACCTCAGCGCATTGTGGATTCGTTGCAGGTTGAGCCAGTTTTCACTCCGTACATTCCAAAGAATGAGATGGAAACGCTGCAACTAATCAACCTATCAACACAAGGCAAGGCTACCATGTCACAAGAGGATGGTGTTAAGATAAACCCCCTTGTGAGCAATCCAGAGCAAACGATTAAGCAGTTGCAGGCAGAAAGCGCAGCACAAGCCAAGTTAGACATATTTGCTTCCGCTATCGATAGTGAGAAAAATGGAGAAGAATAATGTATGTCAATTCAAAAGAATATTATCAAATTACTTCTGCAAGCTTCGTCCGATTTTAATAAGTTGTACAACCATGTTATAGATGAGTTAACGAAGGCAACTATCGTTTCAACGGAACGAGTTACACCAGAAGAACTTTATAAAATTTCAAATGCTTGCACCCCCACCGAAAAGGAAAGGGTGCAAGCTCTACTTGATTCTTATAAACAAGCGTTACAATCCCTTATTCAGCAAGGAATAACGCGTGCAGTTATGCTTTCAACAACAACTCAACAAAAGGCTTTTGAATCATATACACGTATGCAGGGCGAAGCCGTTGATGAATGGAGGGATAAGACTGCTAATGCGTTTATACGTAGCAGAAGGGATAGAACAGACGGACTCAATTTGTCTGATAGAGTTTGGAATTACACACAGCAAACTAAGGCTGAGTTTGAACTTGCAATGTCTAATGCTATAGAGAATGGCATTAAGAAGGGAGAATCGGCTGAAAGTCTTGGTCGCAAGATACGTCAGCATTTGAACAACCCTGATATGATGTACAGACGCTATCATGTCAAGAAGGCTATGTCAGATGGCACGAAAAAAGATGTGATAGAATGGCGTAGGCGAGTTGTGGACGAAGATGGGAATGTGCATTTCGTAAAAGAGGACTTAGCTAAGGTTGGTACTGGAGTTTATCGCTCTGCCCGTCAAAATGCCTTGCGCCTAACCATTACCGAAACAAACATGGCTTACAACTTCGCTAATTGTGAAAGGTGGAGTAGTGAGCCGTTTGTGCTTGGTATACGTATTCGCTTATCGGGCAATCATCCAGAGGAGGATATATGTGACGAGCTTGCAGGCGATTACCCGAAAGACTTCATGTGGCGCGGATGGCATCCACGTTGTATGTGTTCTGCTTCGTCAATTCTAATTGATAGAGATAGCGAAGAATGGAAATATTTGCGCTCTCTGCCCGAAAAAGAATACAAGGCTTACAAATCCCCCAACCTCGTACAAAACGTGCCTGAGAAGTTCTCTAAATGGTGCGAGCGCAATGCTAAGAAATTGGACTTGGCACGCGAGAAAGGGAAATTGCCTTACTTCGTGAAGGATAACGAACGTGTTGTAGGTAATTTGCTCGGATGGGAGGAGAAGCAGGCAACTGAACCAATGTCAAGCCGTGAGAAAATTCTTGCAGCTGCAAAGGCTCGTCACGAAGCGAGAACTGATAAGCAAATAGAAAATATACTTACACGTTGGGACGAAAGAAAATATTCACCTGCTCAGCAACAAAATTTCAAGGATATTGAAAATAAGATGGAGCTAAAACGTGGTGTTTCTATGGACTTTGAAAAAGCTAATCAAGGCAAAGGTAATATTGATTATAAAAGCGGTATTCCTGCCTTTAGTGTAAATTGTCAATCTTCTGTTGTTGCTCATGAATTGAGAATGCGTGGATTTGATGTAACGGCTCAGCCTAACTGGAGAAATGGGGACGACCCAAACAAACTTTCACATGGCACATGGAAATGCTGGATTAAAGAGGATGGAACACCTCTTGAACGTCCAGAACCATTTGCTTATAAATTTTCAAAAAATGGAAATTACCTCGGTTTACCTTATAAAGAAACCATGCAGCAGATAAACGAACATACAAAAGAAGTTGGTCGCTACCATGTATCTTTTGTATGGAAAGGTGAGAAGTATGGGCATATCGTAACAATGGAGCGTAGAGCAGATGGTACAGCACTTTGGTATGACCCACAAACTGGGCTACGCGACTTCTTTGACAAGGAATATGCAAAGAAAATCAAGGGTGTGCGTGCGTATCGTGTAGACAATCTTTTGTTCGATATTGAAAACTGGAATGTTGTAAGACCTCTTGAAAAAAAGAATTTCATGACAAAACCTCCGAAAGGACAAACGGCAGGTACTGAGGCTGTTTTGAGCCGTGATAAAAGTTCTATTATTGGTACGAGGGTAAATCTTTCAAAGAAGATAATAGAATACAGAAATAAGGTTATGTCTGAAATTCTTGATTTACGAATTACCCCAAAACTTCATGACGGAGAAATTTTGTACTCAAAAAAAACTTTAAAAAGATGTATTGTACACGCTAAGAATAAAAAGGAAGTGGATATGTTTAAATACGTGATTACTCATACGGAAGAATTATTATATAAAAGAAAATCTATGCTCGGAGAAGTAAAGAATTTAAACAAAGATGAGGATATAAATAACATTTTAAAAAAGAAAAAACGAGGAGTTGTTCACTATAACGAATATGAATTACAAAAGAATGATGAGGTGTGGTTGGTTAAAACAGAAGTCTACAAAAATGGAATCGAAATACCTTATAACATTCGGATGAAGTAAAAAATGAAGGTGATATGTCCAGCGGCGCTCAATACATTCGCCATTAGGAGTCATACCACCTTTTCTAATTCTGTTGCAAAGATAATAATAAAAAATTATATTTTGCGTTTTGCTCTTAAAATAATCATAGTTTCTTCCAATGTAAGTGGAATAGCTTTTTTATTTTTTACAATAACGTATTGTGGCAATCCGATGCAAGGCTCTTCTTTTACATGAAGCAATTTGCAAATATATAGCGGACAACCATTAAATGTTCCAACCTGCATAGCAGTATCGAAACCTATTGAATGTGCATAAGCTATTGCATGATATGAAACTCCTCTCATAGATTGATTTTTTGCAAAGATATGGAATATTATAACATCACACAAGTATTTACATCTCAATTTTCCAAAGATAGCTCGTTCGATTTTGAATCACGACAATAACATCGGGTTCAAACTCAAATGAATGCAAACGAGGAGAACGGTAGTATAAGATGGGTTCCAAGTTGCCTTTTACAACAGAAACTCTGTAGCCACGTTCTATTAAATACGTATAATGGCTTCCTATTACGATTTGGTGTTCTCTAAGGTCTTTGCCGACCATAGCGAGGAGAAAATCAACTGCTTTCATATTGCGTTGTTTTATTCAATTTTCCAAAGATACTGCTTCTCGTTTGTGCATAGGGTAAGTATTACATCAGGCTCATCAAGATATGATAATGACTTGAATGAGGTGTAATATAGAGCACGGGGTGAAAGTTTGCCCTTCAAGATTGTTAGACGCTTACCTTTCTTTTCCTCGCGCAAATATGCGTTTCCGTTGAAGATTGAGCATCTATTTAACGCTAATAAAATGTCTTTTGCCCTCATATCGTCTTAGTCTATAAAGTCATTGAAAGTTGTAACCTCTGTGCCCTCAGAATAAGGCTTCCTTTTGCAGACATAGCCCTTCCATGTTCCGTAAGTATAAACTCGGAAGATGTGATAGCCTGCTTCCCTGAGAGCTTTAAACGCTGCTTGCATTTCGCAGCCGTTGAACTTTATAATTGAATCTTTGTCGTCTTTATCATAGCTATCGAATCCCCAACCAGTAATTTTTTCGCGCTTTGATACTCGGACGTATAATGTTGCATTTCTGTATCGTGTTGATGTAGGGTCTTTATACGGGTGGAAGCAATTCCAATGGCTATTTGAAAGGAACGCTTCACAAATGTATTGAACCACTTCTGGACGCACTTCTGTAGGTTGTACATAATCGTTCAGAGGAATGTTTACTGTTATTTCCATTGCTGTTTTAGATTAAATTCGTATGATTGTTTTTGCTACATCTTCACCCCACAAATCGACTATTGTGTTATATGCGTCTTTATCGCCATCCCAAGCAAACATGCTCTCATAGTTGTTGTACTCAAAGAAGTAAGCTTCTTGTGGGTCGCATTTAGTTGGTATTTCCTTATCCCTATTGTCGTAAAAATCAAGGAAAGCTTTAATAGATTCGGGTGTTCCGTAAACACCACCATTGCCCATGGAGATTTTGTCGCCATTTGATATAAAACCGAGTTCTACAAGATGGTTGTACCCTTCATCGAATTGTTCTTGATTGAAAGCAAAGAATACACCATATTCATCAACGTCAGGATGTGTGTCGTATCTCAATTCGTGATACAATGATGCCGTCTTAGGATTGAGCATTACTACGCTGCCATCGGTACAAATCCAGTCAACGAAATAAATAAGCGTACCCTGAGTCGTTTTTACGCGTTTTATGGCGTCAGGTTCTTCGCGCTTAGTAATTGCATAGCTCTTGGCGAAACGCACGTCTAAACCGCATTTAATTGCGTATTGATAATCTTTATTGTTGTACATTGCTGTTTTGTTTTAGCAAGGAGAGTGACAAGAACCCTCCTTGCATTGTTGTTTTAGATATTGTATTGTTCGGCTAAGAAATTAACCATAGCTCTGTTCTGAGTGAGCAAGGAGGGAATTTCCATGCTGTCAGCTTTATAGAGTTCCGTAGCAGCGTTGTACACGCTCCACACAGTAGTTTTACCCGTTTCATGATAGTTCAACAGCAGCAGCTCCGTAAAGCGTGAAATTTGCGCTTGATTAAGCGGATAAACACAAGGTGCTTTGATAGCCTTGTTATTTGTATCGCATTTAACGCGGATAGTGGTAAGCATGCCGATTAGCTGAAAGACTTGCTCTGCCGAAAGTTCAATAGCTTTCATTCGTTCCATGCGTTCGCGGTCACTCACAATGAGGTGTCGAGCGTCAACGAGCCATGACTTGATAACATCAAGAACATCTTGAATGGTAACTTTATCTCCACGACCAGTACCCTTCTCAGCATACGTAGAAATATAGCTCTCAGCATTGAGCATACATTGGTTGTGGCATATCTTTACCATATTGCCGAACCCTGCTTGAATACCTTTTTGGTGAAAAGCGACAGCAATGTTGGTTGTATTATCGTCATCGTCAAAATCCGTGATACGAATATTCGCGAACACTCTACGCAAGATGTGTGCTTCTACAGCCTTATCTCCGTACTGGGCTTCCACTTGTGGGAGGAGCACAACACCTGGCTGAGCGCGGTCTTTATTTTGTGCAGCAAAGAGGTCGTAAACCTCCACGTTGAAATGCTGCTCGTTGCACATATCGATAACCTTGTTGAGTAAATCGAAGTGGTAGATACCTTTCAAAGGTTGATTGTACACATCATTTTCTTTGTGTGTGCGTGCAAGTTGTTCAAGTGTGATTGTCTGCACCTTTGCTTTGTCGAAGTCGAAAAATTTGTTATCCATTGTAGTATGGTTTTATATTGTTGTTTTGTTTGTAGTCAAAAAAAAATGCGCTTTAGGTTATCGCCCAACCCTTGAAGAACTCATGTGCGGTATACGTTGCACATTCCTATCGGCTTTTCAGTTGTTTTGCTCAACCCAATCACGATATGGGGCGGTTACGTTGTCTCGGATTATACTCTTCTCTGAGGTTTTGCCGTTGTCTCGCACCACGTTGGTGTGGTCTACCCAGTTTGCTTCCTGCCCATTTTTTTGCGGTTGGAATGTCGCGAAGAAACCTGAAAAGAATATCCCGTAACCAATTCATGTACATGTGTGTGAGTAAGGTGGAATCGAACCACCCGAGCCACCAAGGTTACCCTTTTATTGATACTTTTCTATTGTGTCGTAAACGTCATCAAGTGCGCATTGAAACGCATAAGAATTGGAAACCACAACACCACGGAATGCAAGGTGGTTGCACTTTTGCAAACCAAGCAAGCCTTTTATCAACGTGCTTGCATCGCTGATTGTGAATGCGTTCAAATCAACCTTATCAAGTGGGTTGCCGAAGTCTTTGTTGTCACAAAACGACTTCAGCTTGATGATGAGTGCTTTTTGTTTCTCAGTTATCTTTCTCATTGCTGTTTTGTTTTAAGTGATTGTTAACAAGTTCGAGCATGGTTTCTAATTTGTTTTTTATTTTACCAAGAATAATTCGTTTCTTTTCTTCGTCAGATTCCATACGATATTTTCGTTCTAAGGTTGTTATATCATGTGAATACCAGAACATAGCGCTTTTAATATACGTTATTGCCATTGTCGTTTTGTTTTAGTTATTTAATGGTTTATTTATTGTAGGCAAGGTGGAATCGAGCCACCAAGGTTACCCTTATTCAATTTCTATACTGATAAAATATAAAAAATCATTCGTCTCCATGCTATTGACGGATATTTGAGCATTTTTTATGCCATATTCTCTCATTCTACGCTTTGCTTCGTCTATGGCGACAGTTACATTGTCTCCGTCCTTTATGGCAATGCCTAAATCCTGAAAGTCTTCGTCAAGTAATTCAAACCAATATGTTTTCATTATCGTTTTATTTAGAGAAGTCATTAACAAAATCATACTTAGAAATGGTATCTAATGTTTTTTTGAACTCTCTTTGTATCATTATCAGATTCAGAAGTGCAATTCTAATTGCGGACGCACTTCTTTGTTCTGGCTGCTTTGAAAGTTCTTCTTTCAAGTCCTTTGTGTTATCGAGAAATAATTTTTCAAGAGTGTCAATTCTGTTGATGTCGTTAATTACGTTCATTGTCGTTTTGTTTTTAAATTGTTTTATTTTCTTCTCCAACCGAAGTTGTATCTTTTTTTGAGCAACATCTGAGTTTTCTTGTAGTCCTCTTTGCGCCATTCGCTCCAACCAGTCATATCTGGTTCTTTAATTTTGTTTGAATCTGTAAGCATTGCTGTTTTGTTTTTAAATTGTTTCTTATTTTATTTCTTAAATGCGTTGCAAAGATATAACTAAAATATATTTCTACCAAATAAAAATATA
>ERZ1026870.634-NODE-634-length-19011-cov-4.229215_pt1 | contig 19011 bp, 17 predicted proteins | sample MGYA00380165_ERZ1026870 | MGnify/ENA primary metagenome ERZ1026870 (study PRJEB33269, sample SAMEA4719801) | human gut metagenome | biome: human-associated habitat; feature: organic feature; material: feces | place: Cameroon | collected 2013-10 ...
CAATGCCTACACGGACATCATCGTCTTCGGCCGCATCGCGGGCGAAGCTGCCGCTCAGGCCGCGAAGTAACTGCAAAGCAACGCATCCTGATGGGATGCCGAGCTTTCGGTAGACTTTAGCCGTTCCGGTCTAGAAGGCCGGGACGGCTTTTTTTCACACATGAATTCCTCAAACAAGAATTCCTTAAACATGAATTCCCCAAAAGGGTTTAAATGCATGACGCCCGATGAACTTCACGCGCACTTTCTCTCGCTCGCCGACCCGGCCTACAAGGCCTTCGGCGACCGGCTTCAGCCCGGCGTCACGGACCGCTTGGGCGTTCGGATGCCGCTCGTGAGGCGGACCGCCGCCGGGATTCTCAGGACGACGGGCGCAAGGGCGTTTCTCGACGCGATGCTCGCGCGGGGCCAATTCGCCTCGCAGGAGGCGCTCATGACCTGCGAGATCGTCGCGGGCGCCGCGAAGGATCTGACGCTCGAGGAGCGCCTCGCCTACGTCGATGCGCTGCTCCCTCACATGACCGGGTGGGCGACGTGCGACCTCATGGGTTCGGCCGTCAAGGTCTTTCGAGAGAAGCCCGAAGAGCTGCTCGGCTACGTCGCCTCCAAGCTCGCCGATGAGAACGCCTGGGCCGTGCGCGTGGCCGAAGTCTGGCTTCTCGAACACTACCGCTCGCCCGAATGGGTGCCGGCGGCGCTGGACCTTTTGGAGGCCGACGGGAGCCGGGCGCTGCCGCTGGCTGCTTCGGGCGACTACTACCTCTCGATGTCGCTCGCCTGGTGCCTCTCGATGCTCGCCGCGGGCGACCTCGAGGCGGTCTGCGCCCGCATGACGCGCTGGCGCGAAGAGGGGCGCGAAGAAAGCCGCCTTGACGACGAAACGCTGCGCAGAACCGTGCGAAAGATCCGCGAGTCCTTCCGCTTTGCGCCTGAGACGAAGGATGCGGTTTCCCAAAGGTTTGCCCAGAGCCGTTTGCGCTGAGCCGTTTGCGCTGAGCCGGACGTCCCGCTCGACCGGCGGGCCCCGAGGGCTATAATTCGACATCCATCCAGACCACCTTTAAGAGACAGACATCATTTCATCATGACCGAAGAAAACCGCGCGCCCGAATCCGACGTTCAGATCACGCCCGTCGAGGCCTCGATTCTGCTTTCCGGTCCCGAATGGGATCCGACGCTTTTTGCCAAGACCCTCGCCGAGGAGTGGGAGGTCACGGTGCCCGAGGCGGACATGCCCGCCGACGCCTCCGACTCCATCGTCTTTGAGACCGACGGCGTCGTCGTCGCCCTGAAGCTCTTTGAGGAGCCGCTTCCCGCCGAGATGGCCCGCATGCACGCCGCGATGAATCCGCTCTGGCCGCAGGCGGGCGCCATGGCGCAGCTCCACCGCGCCCACCTCGCCGTCGCCGCGATTCCGAAGTCCGCCACGATCGTCGAGGCGGCTCAGACGCTCGTCAAGATCGCCGCTTCGCTCTGCAATCAGCCTTCGGCCCTTGCGGTCGACACGGGTTCGACGATTCTCGGCACCGACGGCTACCGCGAAGGCGCAGCCGTCATGAAGGGCGGTGAGCTCCCGCTCTTCAACCTCGTCACCTTCGCCATCGCCAAGGCCGAGGACGAGCGCTTCGTTGCGTTCACGATGGGCATGAGCTTCCTCGGCCACCACGAGCTCGAAATCAGCCCGACCGCCGAAAAGCCCGAGGTGATCCAGGAATTCCTCTACACGGTCGCCTCCTACACGCTCAAGACGGGGAAGGGCCTTCGCGACGGCCAGATTCTGGGCCTGCACCCCGAAAAGGCCCAGCCCGTGCGCTATGCCGAAAGCAGTATGATCCCCGGTCTCAAGACCATGCAGATCACGCTCTGAGGCCAATCGTTTCTGAAGCAAACCGTTCCCGAACGGCCTTCAAAAGGAGTCCGCCATGAAGCTTGCCGAAGCGCTCGCCGAGCGCAAGACGCTCGCAAACCGCTTTTCGACGATCGAGGCGCGCTTGAGGAACAATGCGCGCGTTCAAGAAGGGGATGCCGTGCGCGAGGACCCCGAAAAGCTCTTCGGGCTCCTTGAGGAGACGGCCGAAGCGCTGCGCGAACTCATGGTGCGCATCGCCCGCACGAATCAGGCGACGCTCGTCGAAGGACGGTCTCTGGCCGACTGGATTGCCGAGCGCGACGTGGCGCTGAGGCGCTTCAATCTCCTTTCGGGCGTTGCCCGCAAGGCCTCCGAGCGCGTCGAGCGGCGCAATGCGGACGATATCCGCATCGTGCCCGTCATCGACATCGTCGCGCGCAAGCATGAGGCGGATCAGCTCGCCGCCTGCGTGCGCGGGATCGACGCCCGCATTCAGGCCGCCAACTGGGCGACCGAACTGCTCTGAGAAAAGGAGACGCCTCCATGAAGCTCGCCGAAGCACTCAATGCCCGCAAGACGCTCGAAGCGCGTCTTGCACGTCTTGAAGAGCGTCTCGACGCCTCCGCCCGCGTGGAGGCAGGATTAGAGCCGCCCGAATCGCCCGATGCGCTCTACGCCGAAGTTGAGAAGACCGCGGCGGCGCTCGCCGGGATGCTCTCGCGCATCGCGCGCACGAACGTCGAGACCGTGATTGACGGGCGGATTCTCGCCGACTGGATCGCCGAGCGCGACGTCGCTCAAAGGCGCTTTCGCGTCCTGCAGAACGTCCTCAGGGCTGCGGCGCCGTCGTTCGACCGCTACGGCGGCCCGGGCGCGGTACGGTCGACGGCGACCTTCGACGTCGCACGGCGGCATGCCGAACTCGATGCGCTCGAACTTCGCGTCAATGCGCTCGACGCCCGCATCCAGCAGGCGAATTGGGAGACCGAACTCTTGTAGCTTCATGCCGTCCGGCGCCACGACGTGAAGGCGGAGCCAAAAGCTGCACACCGAACGGGCCGGAAGCCCCTCGGTCTTTTGTGAACTTTCACGGCTGACTTTCACGCGCGTACTTCCACAACTCAAAGCCCGTTTTTCTAACCAACGGCTCGATTCGCGTTGGGCGTTCGGACGGCGTCCGCTTTTCTTGCAAAGGATGATTGCAAAATGACCCGTCGACGGTGTCCTCGGGGCCGCGCATTCGAGCGCGGTTTCCTGTAGAATCTGCGTACTTTTTGGCTATTGAGCGTTCGGTGCCGATAGCCTTTACCAACCTCAGACACCCGTACCGACCATGGAATCGTTTTTCGAAAAACTCTTCTACAGCGCGCGCTGGATTCTCGCTCCGCTCTTTCTCGGCCTATCGCTTGCGCTCCTTGCGCTTGCGCTCAAGTTCTTCCAGGAGGTCTGGCACGTGCTGCCGCACGTCTTCGAGCTCTCGGAGTCCGACCTCATCCTCTCGCTTCTCTCGATGGTCGACATGGGCCTCGTGGGCGGCCTGATCGTCATGGTCATGTACTCGTCCTACGAGAACTTCGTCTCGAGGCTCGATCTTGACGAGAAGGATTCGGAGCGTCTCGGCTGGCTCGGCAAGATGGACGCGGGAAGCCTCAAGAACAAGGTGGCGGCGAGCATCGTGGCGATCTCCTCGATTCACCTCCTGAGGATCTTCATGAACGTCGACCAGATCAGCAGCGACAAGCTCCTCTGGTACGTGATCATCCACCTCACGTTCGTGCTCTCCGCCCTCGTGATGTGCTGGATCGACCTTCTCACGCGCAAGGCGCATCAGTACGACGCGCACTGAGTTTCCTTGAAGGATTGACGAAAACGGCCGCCGGATGATTCCGGAGCGGCCGTTTTTTTTCTCACGTTTTTTTTCACCCGATGGGCTCGATCCCGCAGGCCTGGAAGAACGCCTGACGCAGGGCGGGGCTCGAATCGCGCCGCCAGACGGCCCAGATCTTCTGACCGCCCGCGAGCTCTTCCGAACTCGGCTTCATGATTTCGACAAGGTCTCCCCGAAGGATCTCCTCGCGCACCGAGAGATAGGGCAGGAGCGCGACGCCGAGCCCCGTTCCCGCCGCGCGCTTGACGGCGCCCATGGTGTCCATCGTGATGGAGTGCCGGATGCGGATGCCCTTCGTCTCGAGATGGGACATGACGGCGTGCTGCGTGCGCTGCTCGCGCTCGAGCACCCAGGTGGCGTCGGAAAGTTCCCGTGCGGTGACGTAGGCCGACATCAGGGGGCTGCCGAGTCCCACGACGAAGGCGAGGCGGTCCTCAAAGCAGGGAAAGCCGTCAAGATCGGGGTTTGCGGGCCGACCGCTGATGAAGCCCACGTCGATGAGGTGTCCCGCGACCGCCTCCTCGATGACGTCGTTGTCCTCGATCATGAGGTTCGTCTCGACGGCGGGCATCTTGCGCTTCATGTGCATGAGGCGCCGTGAGAGCACGTAGATGCCGAAGCGCCGGTTGGCGCCCACGGCGAGCGTGCCCGCACGGCCTTCGCCCGCTTCGGCAAAGAGCGACTCGACTTCGTCGGCCTTGTCGACAAGCAGCGTGGCGTAGGGAAGGAGTGTGAGCGCGGCGGGCGTGGGCGTGAGCCCCTTGCTTTCGCGCACGAAGAGCCGGGCGCCGAGCGCACCCTCGAGCTCCTTGAGGGACTGGCTCACGGCCGACGGCGAAAGATGAAGCCTCGCGGCCGAGCTCGAGACGCGGTGCGTTTCGTAGAGGCTGCGAAAGACGGAGAGTTGCCTGAGTGTGATGCGCATGCGGCGTGAACTCGATGAGAAGGTGCGGGAAGAAATTCGGAGGCGGGTGCCGGCCGGGGTCGCCTTTATGCTACACCTCTTTGCGAATATGTAGGCGTTCGCAGGGCACGTGTTAACGGTCAGGCAATCTGAGACTCGAAGCCCTACTTTAATGAGACTATTCGCTGCTAGGGGTAAAACCAGACACCGCCAGCAAATTGAGACAAGAGTCTAATTCTGATTGAGATCGGAAGCCCACGGCGATTTGATACTGATTACCAACATGAAGGGGCTCCGCCCCTTCGACCCTGCGTTCGCCGCCACGTGGCTCGGGAGGCAGACAGGAGTCTGCCTCCACGCCGCCTAGCGTATTGCGCGCCCTGGCCCTGTCAAGAGGCTTTCGCGGCATATCCTCCGCCTCGGGGCGTCGGTATTCCACGCTCCTCTTGCCAGTCCCCGGTCGCGCTGGAGACGGTCCCGCGCATGGTTGTGCTCCACCTCGAGGATTACGCCCACTTAGGTGTTGCCCATCAATGCGTGCCGGTGTTTACGTCTCTTTTGTGGGGTTGAGTCTCAGAATCGCAGTCGGTTGTTTGGTATCAGAATCGCTGACCGTTAACAGCGTTCGCAGGGCACGGATGCCTTCAAAAACAAGCCGCCGGCGAAGGCCGGCGGCGGGAAGCATCAAAGGAACGGCCACATGATGACGAGGATGAGCTGTCCCATCAGGATGCGCAGAAACATGGCGAGCGGATAGACGGTGGCGTATGCGACGGCCGAGGAGTTGCGCTCCGAGAGCGTGCCCGCGTAGGCGAGCGCCGGAGGATCGGTCGTGGCGCCCGCCATGAGGCCCACGATGCTGTGATAGTTGATGCGGAGGATTCTTCTCGCGATGACGCCCACGACGAGGAGCGGGATCACGGTGATGAGAACTCCGAGCGCCATGTAGAGCGGGCCGTTGCCGCCCGTCATGGCGGCGACGAACCCGTCGCCCGCCGCGAGGCCCACCGAGGCGAGAAAGAGGCAGATGCCCGTCTCGCGCATCATCATGTTCGCGGATGGCGTCGTGAAGGTGACGAGCTTCATGGTCGGGCCGAAGCGCCCGAGCAGGATGGCGACGATGAGGGGGCCGCCCGCGAGACCAAGCTTGAGCGGAATCGGAAGACCGGGAACGGCGAAGGGGATGCTGCCCGCAATGACGCCGAGCAGCAGTCCGATGAAGATCGTGATGATGTTCGGGTGGTCGAGCTTCTTCACCTGGTTGCCGAGCTTGGCCTCCATGCGCGCGACGGCCGATTCGGGTCCGACGCAGTAGACCTGGTCGCCCACCTGCAGATGGAGCTTTGCGGACGGAAAGAGCGTCATGCCCGCACGGAAGACGCGCGTGATGTTGACGCCGTCGATGCGGTTGAGGACCAGATCCTCAAGGCGCATGCCGTTGACCGATTCGCGCGTCACCATGAGCGTGCGCACGACGAGAGGCGACTGCTCTTCGGCGAGGTCGACGTCGGTGCGCTCCTGCCCGAAGAAGGCGACGATCGCCTCCTTGACGTCGGGCAGGCTCACGATGCGAAGGCAGTCGTGCATGTGAAGCACGGTCGAGCCGTTGGGACTCGTGATGATGTTGCCCGAAAGAATGCGCGACGCGATGAAGCCGCGGGTGATGAAGTTGCGCACCTCGTCGATCGTGCGGCCTTCGAGCGCGCGGTTGCTCACCTCGACGTGAAAGAAGACGGGCTCCTGATGGTGCGCGCGCTCTTCGGCGTCCCAGGCCTTGTCCTCCTGTGCGAGCTTGATGCGGAAGATGAAGCGGATGAGGATGGCGGAGGCGATCGTGCCGATCACGCCGAGCGGATAGGCGCAGGCGTAGGCCACCGCGATGTTTTCGCCCTTGTATTGAAGAAGTTCGAGCGTTTCCTGCGTGGCGCCGAGCCCCGGCGTATTGGTGACGGCGCCGTAGTGGACGCCGAGCATCTGCGGCAGCGACACGACGTCCCGGAAGATAAAGTAGAGCGCGATCGTGACGGCGACGCCGAGAAAGACCTGCAGCACGGTGAGGAGGTTGAGCGTCATCCCGCCGCTCTTGAAGGACGAGAAGAACGAGGGTCCGACCTGCAGGCCGATGAAGTAGACGAAGATCGTGAGCCCGAAGTCCCGCAGGAAGTAGAGCACGGACGGATTCACGGTGAAGCCGAAGTGCCCCGCGGCGAGTGCGGCAAAGAGCACGAACGTGACGCCGAGCGAGACGCCGAAGAAGCGGATGCGCCCGAGGAGCGCGCCGACGGCGATGACGAGCGAGTAGACGAGAATGATGTGCGGGACGGACGAGACGTCCGTGAGCAGATTGGCAAGCCAGTCCATGGCAATCCGACAATGAAGGTCCGACAGTGAAGGCGTGAAATCGTGCCTTGCTTTAACGAAAAGCGCGCATTCTACGCCAGGCGCCCGTGAAGTTGAATCGGGTTAACCCGCAGGCGGCGGGGAGGGCTGAAAAGACACCGCCGCCCGCGGACGCACTGACCGCGGACGGCGATGTTGCTGATGCTGCCGGTCTCCGGCGCCGGACCTCCCTATGATCCGGCGCCGTCGGTGTGTGCCTTATTTGAGGCCGAGCGCATACTTCGCGGCATGTTCGCCCGCGCGGCGGCCGAAGACCACGGTGTCGGCGACGGCGTTGCCGCCGAGACGGTTGAAGCCGTGCACGCCGCCCGTCACTTCCCCCGCGGCATAGAGGCCGGGCATGGGACGCGACTGGATGTCGAGCACTTCGCTTTCGGTCGTGATTGCGACGCCGCCCATCGTGTGATGGATGCCCGGGGCGACCTCAACGGCGTAGAACGGTGCCTTCGCGACGGCGAGCGGCATGTCGGGACGGCCGAAGGCGTCGTCATGACCCTTGGCGCGGTAGGTGTTGTAGTCGGCGAGCGTCTTTTCGAGGACCTTCGGATCCATGCCGGCGGCCTGGGCGAGCCCTTCGATCGTGTCGGCCTTCTTCAGCATGCCGAGATGGTCGTAACCGCGCACCATCTTGGCCTTGGCGTAGAGGTCGGCGTCAAAGACGAGCCAGGCATGCCGCCCGGGCTGCTTGAGGATCGCGTCGGAGGCGCGGTCGCGGGTCGTGAGTTCGTTGACGAAGCGCGCGCCCGTTTCGTTCACCATGACGGCGCCCACGCCGCGCACGGTTTCACTGATGAGGATGCGGCTCCCCTTGCCGACGGTCGGGTGAGCCTGGATCCAGTCGATGTCGGTCATGCTCGCGCCGGCTTCAAGCGCCATCTTGACGCCGTCGCCCGTGCTCGTGACGTTGTTCGAGCTAGTCATGCCCTTGAAGGTCGGACGGTAGAAGGCCACCATTTCCTTGTTCTGGCCGAAGCCGCCCGCGGCGAGCACGACCGCCTTGGCGTTGACGCGGTAGAGGCCGCTGTGCTTGCCTTCAACCACGACGCCCTGAACCTTGTGGTCTTCGTCGATGATGAGCTTGACGGCGCGGGAGTTGAGGCGGGCGGGAACGCCGTCCTTCTCAGCCTGCGCGCGAAGGGTCTTCACGATGTGGGGACCGACCGTTTCGCCGCCCGTCGGACGATGCGTGCGGTCGACGCGGGCGCCACCCGAACGCTTCACTTCGGAGAGGTCCGCGCCCATGCCTTCGAGCCATTCGACGCCCGCGGCGCTTTCCTTGGCGAGGATTTCAACGAGGGCGCGGTCGTTCTTGCCGCGTCCGCCCTTGAGCGTATCCTCGACGTAGGCTTCGGGTGTGTCGACGATGCCCTTGGCCTTCTGCTGCTTCGTGCCGACGGCGTTGTAGCCGCCCGCGGCGAGCATGGAGTTGCCGCCCGAGAAGGAGTGCTTTTCAAGAAGGAGAACCGTGGCGCCCGCGCGCTTGGCGGCGATCGCGGCGTTGAAGCCGGCGCTGCCCGCGCCGATCACGACGACGTCATAGGATTCGCGCGGCTCGGCCTTCACGGCCGCTTCAATCGCGGCGGCGTCGGGCTCGGCCTTCGGAGCGGCCTTGGGCGCATCGGCAAACGGCATCTTGTTGGGGAAGGTGTGGCAGTCGTTGCAGACGAGTCGGGGCTGAGCGTGCGCCGTGTGGCAGCTCGTGCAGTTGATGTCGCCCAAATGCGAATGATGCGGGTCGATGGCCGTGCCCGTCTTCTTAATGTCCTTGTAGGAACCGTGGCAGGTCTGGCACTGGGCGTTGAGCGCGCGCTCGTCGTCGGGCACCGAGGCGGGCGTCACGGCGTCCGTGCCGTGGCACGAGGCGCAACCGCCCATCTTTGCGTGAAAGTCCGCCAGCGCCTGGCCGGCCATAGCTTCGCCGCTGATGAGGGCGCCGCTCATGAGCGCGCCGATCATCAGGCCCAGAGCCTTCTTCGTCAACATATCGGAATCTCCTTTGGGGTTTTGTTCTCATCCGCAGGGCTTTTTGCTCTGCGATGAGTCCAGTCTAGGCGCGGGGGATCCTGAAACCTTGACAATTGTCAAATTGAAAACCGTCTTCGTCGCGAAGTTTTGCACGGGCGTTAAGAAAAACTGAAAGCGATGGGGTTTACGAGGAGGTGCTTTCAGGTTTTCGGCGGGACCGTCGCTTATGCGAGTCGGTCACGGGCGCTAAGGCGCGCCAGCGCGTCCCGCGTCTCAAGGTTGGGAATGTCGAGCGTGAGCTGTCCGAACGCTCCCGTTCGCTTGACGCTGAGGCAGCCTGCCTGAAGCAGGAGGGCGATCTTATTGACGGGCTGTCTCCCGCTGCAAGGAAGCCCTGTGAAAAGGTCGCTCTGAACGAGTGGAGCCCTCAGTTCCGCGGCCGTCGCCCGCAGGCCGTTTTCAAGCGAGAGGATTCGGCCGATGTCGATGCCGTTCAGGGCGTTCATGAGAAAGGCGGGTTCGCCTGCGGATTCATGTCGGTAGTTGACGAAGCCGCATTCGGGCGACATCAGAAAGTGCAGGACGGACCAAGGGTTGAGGACGAAGGAGGAGGCGGACGCGTCGAAGCAAAAGCCTCCGTAGCAGCGGCTCAGCTCGTCGATCAATGTCGGAAGGGAGAGTCCGAGAACGCGCGAGGCCCTCTCAAGCGGTTCGTCGAAACTTTCGAGAAGCTCGTCTTCCGTAAAGCCCAGGAGCGTGGCGAAGGCCGGCATGGAGGAGACGTCGATGAGGCTGTTGATGCCCTGGAGGTCGTGCCGGGCGGTGCCCGTGAGGAACAGAAAGCGAAGCGCGCCTTCGTTGGATTTCAATATGCTGAAAAAGACGCGCAGCCGGGCTTGAACGCCGCTGTAGAGTTCAGGATCCGAAAGGGAATGATTGAGCGGGGCGTCATATTCGTCGATCAAGAGGACGAGAGGATTGCCGATGCGGGACTGAAGCCAAAGGTCGAATTGGTTTTCAGGATTGAAGCTGCTTTTGGGATCGTATGCGTAGCCGACCGCGGCGAATTGCGCCTGAACGTAGTTCCAGAACTTCGCCTCGAATTCGGCGGCAGAGCTGAAGGCCGATGCGCTTTTCGAGAAGTCGAGCGTCACGACCTCATGAGGCCTCTCGTGCCAACTGCCGTCGATCTTCATGCCGTGAAAGCGCTCGGTCTTGCCTTCAAAGAGCGTCCTGAGCGTCGACGTGAGGAGCGTTTTGCCGAAGCGCCGCGGGCGCGCAAGAAAAACCTGATCGCCGCACGCCGTGGCCAGCGTGCCGATGAGGTCCGTCTTGTCGACAAGGACGGCGTTGCGGCTGCGAAGCTTCGCGAAGTCGGTCATCCCGGCCGGGAGGGCTTGGTTGTTTGCGTGCATGCATTTCTCCTCTGTGCGGGAGACATTTTAGAAGATCCGGGCGCATGCCTGCCCGCCAAGTCACGTCAAGTCACGGGAAAAAAAGAGGGACGACGCTCTGCTGGCACGTCGTCCCCAAACCCGTGTGCCCGTTGCGGGCCGCGCGGGACAGGAAGGTATTTCTATGAGGTGTTACTTGATGCCGTCCATGAAGGCCACGTAGCCTTCGCGGTCAAGCTGCGGCTTGAAGGCGCGGCAGATGTCGTCGGCCTTGGCGGCGCCGTCGGCCAGCAGGTCGACGATCGTCAGCGCCAGGGCCTGCGGCACCTTCGTGAAGGCGACGTCGCGGTCGCGAAGCTCGTAGTCGGCGCCGTGCAGAACGCCGTCGACGCAGCCCACCCAGGGGTGGATTACCGGCATGAGGAGGGAGACGTCGCCCATGTCGGTCGAGCCCGAGCTGTGTTCGCCGAGCGTGACCTTGTCTTCGCCGAAGAGTTCGACGGCGTTGGCGCGCAGCGTTTCGCGGAAGGCTTCGTCGGGCGCGAGCGGGAGGTAGCCCGGCAGGTTCTTGATCTCGCACTTGGCGCCGATGGCGTCGCCGCCCGCCTTGAGGGCGCGGTCGACGGCCTTGTTGTAGCGGGCCATGGCGTCGATGTTGGAGGCGCGCACGTAGCTCTCCATCTTCACGTAGTCGGGGATCACGTTGACGAGGTCGCCCCCGGCGTTGATGATCGGGTGAAAGCGCACGTGGTCCTGATCGCGGAAGGTTTCGCGGATGGCGTTGACGCCCATGACGCCCATCATGGCGGCGTTGAGCGCGTTGATGCCTTCTTCGGGCGCGAAGGCGGCGTGGGCCGGGCGGCCGTGGTATTCGATGAGCTTGCCGATGAAGCCGTTGCTCGAAGCGCCGAGGTTGAATTCGTCGCCCGAGGCCACGTGCATCTGCATGGCCATGTCGATGTCCTCGAAGGCGCCTTCGGCGATGAGCTGCTGCTTGCCGCCGAGGTACTTGAGGCGGTCGGCGTCGCGCTGGGCGCTGCGCCAGTCGATCTCAACGTACTCTTCGGCGGGCACCGCGAAGAGGACGACGTCGCCGTCGAGCTCCTGCATCACCTCGCGAAGGCCGCAGGCCACGGCGATCATGTTGGCGATCTGAATGTTGTGCCCGCAGCAGTGGGCGGCGCCCGTGACCGGGTCGGCGTTCTTGTGGTTGCGGCAGACGATGGCGTCGAGTTCGGCGAGCATCGCGACGGTTCGCTTGGAGCTGCGGCCCTTCATGCGGGCCTTGACGCCGGTGATGCCGTGACCGGTCGTGAATTCGAGGCCGAGTTTCGCGAGCGCGTCCTGAACCTTTCGGGAGGTCTTCACTTCCTTGAAGCCGAGTTCGGGTTCGGCGAGGATGGCTTCGGAGATGGCTTCAATGTCGGCGCGGTGCGCGGCGATGGCTTCGCAGACTTTCTGCTTGATGGCGGCTTTGTCCATGATTTCTGTCCGGGGACCGCAGGCGGTGAACCGTTGAGGTCGGTTCCTTTGCGGTCGGTTCCTTTTTGAGTGGTTGGGCGTGCGGGCACGCCCGGGAGACTTGGATCGGGCCCGGTGCCGGGCCCGCTTCAGAATGATTGTAGGCTTAGAAGATGCCTTCGAGGTGCAGCATCAGCTCGGCGAGCGCGGTGGCGCAGAGGAAGCTGCCCGAGGCGACGGCCATGGCGACCGGGATGATGCGCCAGGAGAGGCGCTTGAAGGCTTCGATGTCCTTGCCCAGGCACAGGCCGCCGTAGGCGAGAATCGGGGTCGTCGTGGCGAGGAAGTTGATGTGCTTCGTCTGCTCGACGATCCAAAGGCCGCCGGGGAAGCTCGGAATCGAGACGATGACGGCGGTGAGCGAGACCCAGAACACGACGGGCAGCTTGTTGAAGCCCGGGAGCATCTGGATCACGACGCCGAAGAAGGCGATGGCGAGGATGACGAGAATGCCGATCGCTCCCTGGGCGATGTCGCCGTTGTAGCCGAAGGTGTTGGCGACGACGGTGTAAAAGCCCGTGACGAGCAGAATGAAGATGTAGTCCTTGAGCTTTTCAAGATTGGCGGCAATGGCGGTCATGATGTTCGTTCCTTTTGATGCGTGTTCGGTATCTGAATGTTTTGGGTCAGGCGGCGCGCTTGTCGCCGGTCACGAGTTCGTAGATCTTGACCGTGACGGGGAGCGAGATGAAGAGCGCGAAGTAGATGCCGAGCACCGAGGTCATCAGGTTGGCGGCGGCCGCGTAGGCGCCGACGGTTTCGGCGGCTTCCGGATAGGCGGCGATGATCGAGCCCGTGCCCGCGGCCATCATCGAGGCCGAGCCGATGCCCGCACCCATGGCGAGCGAGTGCGGGTGGAAGATGTCGAGTCCCGCGACGACGCCCGCGAGAATCGAGATCCAGAGCGCGCCGAAGACGGTGCCGCAGATGTACATGCCCATCACGCCGCGGCCTTCCGGGCTGTCAAGGCCGTACTTCTCGCCGATGATGGCGACGTTGGGTTCGCGGTCGATCGAGTAGCACGCGCCGATCGCCTCGCGCTTCATGCCCAGAAGCAGCGCGACGGGCAGACCGAAGATGAGCGTGCCGAAGAAGTGGCCGAACTCCTGCATGATGAGGGCCCAGCCCGAGTTGAGCAGCATTTCGAGGTTGGGACCGATCCCGAGGCCGATCTTGGTGAGGAGCACGAGCATGGCGATCGGCATGAACTTGGCGGCGCGGTCCATTTCGGAGATCTTCAGGATCTTGAGTTTCGGGTAGGAGAGAATCCCGCCCAGCACGAGCGCATAAAGGAGCGGAAGAAGGACGACGAGTCCGAAGCGGTGCATGCCGATGGATTCGGCGATGATCACGACGATGAGGGCCAGCAGATGAAGCTTCCAGTTTTTGATGAGATCCATGGTGTATCTCCGTAGTTTTCCTGTGGGACCGGCGTTTCCGAACGTGCGAAGGACGGTTTTCCGGCGGGGTTTTCGGCTCTTTTGACGGATTTCGGGTGCAGTGAGCCCATGAATGCCATGGAGGCAATGCGCCCTTAAAGGCGAAATCGGCCGATCAAATTGTCAATGGGGTGAGGAAGAAAAATGTGGCGGACGTGCTCGGCCGGGGAGGCCGGACGGCGCCGGAGATCGCGCGCGCAGGCTTAGAGGGAGCTGCGCGCGGATGTAGAGGAGGATGTGGAGGAGGAAGAAGAGGAAGAGGAGACCGTGCGGACGAACGCAAATCGCGCGTTGAGATCAATTACGGGCTGCCCAGCGAGGCCCGGGGCCTCCATTCTGAATTCCGGCATTTTCCTGCTCCAAAAAGGGTTTCCAAGCCTCTGCGCGGGAGCGCGGTGAGGCGTCACGAGAAATACCCTAGCAGACTTGCAACAAATGGTCTCAAATTCGAACAGGTAGTTTGATGAAAATCAAATTACCTTGGGTGGAACTGCGTGGATTTCACGTGATTTCGCCTTTGAGACAGCCTTTGAGACAGCCTTTGAGACGGCCTTCGGACGAGTGCAGGGGAGGCGGGTTGCAAACGCCTCCTGCAGAGGCGTTGACGGAGCGCAAAAGAATGGGGCCGTCAGCGGGGACGGCCCCTCATGACGGACCCTGCGGCGCGCATCATGCCGGGTGCGTCATGCGCTCATCGGATGAGATTGCTCGATGTGCTCACCCGACGTGCTTACCCGATGTGCTCACCCGATGTGCTTGAGGGCGGCTGCCGTGAGGACTTTGACGCCCATTTCGAGCTGATCGGCGTCGAACGTCATGTTGCGCGCGTGCAGGCCCGGCGTGCAGCCCGCGCCAACGCCGAAGTAGGCGGCGCGGATGTGGGGACGCTCCTTCTTGAAGAAGTGGAAGTCCTCGCCGCCACCGCCGCAGTCGCGGGCGAGCTTGTCGTCGCCGAGCACTTCGCGGATCGTGCCTGCGAGCTCTTCGACGAGGTCTTCGTCGTAGACGGCGGCCGGGATGACGACGCCGGGCAGGATGACTTCGGCGGTGGCGCCGTAGGCTGCGGCGCACCCTTGGGCCGCCATGCGGACCTTGGCGAGGAGCTCGTCCATGAGTTCGTTCGTCTGGGCGCGGATGTCGAGCTTGAGCGTCGCCGTGTCGGGAATGATGTTGACGGCGGCGGCCGAGGCCTGGATGCTCGTCACCTTGCAGGACCAGACCTTGGCGGGATCGCCCTTGATGGCGGCGATCGCCTGCGTGACGGCGGCCGCGACTTCTGCGCAGTTGACGCCGAGATGCGGGCGCGAGGCGTGGGCCGTGCGGCCACTGATCACGATGTCGGCGAAGGTGCTCGAGGTGTGGCGAACGGCGGCGGCACAGGTGCCCGTCGGGATGTCCTGGATCGGGCGCACGTGGCAGCCGAGCGCGATGTCGACGTCGTCGAGCGCGCCCGCCTTGAGGACTTCCAGGGCGCCGTGGAGCGTTTCCTCGCCGGGCTGGAAGAGGATCTTGAGCGTGCCGCGGCGAACGCGGCCGGCGAGTTCGGAGGCGGCCGCGAGCACCATGGCGCAGTGCGCGTCGTGGCCGCAGGCGTGAACGGCTTCGATCGAGCCGTCCTCATTCTTGAAGGGCAGGGCGTCCATGTCGGCGCGAAGCATCAGGACGGGGCCGGGCTCGGTCCCCTTGAGGACGCCTACGACGCCGGTCTTGCCGACGCCGCGCGTGACGGCGTAGCCGAGTTTTTCAAGGGCGTCCGCAAGATGGGCGGACGTCTTCACTTCTTCAAAGCCGAGTTCGGGCGTCTTGTGCAGTTCGTGCCAGACGTCGACGACGTTGAGGGTCATGGTGGTCTCTCCTGAGAAAAGAGTGGTCGGATATGGAGTGTAGGCATGCAATCTTACCGCGGCCCGCGCGAAGGCATGAGGTTGATGTTCGGTCGGTTGATGTTCGGAGAGACTCGCGCCGCTTTGGGTTCGGTGCCGCCCGCGCGCCGCTTCAAGGCGTCGGATGACCGAAAAAGCGCATCGATTGACCGTTTGGAGGTTGGCGCGCGCCGGGCTTTCGTCCTAGGATGAAATGGACGCCGGACGCGACCGGTCCGGCGATCGACCAAGACAAAAGGAGAAAGCATTATGCAAACTGCACGCCGCAATCTGCTCAAGACCGGCCTCATGTGCACGGGTGCCGCCGCTGCCGCGGGCGTTTCGCTCCCGGCTTCGGCCGCCGTGGAACCCAAGGCCAAGACGCTTCGCGAGGACTGGGACGTCGTCGTGGTGGGCGCGGGCTTTGCGGGGCTCTGCGCCGCGCTGGAGGCCAAGGAAAAAGGCGCCAAGGTTCTCTTGATCGAGAAAATGGGGCGGCCTGACTGCACGTCCGCCTACAGTTCGGGCTGGATCGCCGCGACGAAAACGCGCTATCAGGACAAGAACGACGACGACTCGAAGGAGCTCTACTTCGAGGAAATGATGAAGGTTTCGGGCGGCAGGTCCGATCCCGCGCTCATCCGCGCCTATGCCGAGATTGCGGGCGAGAGCGTCGACTGGCTCGGCGACCACGGCATGACGTACAACATCTGGAAGCAGCACGCGCCCGAGCGCATGCGCTGCCACATCGTGCCGGCCGTCGACGGCCTCACGGGCGGCGCGCACATGGTGAAGGTGATGCTTGCGGCGCTCGAAAAGGCGGGCGTGCCCGTTCGCTACAACACGAAGGCCGTCGAGCTCGTCACCGACGAGTGCCTGAACGTGCTCGGCGTTTCCTGCATCGAAAAGAACCGCCGCGTTGAGCTCATGGCCCGTGGCGGCGTCATCCTGGCCACGGGCGGCTTTGCCGGCAACAACGCCATGGTCGGCCAGTACATCGGTCCGTGGGCCTCGCGCATGGTGGTGCGAGGCGCGCCGTGGGCGACCGGCGAAAACGTCCGCATGGGCGAACAGGTCATGGCGAAGATGGTGAACATGGACCAGTTCTATGCGGGCCCGATCTCGCCCGTCGGGCACTGCAATCCGTCGCCGCTCATGCATGCGGGCTACGGCATCCAGATCAATACGGACGGCCGCCGCTTCGTGCAGGAGCACCTCGGCCAGATCGAAAAGGCGATCGGCATCGCGAGCCTCACCAAGAACAACATGAGCTACCTGCTCATCGGTCAGGACGCCGACGCGAACAACAACATCCTCTCCAACACGCTCGCGCGCTTTGAAAAGCTCGGCCTCAAGGTGGCTTCGGGCAAGACGATCGAGGAAGCCGTCGAGAAGGCGGGTCTTCCGGTCAAGACCGTCATGGCCACGGTGGCCGAATACAACAAGGCCGTGCGCGAAGGCAAGGCGGCCGAGCTCGTGCCGCCCTATCTCAACGAGCATCCGCATGAGCTCAAGACCGGACCCTTCTACCTTGTGCCGGCCGTAGGCGGCATCGCCAACACCTTCGGCGGCCCGAAGATCGACGCCCATGCGCGCGTCGTCAACACCGAGGACCGGCCGATTCCCGGACTCTACGCCGCAGGCGCCGCCGCGGGCGGCATCTGGTACGCCGCCGACGTCTCGGGCAGCCAGCTCGGCGGATGCATGGTGTTCGGGCGCCTCGCCGCGCGTCACGCGGCTGCCCGTGCGAAGAAGGCTTGAGAGAGGAGGATCAAACTATGTTCAGCATGAAGAAACTGGCGCTTGCGGGCGCCCTCGCGATGATTGCCGCAGGCGTCTGCGCCGCCCAGCCGGGCCATCTGGCCGACCGCCATGCGGCGCGTTCGGTCGACTGCGCCGCCTGTCACGACGTCAAGGCGCCGGCCGAAGGCGCGGAAGTCGACACGCAGAAGTGCCTGGCCTGCCACGTCTCGCTCAAGGCCGTCTCCGAAAAGATCCATGCCCGCGGCAACGCACAGTCGCCCGACCCGCACGTCAACCACAGCCTCGGCCTCAACTGCGTCGAGTGCCACAAGGGTCACGAAGCGTCGGTCAACATGTGCAGCCGCTGCCATCTCTTCGAGTACAAGGTGCCGTAGGCTGAGGTCGATCGAACCCGATGACGGATCCGATGCGGGCGCGGGCCTATGACCGCACCCGCCGATCCTGAAGACGGTTTCGCCTTTCGGCCTCCATTCGAGCCGCGCCTGCCCGATTCGGGCGGACGCGGCTCTTTTTCCGGCCTCTTTTGTGTACTCTTTTCCGAACTTTTGTCCGGATTTTCACCGCCTTCCCACAACCGGCCCGCCCGGGTATCCTGAGGACTGCCGAACCGACCTCAGACCTCTCGACGCATGACCGCACGCTCCGCCCTCAACAAATCCTACGTCACGAAATGGCCCGTCGACTTTGATCCCGACGATCCGGCCGTCCTTTCCATCGCCGCCGTCGTCGACGAACATGTCGACGTGTGCGCGGATTCGCCGGGACTCGCGCTCCATACGCATCCGACCGGACAGCTTGCATTGTCGGTGGGCGGGCTCGTCGGCCTGCAGCTAGAGAGCGGCTACTGGTCCATTCCGGCGCAGTGTGCGATCTGGGTGCCGCCGGGCGTGCCGCACACGGGCGTGCTGGGCCTCACGGGCCGCTCGGTCTACTTTCACGTCGGACCAACCCAGCTCGAAGGCTTTCCGACCGAGGTCGTGCGCATGATGCTCAATCCGATGGCGATCGAAATGGTGCTCTTTGCCGCCCGGGGCCTCGACCGTCAGCGTTCGCTGGCTTCGCGGCGGCGCCTCGCGCTCGCGACCATCGAGGAGGTGCGCCTCGCGGGCAGGCTCCCGTCGCACTTTGCGCCGCTCCCAAGGAGCCCGCGCCTGCAGGCGCTTGCCATGGCCTTCAATTCGCCTGACAAGACCGGCTGGACGATGGAGCGATGGGCAGACTTTGCCGGCATGAGCGTGCGCACCCTCAGCCGCCAGGTGCAGGCGGAAACGGGACTGACCTTCCGAAACTGGCGCCTCCATCACGTGCTTCTCGTATCCGTCAGCCAGCTCGCCCGCGGCGCAAGCGTCGAGGAGGCCGCGCTCACGGCGGGCTATCGGAACACCTCGGCCTTCATTTCGGCCTTCCGGGAAGTCTTTGGAACGACGCCGGGCGAGTACCGGCGGGCGCTTCTCGGCGACTGAAGGCAATCGTGCCCAAAAGACAACAACGCCTTCGCGGTTTCCCGGCGAAGGCGTCATTGATTAATGAACTACAAAAATCAGCTCAACGATAATCAGCGCATCGTCACGAGCACGCGGCCGGTCATTTCCGGCGGGATCGGCAGGCCCATGAGCGAGAGGACGGTCGGGGCCACGTCGGCGAGCACGCCGTCTTCAACGCGGTCGACCCGATCGGAGACGACGAGGATGGGGACGGGGTTGAGCGAATGAGCCGTGTTGGGCGAGCCATCGGCGTTGACCGCATTGTCGGCGTTGCCGTGGTCGGCGATCTGCACGACTTCGTAGCCGTGGTCGCGCGCGGCGTCGATCACGGCGCCCGCACAGGCGTCGACCGTCACGACGGCCTTTTCAATGGCGTCGTAGACGCCCGTGTGGCCCACCATGTCGCCGTTGGCGAAGTTGAGGCAGATGAAGTCGTACTGCTCGGTGGCAATGGCCTCGACGAGCTTTTCGGTGACCTCGGGGGCGCTCATCTGGGGCTGCAGGTCGTAGGTCGCGACCGAGGGACTCGGCACGAGGATGC
>ERZ1026870.639-NODE-639-length-18940-cov-6.483929_pt1 | contig 18940 bp, 16 predicted proteins | sample MGYA00380165_ERZ1026870 | MGnify/ENA primary metagenome ERZ1026870 (study PRJEB33269, sample SAMEA4719801) | human gut metagenome | biome: human-associated habitat; feature: organic feature; material: feces | place: Cameroon | collected 2013-10 ...
AGATCGTCGGCAGCGTCAGATGTGTATAAGAGACAGTACTATAAAAGCGGAAGACATCAAGAAAATAACTATTGACAAAAATGAATATATCAAGTAATCAAATATCATTAGATAGTATTTTTACGAATAATCTTCGTAAAGATGCACGTTCCGTATCTGTAGCAACTTTGCTTAGCGACAGGTATCTTAGAAGAATCAATTACGCTCCTTATTACCAACGTAATTATGTTTGGGAAAAAGACAAGCGTTCATTCTTCATAGAAAGTATTTTCCTAGGCACAGAAATTCCACCAATTGTGTTTTACAAGAAAGGCACACAAGTAGAAGTTATAGATGGTAGACAACGATTTGAAACCATTAAACGGTTCAGAGAGGATGATTTTGCGCTTCATGCTTCTGGACTTATGGAATTGAAAGCGTTAGAGGGGAAAAAATATAGCACATTAAAATCAGACTTTAGCCAACTTTTCGATGATACAAAGATACGAATCTTTGAATTTGAAATTATTGGAATGCCCGATTTGGAGCCTGAGGTAGAAGATAAAGTTAAGAAAGAAATTTTCCGTAGATACAATTCCGGTATCACACCACTCAATCAGTCAGAGGTTGATAATGCCAAGTACGATGATGATGATTTGACAGAGTATTATAAAAAAAGACTGAAAGAAGACGATGATGTCTATGAACTTATCAAAGGGTGTTTTTTTGCCAACAAGAATAAATCCAAAAAGGAGTTGATTGTTGACATGGTAACAAAACTTCGCAAACTTTTGATATTAGATAAAATACCAATATCAAAATATGCAGATTCTGGTAAAAGTCTTCTTATAGAAATGCTTTACGACAAGTTTGTGGAAGAACAAGGTGAAGATGGCGTTCGTGTTGAAAATATAGAAGAACAGTTGTTGGAAGATATAAAGACTGTTCGCTCCATTGTAAAAAATGGAAACAATAATGTTTATGAATGCTTGATTTGGGCAATTTCTGTCTTGCGTCTAAATAATGTAGAGTTTTCAATAAAAGACAACTCCGCCCTGATTAGCAAACATTATATAACTAATTATAATAAGTATGACACCGAGTCTGACCATTACTATAGCAATATAGTTGCCCGTTTCCAAGATACAGCCTCTTTGTTTGCCGACTTGTATGGATTTAACTTTGAGCCTTATATGAAAAATGCTTCTTTTTCTAAAGAGATAAGGAATATGCAGCAAACAGAAGAGGATGTAGAGTTGTCTATGGATAAATTATCAAGATTGAGAATCTGCAAGCCAAATCCTGCCTCAAAACCAATAGATCAAATACTCAGAGAAGTAGAGTCCGAGAAATATTTGATTAGACCATCTTATCAGCGTCAAGAAAAAATAAACACATGTAAGGCCTCGTCTATAATTGAGAGTATCATATTAGGAATAAAACTGCCACCGTTGTTCTTGTATGTTCGTAAGGATGGCGTTAGGGAAGTGATAGACGGCCAACAGCGATTGCTTACAATCATTGGTTTTTTAGGGCGTAAGTATAAGGACGAAGACGGTAACTTGGTTACTTCTATCAACAATTGTTTCAAGTTGAAAGGACTGCGTATCCTCAAGAGTTACAACAACAGCAGATATACAGACATTATAAATGATGTTGAGGATACAATTCTTGATTTTGACATAGACGAAATAGAAATACAAGAGGACATCAATCCGAAATTTGAACCGACGGATTTGTTCATTCGTTTGAACAACAAGCCATACCCGATACGGGCCAATACATTTGAGATGTGGAATTCTGTTACAGACAGAACTATAGTAGAAAGAATAAAAGAGATGAAAAACAAGTATTCTTCTTGGTTCTATTTGAAGATACCAAAGACGGACGACTATGGAAGAGCGTGTGACAGAATGGAAAACGAAGAGTTAATAACGATATTAGCCTATCTTTGTTATAGCAATTTCAAGAATAATGATTTTCTGTCCGTGTTGGGCTTTTATCCTCGTCTCAAGAAATTCACATGTAGATTAAAGGACAAATCTGCTCTTACTAATATCTTAGAGAATTTAGAGTTCAAGCCGTTTGAAAAAGAGCGATTTACAAAATCATTAGATAAAACAGAAGAGATTATAAACTTGATAAAAGACGAACTTCTTGATGGTAACATCACAAAAGAAGGTTTCAATAAATTGTTGAATGTAAAGGGATTAACACGTTTTAGCAGATCATATCAGGAGTTCTATGTCCTTTGGGAGATACTGATGAATGTAGATGTAACTAAAATTAGTTCCTTCAAAAACGAACTAATATCGGATATAGAAGCAATGTTTAAGTTGTTGAAAAATGTAGATGAATTGGAAGTTGACGAGATGTATGTCAATAATTTTATTGGTAAATTAAAGGAAGTGAGAAATAAGTATTTAAATTTATAGTTCATGTCACCCCAAACATCAGATAACAATAAGCGGACAGCTAAGAATACTTTGCTTCTTTAGTTCTCTGAATGTTCTTTATGAAATAAATGTCTTATGACTAATTTCAACGACATACAAATCATAATCATGGCTGGCGGCGTAGGCAGCCGCTTCTGGCCAATGTCAACCCCCGATTACCCAAAGCAGTTCATTGATGTGATGGGTGTTGGTCGTTCCCTAATTCAATTGACAGTAGATAGATTGAAGTTAATCTGTCCTGTTGAGAACATGTGGGTTGTAACAAACGAGAAATACATTCGCATAGTCAAGGAGCAAATCCCTGACATGCCTGTAGATAACATATTATCAGAGCCGGAGGCTCGCAATACGGCTCCATGTATTGCTTATGCCTGTTGGAAGATCCAGAAGAAGCATCCTGCAGCCAACATCGTGGTGACACCATCCGATGCTCTGGTGATCAATACCACCGAGTATCAGCGAGTATTGAGCAAGGCATTAAGCTATACATCCGACAAAGAAGCCATCGTGACCATTGGCATCAAGCCAAGCCGCCCAGAAACAGGCTATGGCTACATCGCCACAGCCGACCTCACGGACGTAGACGAGATATATAAGGTGGAAGCCTTCAAGGAGAAACCCGACCTCACCACCGCCGAGCACTACCTTGTCGCTGGCAATTACTATTGGAACGCTGGCATCTTCGTATGGAACATTGATACCATCAGCAAGGCAATCCGCACCTTCCAGCCAAACCTTGCCAGCATCATGGACGAGATGGCTCCTTCTTTCTATACCGAAGGAGAGAAAGAGGTAGTCGGCAAACTCTTCCCCACCTGCGACAAAATAAGTATCGATTATGCCGTAATGGAGAAGTCGAAGGTAATCTATACCTTGCCAGCCGAGTTTGGTTGGAGTGACTTAGGCAGCTGGGGGAGCCTCCGCACGCTCCTCCCGCAGGACGATAACGGCAACGCCAAGGTAGGCAAGGACATCCGCCTCTATGATTGCAAGAACTGTGTGGTCCACGCTGACGAGGAGACCAAGGTCGTAGCTCAGGGCTTGGATGGCTACATCATAGCAGAGAAGCACGGACAACTTTTGGTTTGCGAGCTAAAAGAGGAGCAGAGAATCAAGGAGTTTGGAAAATAGTATATTTGGGACTTATGAATAATATTTTTTTTGATGAAGCAGGTTATACAGGTGCAGACTTAACGAATGTGTCTCAACCATATTTTGCATTGGCATCGGTTCGCTTTACGGTAGAAGAACTTGCTACTATACGAAATGATATAGGCTTGGATGCCTATGCAACGGAAATGCATTTTAAAAAGATGCATACTAATTGGGAAGGAAGAAACTTGCTGGACAAGTTGTTTTCTCATCCACTTCTAGATAAAAAACATATAAAAACAGGTGTTGCACTAAAAAGATTCTGTATCTATGCTCAAATTGTCGATACGATTATTGAGACATACCTTTATAGCAATGGTATAGATTTATATAAAAATCGAAATAACAATAAATTAGCAAATATCCTTTATGCTTTTTCTCTTCACCATAAAAATCAAGAGTTAGTATCCAATTTTGAGAAAGCTTTTGTGGAAATGTTACGTAAACACAGCCAAGATGCAATTGTGAAGTTTTATCAATCTGTAGATTTATTGATTAATGATTCGGCAACGACCGATAGCTTTAAAGAGTTGTTGTTTGTGATTATTTCAACAAACGAAACGGTTCAAGATGCGTTGGTAAATGATAATCCTTTTTATTTGGATAATACGTTGTCCTTATTTGTTGCATTGGTTGGAAAATGGTATTCTGACACAATAGCTAAAGATGATATAATATTTGATAATTCTAAACCTATAGCTTTTCAAAAAGACTTGATTGAAAAGTTAAGAGACATGCCTGTTAAAGAAACAGAAGTGGGTTATGATGATAGAAAACATGTGTATCCATTACCTATAGGTAAGATTCTGTTAGCAAGTTCTACTGATTATTTGGGGATACAAATTGCTGATACTGTAGCGAGTGCAATTGTTTTTATATTGACAAATAAGAATGCTAAACTTCAAAAATATCAGCAACAGTTAAAAGGTTTTGAAGTCTTCCGAGAAACTGATGTACCATTAACTCCATCGACAAAAGAATATTTGTCAAAAAATATAGATACATCATCAGATATTAGCCCTTTGAATTTTATTTGTGAACACTTACAATAGTAGAGTAAATGTCAAATCAAATATCAGATAATAATAAGTGAATGGCGAAGAAGATACTGCTACTTTACTTCCGAATGCTCTTGATAATAAGTTATGAGGCATTTTTGATTGTTTGGCGATAAAATAAAGATAATGATAGATACTATATATTTTTGGATATTGTTTGTTATTGTGTGTATAATAGCTATAGCTCCTGCTATGATTTTTTATATCGCCTTTTTCAATGATGAGGATGACGATGCAGGTAGTGCAAGTTATTTAATGGCTTTGTCTGCTTTGCTGTTGGGATTGGTACCTGTTGTGGGAGGAAATGTATTGCCCGTAGATATCCTAAGTCTGTCTTATTGGATAGCTGAGGGTATAATAGGAGTAACTCTTTTCTTGATTTTTATATTTCATGTTAAGAGAAATACTCACTATTTGTTTAGCACATTGTTGACTTTGGGTATTTTGGCAACTTTGTGGTTTACACATACAAATATGCGGCTAAAACACGACTTGCCTTATTATGGCAATTTTTCATTTGCGATGCCAGAATCTCTTTATTCTATATGGCTTCCTGTTGCCGTGATATTGGCTTTATTTGCATTAATGCTTAGACGAAAGGAAATTAATTATGTAGAGATACCAAAAGAGAACAGTTCACCAAAAACAGTTAATATAGAAAACTCATTTGGAAATGTCTTAATGAGAAAAAGCATAGAAGAACTTACTGAGAGATTAGCAGAGCAAAATGACAAGATAGAGGCTCACTTAGCTTATTTGCTTAATGAAATAAATAGTGTTAGAATAAATAATGTGGTGAGTGATGAAAAAAACACCCCCCCTAAGTTTGACAGGACAATGTATGAGTGCTTGCAACAATTATCATCCAAGGTTGATGCCCTCATGGATGTTTCGTCCATGAGAGTGCCTGTAAATAATTCGGCTCATTCAAACATAATGCTCATACGAGAAATAACCCATTTCATAGCAACACCTTTAGCAAATATTGAAGGTAATGTAGAGCTTTTAGGAAAAACCTTGAACCAGAAGAAGACTGATAAGAATCTCGTTAATTATATAGATAGAATTAAGACGAGTCTTACTATATGTAAAGGTATTCTGGAAACTTATCGTGAAATCTATCTCTGTTCAAAAAGTGATGATAAGTTCGGATTGCGAGAGTTGATTGAAGAGACTTTCGAATTATATAGGGAGCGAGAACATAAAAAGTTAGTATTGAACACAAACATTCAAAGTTCATATCCTTCCTATAGTAATTATTTTATGATGTCTTTGTTGCTTCCTATACTTTCTAATGCGGTAACTGCTTCTTCTGATAACGCAACCATAGAACTTATAGAAAGCAATGGTGTTGTCAAAATATCTAATACCTATGTTGATGATGTTGACATAGATAAGATGGAAGTAGATGGTTATTCTAGTAAACCTGAACATTATGGACTTGGGTTATATACCGTAAGGCATCTGTTGTCTACAAGAAAATTAGGCAAACTAAAGTGTTATAAGCAGAATAATAGGGTTTATTTTGAGATACCAATCAAATAAAACATTAATTATGGATAAAAATGTAGAAGTACTGGTTGTAGACGATGATTTGACGGCTGCTCAGACTTTTTCAGAACTTATTGCTACAAAATACAGATTTCGTACAGAAGCTTACTCAAACCTTGAAAAAGTTTTGGAGGTTGTTAGAACGGGTACTGTAAAAGTGGCAGTCTTGGATGAGCGTATGCCAGATATGAATGGTACGGATTTATTTAAAAAGATACATCAGATTAATCCAAATATCAAAGCTGTGCTTTTGACGGGGGAAGCTGATCGCTTAGACATCATGAAGGCTGCTAAATTAGGATATAGTGATTATTTGGAGAAATCAAATATATCCGAACTTCCAGGAAAGGTTTTGGTAGCTTACACTCAATACGAAGCTTGCATAGTCAATAAATCTAATGAAGAGCAATTGTTGAATATTTTTAATCCTCTAAAACCTCAAACTTGGTTTTATCGTTATACAATAGGTTCCGTAGAATTGGTGGATAAAAACTTCACTTTTGAGGAGGGGTGGAAAACAAAGTTAGCTTTAGTCTCATCAGAGCAAACGCAAGAGTATTCCTATGAATATACAAAAGAATGTAAGGTAATGGCTGGAACGGAATTCAAAGAGAGTGCAAACGTGGTGATAGAAGCAGGAAAACTTGCCTCTTTGAAGAGTCAGCTGGATACTGTTGTTACAAGTCATATTGATAGCTCGCTGTCTCTTTCTGTAACACAAAAAAAGAAGATAACGCAAACGTATAAACTTCAAGAAGGTATAGAGGATGGAAAACAGGCTGTTAAAAAAGTTTTTGAAAGCAATCCAATATACTATAAGTTCAATGTTTTGCTAAAGAAATACTGTCGTTTTTGTGGTAGTGTTCACCTTTTCCCTATTGAGGTTTATAAGCGTATTCCAAAGGAGATGACAAGGGTGCATATTTTCTATGCAGATGGTTCAAATAGAACAATTGATACAGGGGCTGTTTCCATACAATAATTTGAGCATTAATTGTTTTTTTTAAAATATGGCAAATCCAACATCTGATAATAACAAGATAATAGCAAAGAATACTTTGCTTATGTATTTCCAAATGCTGTTCTTTGTAGTTGTATATGGTAGTTAATGAGGCGATGTATATAGCAAGGATGTTGAAATGACATAGAATATAATGAGTGAAGAACAATATAATGAATTTCTGAAAGCCTACACGAAGGAGGCTTTGGCAAATATGATAAAGGCAGATATACGGCGGAGGTTTCTTGAGCCGGAGGCAAGCAGACTCTGCCAACAGATTGATGACGCCGCTATACTTGCTGATCTTTTAGAATATATGGCGAAAGAAATTAGGAAACAATAAATCGGAATAATATCTGTATTCCGTAAAAATTGGAATCAGTTAAATGATTATTCAAATAACCATTTAAAAGGAGGCCTATATAGTTCTTTGATATTGTGATGTAGACTTTGAATATAGCTGTTATTCGAATTGGCGGCATAGTTACAAATTCAAATCGTTGCACATTTAAAATCTCTTACAAAAGACTGTATTTCAATTAATTCAAAGAGCGGTTAGTCCACTTTAACGTTACAGTAGTGATTTGACATAATCAAAGATTACAATGTTATCTTTCAATAAGGTTTACTAAGTATATATTCAAAATTATTTATGTCACAAATATCAGATGATAATAGATGGATAGCGAAGTAGCTTTTACATGGTATGCCAATGATATTAAGTAATTTCAATTAAAAAATCATGAAACGTCAGTCGAATATAGAATTATTAAGATGCTTGTCCATGTTTATGGTGTTGCTTTTGCACTCTTCTTTCTTGGCATTTGGCATGCCTGATAGTGAAGCTGTGCAAAGCAATCCGTGGCTCTGGGGGGGTAGGATAGCGCAACAAGGTATAGGCATTGTTGCTGTTGATGTCTTTGTCTTAATCTCTGGTTGGTTTTCTATAAAGCCTAAAAAAGAAAGCATTTGTAGCTTCTTATTTCAGATAGCATTCTTGAAATTATTAAGCTATGTGGTGTTTGTTTCTTTTAATCTTATTGAAGTCAACAAAGAAAGTCTTGTAGAGCTACTGATGTTGCATAAAGATCAGGGGTGGTTTATTAAAGCATACTTGCTTTTGTATATATTGTCACCTGTTCTAAACACATTTGCTCAAAATGCTTCAAAAGAGTTATTCAAGAAAACTTTAATAGTATATTGGTGCCTTATATTTATTCTTGGTTGGGTCTTTGATGCAACAGCATACATAAATGATGGCTATTCTGTAGTTTCATTTATTGGCCTCTATCTTTTAGCTCGCTATATGCGTATTTGGCAACCTAAATGGACATGCTTTACTTTAAAAAAAGATTTATGCATATATGCGCTTTGTGTAACATGTTTCTGGGTAGTTATATTTTCAATGGGATTGATAGGATTGAACCAAACGGCATTCATCGCTTGGAAGTTATGTAGTTATGTCTGCCCGATAACAGTTATTGGCGCAGCAGCATTATTATTGATTTTCTCTAAAATGGATATCAAGTACAATAGTCTTATAAATATATGTGGCAGAGGATGTTTTTCAATATATCTTCTTCACGCAATGTGGGGATATTGGTTTAAACTTTTAAATTTTATTGGCAACGGATTTAATGGTTTAGGTTACATGTCAATTCTTTTCAGTTTTTTGATAATGGTATTTGCAGGATGTATATTAGTTGACTTGTTAAGAGTAAAAGCATGGTCAATAATATCAAAGAATGTTTTTAACAAGTAAAAAATGGAAACAAATAATATTAAAAGTAAAACAATTTCAGGATTCTTTTGGCAGCTGTCGCAGAAAGTGTTATGTCAGGTCGTAAGCTTTGGCATATCAGTGGTACTGGCTCGCATCTTGTTGCCAAGTGATTATGGGGTAGTAGCAATATGTAGTATGTTCTTAATCCTGACGGGAATATTCATCGGCGGTGGATTAGGAACAGCTTTGGTGCAAAAAAAAGAAGCTGACGATTTGGATTTCTGTACCGTTTTCTATTCGGGTATGGTCTTGTCAATTATCGTTTATATTGCAGTGTTTTTTACCGCACCACTTATAGCCGACTTCTTTAACAACGAACAGATAACATCTGTAATTCGTGTTTTGGCATTAGCAATGCCTATAGGAACTTTAAGTGGTGTTCAGAATGCATTTGTGTCAAGACAGATGATTTTCAAAAAATTCTTCTACTCTTCTTTGATCGGTACCATTGCATCTGGCGGTGTAGGCTTGGCTATGGCTCTTACTGGTTTCGGAGTTTGGGCATTGGTCGGACAAAATTTGGTATCTACAATAACAAACACATTGGTGTTGTTTTGTATCATTGATTGGCATCCAAAGCTAAAATTCTCCTATGAGCGCTTTAAGGTTTTGTTTTCTTTTGGTTGGAAAATGGCCTTCATAAATGTCCTCACAACCTTTTTCTATCAGCTTAAAGGTTACGTTATAGGTTACAAGTACTCAGCTGCTCAACTTGCTTACTATAATCGTGGTGAAGGTCTACCGGGTATACTTTACAACAATATAAACGGAACGATTTCTGATGTGTTGTTTCCCGCATTGTCACAGCTACAAGATGACAAAGAGGCGTTGAAAAGAGCATTGAGTAGAGCCATGCGAATCAGTAGTTTCTTTCTTATGCCTGCTCTATTTGGCTTGGCCGCCATATCCAATAACTTGGTCATTATCATTTTCTCAGAAAAATGGGCGGCTTCCATACCGTTTATGCAGGTTATATGTTTAATTTCATGCTCTGATATTTTGGGTATGGCAAACTACCAAGCCATCAAGGCTGTAGGTCGAGCAGACACCCTATTGAAGATGGAATTCATAAAGCGTCCAGCTATGTTTGCCATATTGATTGCAACAATGTTTATTAGTCCTCTAGCTATTGCTGTAGGCCAATTGGTATATTCAATCTTAGCGTTTGTTGTGAATGCTTATCCCAATCGTAAGTATATAGGATACCCGATAATACAGCAACTAAAAGATGTTGGTATGAACTTTGCTTTATCTTTAACAATGGCCATAGCAGTTTATTCTGTTAGTTATGTGGTTTCAGATATGTATATTTGTGTCTTGATTCAAATAATTTTAGGAGCATTAATATACTATATATTATCACGTACATTCAACAAGTCGGATTATAGCTATGTGGTGGAGTTCGTGAAAAACAAGCTCAAGAAACAATGAATATTTCTTTGCATAAAAAACAATACATAGGACATGCTCGCCACGAAGGCCCATGCCCAGAAAACAGTTTGGCTTTATATAAGTGTCTAGTTGAAGATTTAAAATATGAAATTATTGAAGCCGATATCGTTTTCACTATTGACGGAGTTCCAGTATTGAATCACGGAGTTGAGAAAACTTTCATAAAAGAAGGAAAAGAGTGTAACCTCGACATATCGCAGAACACTTTCGACGTTTTATTGGCTTACACAACAGCAAGTGAAGAAAACTATCTCACAACAGTTGAGGAATACATAAAATTTGGTAAAGAGCATGATGTGTTCATCATGTTTGATCTGACCTTTCAAAAATACACATTTGCTCAATATAAGAAATTGCATACTCTCGTTTCCAAATATGACATGCAGAACAATGTGATATGGGGAGATGCCAACATCTTGAAATTAGCATTGTTAGACCGAAAGGCTATCGTGCAGGTTGGTGGGTCATGGGGACGCAAATTGCTAGTAAAGTCATTTTTTACTTCGTTATTTTGTAGAACAACCATAATGTCTTTCAGCTATTATGGTGGAAATATAGAGGACTTCAAGAATATAGTAAGGTGGGGGCACCGTTTGGGTTTCATCATGAAAGTTGCCACAATTAATGATTTGATAACAGCTGATCGTTTTTGGAAAATAGGTGCTGATTTAATAAATACAGATACATTAACAAATAAATAATTAATAGTAATGAAAAAAGTATTGACAGTTGGAGTATATGACTTATTACACATTGGTCATGTCAATCTCTTTAAAAGAGCTCGTGCAGTTGGCGACCGATTGGTGGTCGCTGTGCAGGAGTCTGAGGTTGTGTTAAAATACAAACCAGAGGAGAAACTTGTTTATAGCACAGAAGAGAGAATGTATATGGTAAAGGCGATAAGATACGTAGATGAAGTGATTACTTATAGGGCAGTCGACGATATTGTCAAAACAGCCGACTTTGATGTTTTTGTAACTGGTCCTGACCAAAACCATGCAGGTTTTCAGAAAGCAATACAATGGTGTAAAGAGCATGGTAAAGAACACGTTGTTCTGCCACGAACGGAAGGCATTTCTTCTTCTTGGCTCAAAGAACAAATAAAAACAATGTAAATGAAGAAAGAAATCATGAAGATGGAAGATATTCAAAAGGTATCTTTGAACATCTTAAAACAAATAGCGGCTGTATGTGAAAAAGAAGGCTTTCGCTATACGTTAGCATATGGTACGCTAATAGGAGCAATACGTCATAAGGGGTTTATCCCATGGGATGATGATATTGATATACAGATGCCCCGTCCCGATTACGAACGTTTCTTGCAACATATGGTGGATCATCCTCTTCCAAATCTGAAGATTTTTAATCATAAATATGTAAAAGGTTATCCTCTTGGCATTTCTCGCATAGCAGACATGCGTTATAAGATAGAAGAGAAAATACTGAAAGACCACTGCGATATGGGTATCTTTGTTGATATTTATCCTATTGATGGCCTTTCAAATACTTATGATGGCGCAAAGAAAGCATACACTATAACAGATAGGCTGCGAGCAAATCTGCTTCGTATCATTGATAAAAAGCAGAATCAAATCGAATTTAAACAGATTCTGACAGATCCAAGATATTTCATTTCGAATATCATTTTACAATTTAAAGGCCTCTCACGTGTTCAGATGGAATTGGAAAGAGCTGCAAGAAAATTCCCATTTGAAGACAATAAATACGTTGGCATTCCAAATTGGAATTGGATTAAACTTGTATATAAACGAGAATGGTATGAGAATTTTATAAAAGCGCCATTTGAAGATTCCGAATTTTTCATTTCAAAATACTATGATGACATACTTCGTGCCGAATACGGAGATTATATGCAGCTTCCTCCAGTAGAAAAACGAGTGTATCATCATGGTTATATAGCATACAAAAGATAATTATGAAAAAAGCAAAAGTAAGAGCAATAGCCTTCTACCTTCCCCAGTTCTATCCTACACCAGAGAATGACGAATGGTGGGCGCCCGGCTTTACAGAATGGACTAATGTAGGCAAGGCAAAACCCCTGTTTCATGGACATTATCAGCCACGTGTTCCTGCCGATTTAGGCTATTACGACCTACGTGTTCCTGAAACACGTGAGAAGCAGGCACAATTAGCAAAAGAAGCCGGTCTTGAAGGCTTCTGTTATTGGCATTATTGGTTTAACGGTCGTCGTCTTTTAGATCGTGTGTTTAGAGAGGTTGTAGAGTCCGGCACTCCCGACTTCCCATTCTGCCTTTGTTGGGCGAATCATTCCTGGTATGCTAAGACTTGGGATCCTAATTCACCTGATAGGCTGCTGATCGAGCAGACCTATGGAGGTGTGGAAGATTTTACGGCACATTTTAATGCTATGTTGCCTGCTTTTAAAGACGAAAGATATATAAAGGTTGATGGCAAACCAGTTTTTGGAGTATTCGACATTCATTTCCCCGATTTTAAACTTTTTAAGGAAACATGGAATCGCTTGGCTAAAGAAAACGGTTTGAACGAGTTCTATTTCTTCGGATTGTGTCAACAGACATATGAAATACCTGCAGCAAAGGAAAACGGATTCGAGCACATTGTGGCAGGCACTCTTGTTGAAGCACATTATCATGCCGATTCAAAGTTGCGTCGTCGCTGGGGGTTCTTTAAACGCAAGCATTTCCATGTTCCGTATGTAGTGGAATATCGTAAGTATGTTGATTTTGCAATAAACTATTACAAGGACAATTATGAGCAATCTCCTTGGATGATTCCTTGTATAGAACCAGGATTCGACCATTCTCCAAGATCTACTTATCGAGGTACCGTATTCAACCATTCCACTCCTGAAGAATGGGGGCGTTTATGCCACAACGTCATAAATATGGTTGATTCCAGCAAAAAACATGAAGAGAAGCTTCTGTTTGTCAAGGCATGGAACGAATGGGCTGAGGGTAACTACATGGAACCCGATATTGTTTATGGTAAGGGCTTCATAGAAGCAATGGCTAAAAGTATGTTCTAAAGATAGTTTATGATTTCTATTGTTATACCTTTATATAATAAAGAGGCCTCTATTAAACAATCTCTTAAAAGTGTTTTATCACAATCTTATGAAGACTTTGAGGTTGTTATAGTAGATGATGGCTCGACGGATGGATCTGTGGCTGTTGTTAAATCAATTACAGACCATCGTATACGTTTGATAAAGCAGCAGAATGGTGGACCAGGAAGCGCTCGTAACAATGGTGTTATACAATCATTTGGAGAATGGGTGCTTTTTTTAGATGCAGATGATGAATTGTTGCCTGAAGCTTTGATGACTTTTTATAAAATAATGATAGCTAATAAAGAGGCAAACGTCATTGATTGCGTACAAACTGTTCAAAGTGGTAACAAAACATGGAATGAACCCCATACTCTAGTTGGGTATAGTTGTAATCCATATAAAGATTGGTATTTTGAACGTATAGGTCCAGGTTCTAATCATTCTATATTCAAGAGAAATTTGTTGCTAAAGTTTCCTTACAATGAGAATTTTCGTAGATATGAGGATGCCGAATTCCTAATGCGTTTATTGGGCCATTCTATACTATATTCTTCGATGGAGCCTGTTTCTCTGGTTCATACAGAGTTTTCTTCTGCTAGCAAAATTAGAAAAGATATAAAAACCGATTACGTCGGAAACCTTAAATTTCAAGGGTCTTTTTGGAAAAGAATGTGCGACTTCAAACTATATTTAGAGGAGCGTGTACGTTATGGAGAAGACTGTGAAAGATTGTATCCAAAAATGAAATACAGATATGATCTGCTTCTTATTCATAAAATATTGTTCAAACTAAAAAGGTTTATATGAAACTAAAAGAGTTTATAAAAACGCTTGCTCGACCAGTATACTTTTTTTCTATCCAATTATGGAATATGGTTACAGGAAAGCCTCGTGCTAAGGGCTTCATCTTTATGCTGCATCGTGTTGCTGATTGGGAAGATGATAAAATAGTATGGAATGAGAACATGAAAGTCTCACCGGCAAAATTGGATCAAATATTAACAGAGCTGAAGCAAAAATATGATGTTATAAGGCTTGAAGAAGTTCCTAAGAGATTAGCTGGTAACATAAAAAAGAAGTTCGTTTGTTTCACAATGGATGATGGTTACAAGGACAATTATACAAATGCATTGCCCATATTCCAAAAACATAATATCCCTTATACGATATTTCTAGCCACAGATTTCATGGATAAAAAAGCCATATTGTGGTGGTATGAAATAGAAGATCTGATCCAAAAGAACGATACAATCGTACTGTCAAACGGAATGTCTTTAAACACTAAGTCAAAGGCAGAAAAAGCTGATGCTTTTTTAAAGATTCGCGAAATAATATTAAAACAAGATCAATTACATTTATACGATTCTTTGAATCAGTTGTTTAATGCTTATGACATAGATTGGTTTGCAAAGAGTAGAGAATTAGCATTAAGTTGGGATGAGGTGCAAAAACTTAAGCAAGAAAAGTTAGTAACCTTAGGAGCACATACCAAGCATCATTATAATTTAAAAGCATTGCCAGATGTTTCAGATGTAATAGACGAAGTGGAATATGGATATAAGATACTGGAAAATAAGGCAGACTTGCATCCTGTTGTATTTGCTTATCCCTTTGGCTCTATAAATGAAGCAGACAAGAGGGAATTTAAAGCTCTTTCTAGCATGAGTGATAAATTTGAGTTAGCAGTAAGGGCGTGTGGTGGTCCTGTTACAAATCTATCTACAGATTATTTTGCTCTTCCCCGAATTATGTTAACTGAGGACTATACTTATTTAACATTACTGAGATATAAAAAAATATGTGTAATATAATTGTGTCGATATGGAATCAAAAAGAGTTTTATGGATAAGTGGTTCTGGATGCTATATACCTAATGCCAAGAGAAAAATTGGTTATAATGGTGGTAGCTGGGCGACCTCAATACAAAAAGCATTGTTAAAAAAAGAAAACATAGTGTTGGCATGTGCATTCTGTAAGGATGGTGAGCCACAAAAGGTTATTCAAAATGGTGTGACGTACTATCCTGTGCCGAACCACACTAAGTCGAAGAAGGACAAAATCATTGACTTATGGAAAATCAAAGACGTCACTCGCGACGAGATTCTTTGGCCTTATTATGAGGAAAAGTTCAGAAACATTATAGAAGACTTCAAACCTGATGTCATCCATATATTTGGTTCTGAATTATATCAAAACTTGGCTGCTTTAGTTACAGATGGTATCCCTACAATATTACATATTCAGGGTATTTTGTCTGAATGTATCTTTAATCTTCTTCCACCGTCGGTTTCTAAATGGCAGTATTATATGAGTGGAAAGGGTCTGAAAGGCAAGTATCACAACTATCAATACTTGGCTTATTGGCATCGTAGCGTTCACCGTGAGAAAGCCATACTGAAAGCTGTACCTCATGTGATAGGTCGAACAGATTGGGACAGACAGACGTTGGCAGTATTGAACCCAAAAGCTGAGTATCATTATGGCGGAGAGATTCTTCGTGATGTTTTTTATGAAGATAAGAAACGAGTTCTCCCATCTAAAGTAGTTATATCGACAACAATTTCTGCTCCACTATATAAAGGATATGATGTCATCCTAAAGGTAGCCAACATTCTGAAGAACGAAATCGGAATGGACTTCGAATGGAATGTTTATGGCAATGTACAGCCGGAATTTATGGAGAAGCATACTGGATTGAAGCATGAGAATCTGAATGTTAATCTTAAGGGAGTGGCTACCGCAGAACAGTTACGTGATGCTTTGGTTAATAGTACTTTGTATTTCCATTCCTCTTACATAGAGAACAGTCCGAATTCTGTTGGTGAAGCTCAGCTCGTAGGCATCCCTGTTGTTGCAAGCAGGGTTGGTGGCACCGATTCTATGGTAGAGCATAGCAAGACTGGTTTTCTTTATCCTGTAACAGATCCATATATGGCTGCTTATTATATCAAGCGATTGGTAGAAAACCAGAAAGAGAATATCTCAATGGGTAAAGCTGCAAGAGAGGTTGCATTGGTTCGTCACGATAAGCAGGCTATAGTAGAAGGTCTGTTGAAAATATATGACGACATTGTAATAAAGTCGTAAAGCAATATTGGGTATTTCTGCCGATTGCGTGGCTGGAGGAAATCCGTGCAGGGTGATAAAAGTATAAACAAAAACTTTTAATAACAATAAGATATGTAGTTTTGCATAAACTAATGCAATATAATGACACGTATGGTCTCACCGAAATGATGTCTGTCATATATCATGAGTTTTACGAGTTGAGCAAAGCAAAACATTAAGTAGACAAGTGAAAGTATTGGACCATGGCTTTAACTTCGTACAAGTGAAATATCCTACTGTTTATCAGTGGTAAAGGCGTATAACGATGTTGCTGATTTTTTAGTGGATCAAAGATTCTGATCTAAATAAAACAATTCATAAGTGAGAATATGACAACTTATAATAAACAAAACAAAAGAAGGATAAAGGTGTTGGCTTATGCCTACCAGTTTCAGGAGATGTTCCTCTCGAAGGACATTTTCCTGATTCCTTACTATATAGCTAAAGAACTTGGAGGCGAGTGTACGTATCTGTACACCGAAAACTTGGGTAATACGGAGATACCGGGCGAACACCGCGGAGTTGCCATCAAGAAGACTTGCAACACCAACCAATGGCAGGTTTTCTTGCAAGAAATAGTGTCTCACTCAAAGGATATTGATGTGTTGTTCCTCACTGGAAGCAGTGCGGTACATATGTTCGCTACTTATTTGTATAAGAAGCGTAATCCGAATGGTCGGGTGGTGGTGTTCGGAGACATGGAGCCACCCCAGGCTCGTGAACTAAACAAGAACGGATTCCATTATTCAGGTGGTCTTGCGGGATGGGTGAAGGATAGATTGACAGATTATTTCTTCCGTCATGTCACATATCTTGTGGCAAACACTGTGGCATACAATCTGATGGCGGATCTTTGGCAACGCAAGCATTGGAGCGGGTTGCTCCATTTCTATCCATGTCTGGATGATGAGAAGTTTGAGTCGTATGGCTTGCAGCGTAGACCATTTGCCGAAAAGGAAAACATCATGTTGTGTGTGGGCCGAATCGGTTGCTATCAGAAAAACACCGAAATGCTTTTGAATGCTCTGCGCAATGTGGATTTGAAAGACTGGAAGATATATATGCTTGGTCCTATCACAAGTAGTTTCAATCTGAATGAAGGCGATAATTTTCAGAAAACAATAGACACTTTTTTTGAAGAATATCCGCATCATAAGGGTAAGCTTGTTTTTACGGGTATGATTTACGATCAGAAGAAAGTGTTTGAATATTACAATCGGGCGAAGGTGTTGCTTGCAACTGCAAGACATGAAGGTTTTGCAAATGTCTACAGTCAAGCTGCAGCCTTTGGGTGTTATGTCGTAAGTACAGATGTTGGCGGAGCAGATGTGTGCTCAAATGACTGGAAGTTTGGGGTAAAACTTAATCAAAACGATGATGAGAGATTGGCCGAAGTCTTAAATGGTATAATTGAAGGTTCTTTGAAAATTCCTGTAGAACATGCGTTATCATTTAATTCAATGTGCTATAGTTATCGTGTAAATACATATTTATTGCCTATAATAGGATGTCAACCTCTGTCAACAGGCCATAATGTATTATAAGAAGATGGATAGAGATATAACTTTTGATTTGATGAAGGGCGTTGCAATAATTGCAATGCTTTGTGGGCATTGTATAATTCCACAGACTTTACATCATTTTATTTACATGTGGCATATGCCTTTGTTTTTTATTGTATCTGGTTATTTTTATCGTACTAAACCGTTTAAAGACTTTTGGCATGGTACATTTAGGAGTTTGTTTGTGCCATACGCTTTTACATGTTTTGTGGCATTTATGTTGGCATTTGTCTTGAATTTGGAGAATTATCAAAAAATAATTTATGGTACATTTGGTATTTCTTCTGCTTGGTTTGGTAGTAATACTGTTGTAGGTTATGGTGGTAATGGTCCATTATGGTTTCTGATGGCTTTGTTTTGGTGTCGTTTTATATATGATACATTGCAGAGATTTATTAGCAACAAATACTTATTGGGGGGGGGTAGTGGCAGGCATTTCAATATTAGGCGCTTTTATAGGTAACAAATATTACATACCATTTTACTTGGCTCATGGAATGATTGCAACTATATTTTATTATGTTGGTCATTTAAGCCATAAATATAGCATTAATAAATTGAGTTTTAAGCATTGGCATTTACTATTACTGGGTGCATTTATAATAGCAGGAATGAAAGTCGGTGAGCCTTATTTTTTTGCATTGTATTTTCCCAACTTTATCATCAATACATTTGCGGCAATAAGTACAACGGGTGCTATTTACTTCATATCTAGGAAATTAAAAAATACCCAAACTTTATGTTTTATATCAAATATTGGTAGATTGAGTTTATTACTGCTTTGTAT
>ERZ1026870.641-NODE-641-length-18892-cov-11.936720_pt1 | contig 18892 bp, 23 predicted proteins | sample MGYA00380165_ERZ1026870 | MGnify/ENA primary metagenome ERZ1026870 (study PRJEB33269, sample SAMEA4719801) | human gut metagenome | biome: human-associated habitat; feature: organic feature; material: feces | place: Cameroon | collected 2013-10 ...
AGAAAATTATGTATTAAATATATTTTTATTTTTCACATCTCGTAAATTCTCTGTATTTTTGCTTGAAAACCAACGAGTTAGGAATATTTTCTCAAAAACGAAGAAAAATCGCAACTTCTCAGAAATAACGAAAATTCTATGGCAAACTACAGAAATGAACTACTAAACAAATCAACATCGGCTGAAAAATCCGTGTGTAGAATACTAAGCGCATTGAATGTGCAATTTATAAGGCAGTACCCAGTTAGAACAGCACGAAAGTGCTTTTATATAGATATATACATACCGAAGCTCAAACTTGCTATTGAGGTAGATGGTAAATACCATTTCACGGACAATCAAAAGCGACTTGACAGCAACAGAAGTGCGTGTTTGCGTAGGTTGGGAATGCACATATATAGGATAAACAATTCAAATGCCTATTCCGCAGACAAGGTCAAGAAACTACTAAAAGCGTTCCAAAATAAGGAAAATGCAAGAAAAATAGCGAAAATCTAAATTCAACATCAAGAGCAACAAACATAACTATCTACATTTGTGATTATCATTTAATAAAAAATCTAATGAAGAAGAAACTGATTAACGCGTTGAAAACCTTGTATCATGACAAGGGTTTTAACCAAACGGAACTTGAGGAGTTGGCAGACATTGTTGGTCAAAATCTCACAGAAGATTCTACAGAGGACGATATTAACAACGCTGCAAGCGGTGCATCGGTTTATGTAGGCTTTATGCAGAAGTTCGGTAATCGTTGTGCATCTGCCGTTGAAAATAAGTACAAAGGCTATATTAAGCCAGAGCCTAAACAGCCCGAGCCGAAAAAGCCAGAAGGAACATTGACAAAGGAGCAAGTAGAAGAAATGCTTAGAACGGGTATTGCTGACGCATTGAAGCCCTACAAGGAAGCAGAGCAGAACAAGCGACTTGCAGGTATCTTGTCTGCACATAGCAAACTAAAGAACATACCCAGCAAATTCGTTGGACGCTACAAACTTGAAAAAGAGGAAGATGCAGACAATCTTGCTTCTCAGATTGAACAAGACTACGCGGAAGAGCGAAAAGAAATTCTGTCATCATTGGGAATTTCCGATGTACCACCTCTTGGTAATGGTAGCGCAGATTCGGATGATGATTTTCTGAAGAAAATGCAAGATGCACAGAAGGCTCTTGCCCCTAAGTCTTAGTAAGTAACTAACAAATAAACGAACAAAAGATGATTTACAAAGAAACAATCCCTTCTAATATCCCTGAAGGTGTTTGGGATGAAAAGTCTTGCGTGCGTAGACAGAGCGGTTTTACTATTGACCAATCCAAGTTGCCTGCAACATTGAAATGGTTGTCTAAGGGTGCTCCCCTTGCGCTTAATTCAAACGGAAAGGTCGTGTTGTGTAAGACTGCAAAGGTTTACGAAAACGCTACTAAATCGGCTACGGAAATCAAGGTTGACAAGAACCATAACTTTATGGTTGGCGACACTATCGCAGGTTCTGCCATTAGTGCTATTGACTCAAGCAATGAAAACTTTGACAAATTCACAATCGCTGCACTTGCGGAGAAAGCCGATAAGGGAGCAGTCCTTGATGATGGTAATGCAAGCAATGTTGTAGGTCTTAATTACGCAACAGTCGAATTGGACGGCATGCAGAGTTGCACACCAACCCTACAAGCATACGAAATTGAGGAAGACACATTGCCTTACTACCTCAATGACGCAATCAAAACTGCACTTACTTCGCGTCATGCGTTTAAGCTTTAAGTACTAACACAAAAACATTAACAAATATGGATTCTTTAATCAAAGAGCTTGAAAAGCCGAAGCGTTTTGACGCATTCATTCAAGAGCAGATGAAGAACTCAACCTATGTTGCCGAGTGGAAGAGCGAGATGCCTTCGCCTGAATATTGTGCATCTAAGGTTTATAATACTTATGTTGCAGAATATGCAGCAGCAATGGTTGGTTCTGTTATTGACAAGAATGGCGAGAAGCCAACCCACCAGATGCCAACTGCAAAGCAGTTGATTGGTTCATTGAGCCGTATTGCCGATGAGTGGCAAATGGATAACGATAGACTTGACCAATACTATATCCTCGAAAGACGATACCGAGATAAGCAGTATTCGTTCTCGCAGGAGCAGCGTAACGTAGAGTATGCTAAGTTGGTTAAGTTCTTGTTTGACCCGTTTGAGAAGGCTGTAATCGCTCCTCATAAGCGTATTGATATGCTCTACTTCGAGGGCTTATTCAACGGCACACAGACCGTAAACGACAGCAATAACACAAAATCAGGCGTAACTTACACCTACAAAATTGGTGTTAAGAAGTTTTATGCAAAAGTTGCTGCATGGGGTAACGAAAATTCTACTCCTCTTGACGATATTCAAGAGATTGTGGACTATCTTGGCTCACAAGGTAAGACTGTCATGAAGATGCGTATGAGTGTGCGTACATTCCGCAAGATGTGCAAATCAAAGCAGTTGCGTGATGTGTTCAAATTGAAACTTGGCAAGGTTGATGTATCAGCTGCACGTGTATCTTATAACGAAGTAAACCAGTATCTCGAATCGATTCTGTTACCGACAATCACAATCGAGAAGGAGCGTTACTGCATTCTTGCTGATGGTAAATCAACGAACATGACGAAGGATGACCGCGTTGTATTCCAGTGCGCTGATACAGTTGCGGTGCTGAAAGTTGCTGACACTCTTGAATCGGTTGACCCCCTACCCAATAAGACTTACTCAACATACGACAACAACCAAGTTGGTATGTGGCGTAATGAGAAGGGACGTTTTATTGATTATGAGATGTGGGCGCACCCTGTGTTTACTGGCAAGAATAACTACTACATTCTTGAAACAGACAAAACGGGTGAAGTAACAGAAGATAATTAAGTAGAAACTACATAGAATGTTTTTTGTTGAGTTATGAATAACAGAGAAGCAGTTGCAGCCACTATTGAACCTTATAGTGTGTCTGATGATAGCTTGGATAAAGCATTGATAGATGCAGGAGAACGCTTCGGGGAATGTGCTCCCGAAGAAACCTATTCCTTAAAGGGAAAGAAGTGTGTTGCACTTGCTTCGATGTTATGCTTATCGAAATTGCGAGTTCTTGAAAGCGAAAATATCGGAGGTATATCGCAATCGTATGCTATTACCAAGATTGACAAAGCTATTCAAGCTATAGCCAATGACGCAGGAATATCAGCAGACCTCGTTCTTGCTGATGATGGCGAAAACACAATTAAAGTAATAAGTATATGAAACTCGATGATTCTATCCAGCTACAAAAAAGAATAGAGGGTACAGATGAACAACTCAACCCTACAGAAACAACTGAATGGCTTGAGCTTGGTAAATGCAAGATTATCCCCAACAATTCTGCAGCTAAGATAAGCGGACACGATGGGCATGATTACTCCTATTCTTACACGATTTTCCTACGAAAACCAAAGAGCAATGACAATATCCCTCGCGAAAATGATTTGGTACACATTACAAAGAAAGATGGTACTATTGATAAGGATATTCGCGTGATTGGATTTGTCACATTAAGAAATTGGCTAAAGTTATGGCTAAAGTAGAAAGCTTTGGATTCGATGAGGTGCTGAGGAAACTTGGTTCACAGAGAAGCAGCCAGAAACCACATTTTGACACTCGCATCCTAAGGGAATTGACAGTCATTGCCGAAGAAACTTGCAATGCTGCTCGCGATACCTACCCTTCACGTGATAGCGGAGGGTACGACGACCACACACACAATCTTCGTGGAAGCATGGGCTTTAAAATTTTCTTTGAAAGCAAGGAGGTTACAAGTGGTGGTTTTGATGGCATGGGTAGTGCTGATGGCGAGAGTGCTGCTCGAACTGCATTAAGCAAATTTGAAGCGAAAGGCTCTTTGTGGGAAGTCGTGGTTGTAGCTGGAATGGAATACGCACGATACGTTGAAGCGAAAGGCTGCAATGTAATATCATTCTTGCAAAGTTCTCTCGATAAGAAAATAAAAAAACTTATTCAAGACATAAACGATAACAAGATATGAACGGAATGCAAGCAGTAACAGACCTTGCGCTATATTTGAGCAAGAAAATAAAAGATGTGGCGGTGTTCAAAATAGAGAAACCCGTGAATTACGCATTACCTTACATCTGCTTGAATTACCTTTCAATCTTATACGGCTCGTGGGTTAATACAAGTTGCATTGTGAATGTCAATATTCACGTACCAGACTTGAATAACGGAATGCCTGACACGCTAAAACTGCAACAAATAAGTCAAAGCGTGATGGAGTTAATTCCACCAAAGAACACCACGACCGAAGATGACGAGCGTGAGCTTATTATCAATGGTAGTTGGTATCACTTAGAAGCTGATAGTAACTGCATTAAAGACGTTGATAATACTCACTTCGTAAATCTTAGAGTTCAAGTAACATTTACAAACTAAGCATTTAACGACAATGGCAAATAAAACTGGTGCATACGGTATTGAGCATATTAAGTTTGCTCCACTTGTTGACAAACCTAATGTAAAGGGTGGTAACCTTGGCGGTGATACGCTAACGGCTACCCCTGCATTTCCCTCTAAGTGGGAGGAATTTAGACTAAAAGCAATCGTTAAGGATTCTCTTAGCTTTAACGACCAAGCACCTTCGACAAACAATATCGAGATTGAGGATAGTGATACCTATTACGCTACGTTGCAGAGTGACGCAGGTACAGAGGGATTTACTGTTCAGGTCTACGATATGAGTAAGGAAGCTGCAATGTTTTTCTTCGGCTACAAGGAGGGGACAGACGGCTATATTGAGGAAGACCCTAAATTTAAGTTGCAGAATCATGCCGTCCAGATTCAAACAAAGAGTACCGATGAGTTCCCCTCAAAGATTTTCGAGTGGGCGAACATGAAACTCGTTGTAACTAAGGCGGGTACTATCGGTAAGAGTGGTTTCCCTAACATCAATATCGAATGTACAAAGCAAGCGGTATTTGATGTTCTTACGGGTGATGAAATGCCTTCTACTCGATGGAAACCCGATGCAGGTGTTACATCAAGCAATACGGGACATGACCATTCTAAAGTAGCGAAAGCGTAAACGTATTGTGTGATTGTTCATTCATGTTTTTTGGCGGCACAACGGGTCATACCGCTGTGCCGCTTTTTAATTAAAATCGAAAAATAAATGACGAAGATTAGCACAGAAGAAACATTTAGTGAGAAGGGTACTTGGATTAGATTTGGCTTGTTACCCGTACATCTTAAACCTCTCACGCTCGCCCAAATTTGGGAGATTGGCGAACTTGTAAACACTTGTGAGCAACTGGATATTCAGGGCACATTTAATGGCATCGAAAAGATGTTATCTATGCACAAGGATATTAGAGTACTGCAAAAGGTTGTCATAAAAGCCATTTTCCGCAGCTCTATTGCAAGATTTTTATTCGGATGGTACATTGCTAAGAAAACCACAATGACGCGCTATAACGAAGTTATTGCGTTCTGCGCACAAAGTTTCAATGCACCCTTTTTTTTTCAATCTATGACTTTCCTAAGAGGAGCAAAACAGACGACGACGAATACTCGCGCAGCACAAGTCCATGGGGGTTCATCGGAGGAGTAATGAAGTATTTCCGCATGAGCTACGATGAGGTGGTCTTTAAACGCAGCTATCTCAATTTGCTCTTGCTGAATGCAGCAATCCCTTCAATCAAGCCTTTAGATGAAGATAATGAAGATGAACCACCAAGCAATAATAACACAAATCAAGTAAAACCAAAGCGCAAGAGCTACGCTAAGAATGACAATGGTAATAGCTTTTTTGCTTCTCTAATGTAAAGATACAAAATGGAAGATATTGATGGCGCAATAGGCATCAGAGCCACGATTGATGCAAGTGACGTTCAGAAGAGCGCAAATGACTTCATAAAGGCTATCCAAAACATGGCTAATGAATCAGACAAGGCTGTTAATACGATGGCTGACGGATACGGATTTCTTATGGAACAGATAAGCAAATTATCTGAAGCTATCGATGCAGCTAAAGGTAAACTAACAGCTATTTCTGGTTCAATGGCTAATGTTGCACCTAAAGACAGTGGCTCAGTTCAAGCCTACGAAGATTTGAAGGCACAAGTTGACGCGCTTACACAAGTTAATGATAGTCTTAAAGCTAAACTTAACGAAACAACTGCAAACATTGCAGCGCAAGCAAAAGCAGCAGATACGGCTACGGGGTCAATGAGAGAATTTGATTCCGCATCTCAGAGCATGGGCAACAATAATATTGCATCAGCAAGTGCCAAGACGAAAGGCGAAATAAAAGAACTTGCAGATGGGATTACTTTCCTTACGGAACAAACGGCACTCGCAAGTAAGGAGTATGAGCAACTTGCGCAGCGACTTGACGAATTGCAGCAAAAGAAGCAGAACATTAGTAAATCTAATATCCCGACAGAGAGTTTTGCGGATTCCAAAACGGGAGAAGTGCAAGTAACAAGCAAAGATACGGCAATGGCAAGTGTTAACACCGAGATAGACCAAACACAAGCCAAGATGACGACCTTACGCGACATTATTGCGCAGAATAGAGATGAGATAGCTAATTGTTCACAGCGCATGAATGAACTTGGTAATCAAACCTCGCAAACATCATCTAAATCGGTTACATTGCGTACAGAATTACGTAATGCAAGACAACATGTCGCTGAAATGATTTTATCAGGGCAACAGAATACTGTTGAATTTGGTAAAGCCGTGAATGAAGCCAACAAATTACAAGCTGCTTTTAATAAAGCAAGCATGGCTATTAGTGGCAAGAACCTTGCTTTTAATTCGTTTAATATGCTCTCTACATCTATAAATGGTGTAACGGGAGCATTGTCTACATATATGGGTATCGCAGGTCTGTTTACAAGTGACCAAGAAAAATTGACCGAAGTCCAGAAGAATCTACAATCTGTGATGTCTATATCTATGGGTGTGCAGCAGTTAATGAGTGCAGCTACGCAAATTAGCGTAAAATTGAACACTCTTAAAGCTTCTGCACTTGCAGCAGTTACAGCGTCAACTGAAAGTGCGACAGTCGCTGAAGGAGGTAAAGCAGTAGCAGATGAAGTGGGAACAGCAACTGCAATCACGGCAACTGCTGCGAACTGGACACTTGCAACAGCTATCAAGGCTGTAAGTGTAGCAATCAAACAAATCCCCGTGCTCGGTTTTATAATTGCAGCTGTTGCAGCACTTGTGGAAGGTGCGGTTGCTCTGTATAATTGGATTACTAAATTGACCCCAGAGCAAGAAGCAGCGAGGGATGCAGCTAAAGCCTATGGCGAGCAAATCAAGAAGAATAACGAAACTATGCTTGGTCAATCTAAGCAAGTAGCAGAGAATGTCGTAAAATACAAACAACTGCAGAATAAATACAACGAGGTCAAGAATGATAGTAAGAAACTTAATGCTTTTATAAAGGACAACAAACAATCATTTGAAGACCTTGGCTTTTCAATAAACAATGCAACCGAAGCCGAGAATATGTTACACAAGAATTCGGACAAGGTTGTTGAATCATTCCGTTTGCGAGCAAGAGCAGCAGCACAAGCGCAAGTTGCAATGGATAGCTATGCCAGAGCGTATAAACTACAACTGGAAGCAGAGGGATGGATAAACTCTGCTAAATATGGTCACATGCGCCACAATGAAGATGACCGAAGAACTGCAATCGCAAAAGGACAAGCAATGCTCAGAGAATCCAAACGAATGACTTCTGTTGGTGATAGGGCAATGAGCGATTCAAATAAAACTACAGCCCAACTCAATGCACATAATCAGAAATACGGAATTGCTGTTACAAAAACTGAAGGAAAAACCACGAAACATACCAATAGAGGTCATGGTGGTGGTTCTACGAATGAAAAAAGTCAAGCACAGATTGATTATGAAAATCTGAAGAAATGGAGTGAATTATTCTTATCAGAAAGTAATTCGTATCACGATAAGCTAAAAGAATTCTATCAGGCAAGTTTTGATATAAAGGAGGATGGCAGTAAGAAGAGCTTATTGCTTATTGAAAAGCAAAGACATGAGCAGCGCAAGGCTCTTGTTGATTGGTTGAACGAACTTGCTGATAAGCGCAGAGATGTTGCTAAAGAAGTTTGGATAAATTCTAAAGAAGGTCGTAACGAATTTCAATGGTCACAAACAGCGCAAGGTAAGATGTCACGCGAAGAATGGGTGACTGAATTGACGAAAAAAAATCCAGATATTGATTCAGTCTTTACTCAGATGATGGATATGGTTGACAAGAAAGCTGATTCTGATAGGAATAAGGTTATTGACGATGTTATCAAGGATTACAATAGTAAACAAAAAAGCCGATTATCAGCAATGAAGAAGCTAAAGAATGATATTGAAGTTCTTGAGGAACAACTTAATCAGATTGAGGATAAATCTCAGAAGCAGCGCATAAAGAATGCTATAAATAACGCACGCGAGCAACTTGCATGGGTAGAGCAGTCCAAAGGCGCATGGAACGAGTACTACCAGAAGTACGGAACATTCCTTGAAAAGCGTGCTGCACTTGAAGAAAAGTTTAAGCACGAAACGCAGGGAATGGATAAATTATCAGCTGAATACAAAACAAAGGAAAAAGAAAAAGAAAATGGTGTCAAGGCTCTTGAATTTGAAGAAATAAAGAAACAACTTAACTGGGAAGATGTCTTTGGTGACCTTAGCCGTTTGGGTAAATCCGCATTAGCAGATTTGCAACAGCAACTTGAAGCACTTATCCAAAACGATAAGAATCTTTCCGTTGAGAGCATTAAAACCATAAACGAAGCCATAAATAAGGTACGTGCAGAACAAGCCAAGAAAGGCTCGTTGATTGGTAATATGTTTAGCTCTTTCCGAGATTTAAAGAGCAAGAAGAACGCAGCGGATAAAGCTAAAAGTGATGTCGAAAATGTCGCTGGTGGCTCTATTTGGAAACGCTATAAGGAAGCTGAAAATTCATCTGACACAGAAAAGAAGGCTGAAATCAGAAATGAACAAGTATATGACCCAGTAAGTAAGAAACTTATCACATTTGGCGAACTCCTTGACCGCGCTGCAAAAGCGACAAAAGAATACACCGAAGCAATAAAGACTGCTAATGAAACAATAAAGTCCGTAGGTAGTGGATTCAAGACTTTATCCACTATGGGCAAGGATGTCAGCGGAATGCTTGAAAAATTCGGTGTAAGTATGCCTGATGGTCTTACACAAGTCTTTGACGGGTTCGGTGAGATTGGTGATGCTTTTGAAGGCTTCGACCTGACGAAGATAGGCTCATTCTTGGATGTTGGTAATTATGTTCACGCAGTTACTGGTGTTGTTAGCGGTGTCGCAGATGTATTCGTTGGATTTGCTAAACTCTTTGGTCACGGCAGCGGAGAGAAGGCATACAAGCAAGAACTCGCGCATTATGAGAAATTGTCTGGTATCTGGAGCGACCTTATTGACAAAAAGAAAGAATACATCGACATGAGCTTTGGCAATGAAGCGAAGAAGGCTATTGCAGAAGTTGAAGCACTCTATAAGGCAGAAGAAAAGAGCATTAAAAACGTGACAAGAACATTCCTTAGCAAGCGTTCGTTTAATGCGCATTCACAAGCCTATAGAGCAAATGAAGCTATCAATAATGCTGGTGGATTTAACAAATGGAGTAGCTTGGCAGGAGTTAACATATCACGCATTGAAGATTTATATTCTAAGAATTACACCTACGACCAACTTGTTAAATTAAAGGGTGCTGATAATGGTGAATTTTGGGCTTCACTCGGTACTGAGATGCAAGATTATCTTGATAAGCTAATTGAGTGCAAGAAAGGTACAGAAGATTTTCAGCAAGAAGCACTTGAAAAACTTACTGGTGTAAAGTTCGATGACATGTACTCAAACTTTATGAGCGCACTAACAGACATGAGTAAGAGTGCAGACGATTGGGTCTCTGATTTTAAGGACAAAATCCGAAGCGCAATTATTGAGAACATGATGGGCGAAAAGGTTAAGTCATGGATGAAGGATTACACCGAAAGGTATCAAGCAGCAATGAAGGCTGGAAACGGCATAATTTCCGAAGCGCAGAAGCAGCAGTTTATTGACGAAGCGAAAGAAATGAGTAATAAGTTCTACGAAGAACGGAAACAAATTACCGAAAATGTAGGGCTTGGTAAATCATCAACAGAAAGCACTAAGTCAAGTGGTTTTGCTACTGCGTCAGAAGAAAGTATTGAAGAACTCAGCGGTCGTGCGCTTGCTACCAACGAAGCTCTGTATTCAATACGAAACCAACAACTCATTGACGCTGCTACATTGGTAAGCATTAACGATGGCTTGCAAGTAATTGTAACAATCGAGAACAAGCGTAATGCGTACTACGATGAGAGTATTGAGATTCAGCGCACATCGGTTAGCCATTTAGCAGCTATCGAAAAGAATACAAATGAGCTGTACACGATGAACGCTAAATTGACTAAAATCGAAAAGAACACAAGAAATATGTAACGGTATGATAGAACAAGCAAAAATCAATGGCAAGGATTTATGGAGCGAGTATAAAGCGAACCTCATTAAGGGTGCATATCACACACTCACGGGAGCTCTCGTCTTTAAGGACTATGTTTCTAACACAAGTCGCTTAGAAGATGGCGATAGGGTTGTTCCGAGCAAATCTCCAATGATAAAATCACGCGAATTTACAATTCAGATTGCCGTAGAAGGAAGTAGTCACGTAAATATGATAGATTATTTTAACGCATTGGTAATGGATTTGGCTGGATATATTGATTTCAGTGTTCCAAAATTACAATGTGGGTTCAAACTTATATTGCGCGAAGTTACTGATGCGACAGACTACAAACTGCACGATGGTAGGCATTTAAGAATCGCTAAGTTTAAGTTCTATGAGCCCAACCCAAATAACAGATTCACAGTATGACAATATACGACCCATCAGGAACGAAACCACTTTACGATATGCCCGAAATTTACGAAGGGTGTGTAGAAAAGTTTACTCTTATGCAAGAAGATTACATAGAACTGCATTTCAATAGTGTAGACCCAATCTATTTTCCGATTGGGTCATACACTACGTGGAATGACAAGAAGTACTATATAATCGAAGCACAGCAGCCCTCATACGATGAAAGTACGGGTGGCTATAACTACGAGCTTAAATTTGAAGCATACTACCGAGCATGGCAGATGAAAATCTACAAGTACTCGCCAGATGTTGATAAAGAGAATGATAAAGAGAATGGTACAAGAGAAGCGGAATTTAGCCTAACTGCAAATCTTGAAAACCAAGTCAGCACCTTCGTTAGATGCCTTAACAAGGAGGGCTTCCGTTATAATGATAATAAAAAGTTCGAATACAAGGTAACTACTGATAGCGAAAATACTGCATACAAGAATTATTTCAACGAAGTTAAGACCATGACCTATTCATCGGTAAACTTCATTGAAGCTTTAAACCAGATTGCAGATGAATGGGATGCAGAATGGTGGGTTGAAGGAAATGTTATCAAATTCGGTAAGTGCCAAGATGCAGGTGAAGCGATTGAATTTAAGTTGGGTGAAAATGTAGTTTCGATGAGTGGTTCTAAGTCTGAAACAGATTATGCTACGCGAGTTTACGCATTCGGTTCGGACAAGAACTTGCCCAAGAACTACGGCAAGGGTGACGCTGTGTTTATCTTGGATGATAATCCGCAAATCAAAGATAATTATAGTTATTTTAAAACTGACAAACCTCTGTATTCGAATTTCTTCAATAAAAGTGATAGACTTGATAACTCAGACCCTATATTCAATCTGAAAACGGGTACTTTAGGCACATTAAAACCTTCAGGAACAAGTGGTATTTATTGTAGAACAGAGATTGTTGAATCATCTTCAATCGTGTTAGGTTCAGGTGAATATAAAGACACAACATTCTACTTAAACAAAAATGTTGAATCAACAAAATTTGGTATCTGTTTAGATTATTCATTTGCAGGAATTATTGGTACGGGGTCTATCTCGTATAGTGTAATCGCATTTGTAATCCTTTGTGGTGATAAGGATGGTTCTAAGCAGACTTTTAATGTCGGAGTAGATGTACCAGTTGAAAATGCAATCACGTCAGTTATAAAGTCTACAACCCAAATATCTGTAAGTAGTAATAACAAGTCAGGTTCTAAATATCTTGGTGATATTACGTTTCCAACATTCACTTTAACCAAAGAGCAAAATATTAGCATTAAGATATTAGTTGGGATACAATATTCAAACTCGTCTGCTAATGGTGCTATAAATTTTGGAATTGGTTATCCTTCGGGGGTATTTGCTGATACCTTGTCTTATTACAGAAATTCAAAAGAGGTTCTTACGAGAATTGCCGTTCAATATCAAGTAGAAGGAGGATTAAACACTGTGGAAGCGGTCTTAATAACATCCGCAGAACTATTTCCTGATTACGGCACGAACTATATCAAATTTAAGGGAATACGTAAGTATGAAGGTATAAAGGTCACGATTGACAACATCATTGAAAGCAAGTTGCCATCGTGGTACTTCGACAGCGAAAAGGATATTCAGAACTCCAAAAGCATTAAAGCAATAGCGGAAAGACGTTTATCTCTTCCAGCACCCTATTATGTCGAAGCGAGCAATGTTCCTTTCAACAGCCTTGTCGAGAAAGTCTTGGTCTTCGATGATATATATCCGAGCATAAAAAGCATTATCACGGATGTAAAACAAAAGAAGCAGTATGTCTACGAAAATGACGAAAAGACCGATATTCCGTATTATGAATACTACATACATACAGACGACTTTACGTTTGATGACGACTACAAACTCGACACAGCAGATAAGTTGGAAATCAAATTCCAAACGGGTGATTTATCAGGGCTAACCTTTGAAGCAATATTCAACCCAGAAGGACTACCACAACAATACTTCCAGATTGTGCGTCAACAATTCGATGGGGGTATATACCTTCCAAGTGACGCGATGCACCCAGAAAAAGGTGATGAGTTTATCTTGATTGGGTGGGACGCTTCAAGAATAGAAGACCTTGGTCTTATAAAAGATGCGGAAAAAAGATTGGCAGAAAGGACAAGATTCGAGATTGACAAGATGAATATTGACCCTACTACATACGAATGTACAATGTTCTCAGATTACACATACGGACTTGCGAATGAAACGCTTGTGACTGATGATAATGGTGTTGTGCTGACTGATGAAAGAGGGATTGCGATACGTACAGATGATAGTGCTTCAGGGCTTGACGAAAGCAACAAGAATATCGTTAAAATCGGTCAACGCGTAAAGCTATGGAATGCTGCATTCTTTGAAAATGGCTATCGTGACAGCCGAATTATAGGCTACGAGAGAAAGATGGATATACCTTATGATAGCCCAGTTTACATGGTGGGCGAAAAAGCAATATATTCTAAGTTCTCTAGCTTGGAAAAATCAATTAAACAAATTAAAAACAAGTAAGATGGAAACAATTAAATTGAGTGAGGTTCTCTCACGGTTAAACAAAACAGAAGGTCTTGCTACTGATGGCATTATTGTCTCGCGCAATGGCGAAACATTCAGAACGCAGACAGAGGATTTATCTCAAGCCACCACCTCGCAAGCAGGTATAATGGGAGTGGTAGATAAAATCTATCTCGAAACGCTTAAACCTTGGTTAAGGGGTTCGTTGGGCAGCTTTGATTCAAGTGAAACTTTTAACACCTACTTGGACGGGCTTACTTATGACAGCTTGAAGAGTGGTCGTTATGTAGTTTATTTGGGTGGTGTGCCCTTTTTTGTGACATTTACGTTGCTCTATGCCAAAGAGCAAATCTCGGCTGTATGGGTTGAGGGTAGCTTGATGGTGAGTGGTAACGCTATAAATTCGAACACGGGTAAGGGCGTGACTATTGCTTATAGATATCATAAAAATGGTGCTTGGGAAGCGTGGAAAACCATATACGATGATGTAAGGACAGACATACCTACTGCACAGACTTCGGCTAATGGCACAACTAAGAACTACATTTATTCAGCAAGTGGTGACGAGATGCACACGGCATTGAGTGGCAAGATATGGACGTACACACACGGAGATGGTAATTTGTTTCTACGCTTTAAGCATTGGGGTGCTAACAATGACACCAGTGAGAACAATTATAGCCAAGTAATGGTAGCTAATGCTTGGATAGGTGGAAATGGAGTTTTGCGAAGGGATGTGTACAGAAGGCTTGATAATTTTTCACTTCGCGAAGAAAATTCTACAGCCGATGCAGTGAACATTATAACTCCTATTTTTACTACTGGTGGTACACGTAGTTTTCCAATTTCTAAGGCTACAACCGCCAAGGCTGGTGTGATGACGGCTACTCAGGTGACTGCGTTGAACAAGGCGAGTGAAGACATACAAACGCTTAATGAGCGTATAGTAGCACTCGAGAAAAAGGTATCAGCATTAGAAGCAAAACTTAAATAACAGATAAGAGCCGATGGAAATAATTCAACAGATATGCACAATAGTATCTGGAGTAGCATTGCCGTTGTTTGGAGTGTTCATATTCTACGATGCAAAGAAACGCGAAGCAACTGCTAAGGCGAGCAAGGCAGAAGCGGACAACATTACGCAGTATGCAGCGCAATGGCGCGAGTTGTACGAAGAGAAGGTGAAGCACGAAGATGAACTCAACGAGAAGATTGATTCACTATACGTGCAATTAAACTTACAGCGTGACGAGTTGGCAAGGTTGAAGAAAGAAATGTCTGAACTAACAGTCAAATTTCAGTATGCCGAAAGCCAAAAGTGTACTGTTTACGGATGTCCTAACAGACAACCTCCGCAAATCATCTGTGCATCAAGTCATCATCCAGAGCAATGAAACTAACTAAGTACATAACAGAATTAGTTCGTGTAAATAGTGGTCATAGTAGTAAGGCATTCTTTCTTGTTGCAGTAACTTTGATTGGGTGTTTATTATTACTATGCGCTGCTTTCGTGTTGGTTTGGGAGGTTGTTGTTAATGGCACGATACACACCGACTTGATGGGATTAAGTGCATTCGTAGGGAGCGTTGCAAGCTTGTTTGTTACGGCTGGAGTAACCAAGGTTTATAGCGAGAGAAACGAAGCAAAAGATAACAAAAATGACGCACCAACGAATGATGCGCCATGAGGAAAGGGGAATTTGTAATTCTGCGTAAGCATTGCAAAGGTACAAATATCTTTTTATCCTTGTAGGATTTTGAAAGATATTTTGTTCTTTGATTCCAAAGATTGGAATATCAACTAAGAAGTATAAATTAAAACTTAAAAAAAACGATTATGGCAAAGTTATTGGCAGAAAAGGTAAAGTACATCATTGTGCATTGCTCGGCTACGGCTGAGGGTAAGCAGTTTAGTGCAAAGGACATAGACCGATGGCATCGCGCTAAAGGTTGGGACGGTATAGGGTATCACTATGTGGTGAAACTTGATGGCACCGTGGAGAAAGGACGCGATGAAACTAAGGTGGGCGCACACTGCGCTGGCGTGAATAGCATAAGCCTTGGGGTGTGCTATATTGGCGGACTTGCTGCTGATGGACGCACCCCAAAGGACACGCGCACTACACAGCAGAAGGCAGCACTATTGGCACTTTTGAAGCGACTGAAGAAGAAGTATCCGAAGGCTCGCATAGTAGGTCATCATGATTTCAACAAGGGCAAGGCTTGCCCATGCTTTGACGCAAAGAAAGAGTATGAGATTGTTTAAGCTAACATATTGCAGTTTACTACTCATTATCTGTGCATTTTTTATGCAGAGTTGCGCGAGAAAGACAATTCAAAGCGTAGAGCGCAGCAAGGATAGCGTGGTAATAGTAAAGACTGACAGCGTGATTGTTCGTGATACAATAAAGACTATTTCTAAAATGGAAACAGTCGATTCTATTGTAGAACGAACTGAAAAGTACGTGATTGTAGATACGTTAGGCAAGATGATTGGTACTTACGTAATACACGACAAGAACGTATACCATAACAAGAATGCTCTGTCGGATGCACACCATATATCCAATAGAGTAAATAACAAAGTCGAAAAGGAGCACAAGGTTAAATCAAAGGATGTAGAAACAAAAATCGAGAAGCACTCGTCCAACAGGTTACAATCCTTATTTAGCTACGTGCTATTCGCAGTTCTGGTATCAATCGTGATGATTATATACCAACATATCTACAAGAAAAGAAAGTAATTATTATTGTTGTTTTGTTATTACAAGAGGGAACATCAAGCGAGGTGCTCCCCTCTTGTTTTGTGTTTATGAACAATAATGATTACTACAATGAAAAGACTAAAAGAAATATACAACAAGGTATTAGAGAGCGCAATGCACGAAAGTGAATTGACCCTTGAACAACTTGCAAACAGCCGTGCTGAGAATTGTGTTATAACACGTGTCGTAATAGTTGAAACTTTGATTAAATTAGGCTTAACAGAAAACGATATTGTAAGATTAAGCGGTATGAGCCAACAACGTATCAACTCATTAAAGAATAGCGCAAAATATAGGTTAAGCGGTCTTGCAGCAAGAATTTTAAAGGGTGAAGTCTGGAAGCAGGTTAAGGAATTAACATGTAACCTACAAAAGTAACAAGTATTTTACAAACAAATATTCATCATCTTTGCGCCATCGGGAGATATTTCTCGACAACAAAAAATGATATTATCATGAGTGAAGTTGAAAAAGTAATCTGTTGCGACAGAGGTAACAGCGATGCCCTTGCTTATGCAGCAATGGCAAACAAGAACAACGACCCAATGGCGATGGCTGCAATGATGAACGGAGGTATGGGTAATCAGTGGATGAATAATCCATTTGCTTACATCATGTTCCTTGCCTTGTTCGGTAATGGCGGTTTTGGCGGATGGGGCAACCGAGGAAATGCGGTACAGAACGCAGAAATTCAAGGACAGATTCAGAGCCTTAGAACGCAGCTCTCGGACAACCACAATTCCGACCTTCTGATGCAAGCTATCAAGGGTAACAACGAAGCGTTAACCACACTTGGAGCAAACCTTAATTGTGACTTTAACCAGTTGCAACAAGGTGTTTGCGCAGTACGTTCGGCAGTCGAACAAGTTGCAGGTCAAGTTGGCTTCTCCGCAGAGCGTGTAATCAATGCAGCTGAAAGAGGAGATGCAAGCATTGTTCAAGCTATTCAAAATTGCTGCTGCAATACTCAGCAGAGTATCTTGAAGATGGGCTATGAGAATCAAATAGCTATTCAAGGTCAGACAAATGCCTTGCAGCAAAACCTGAATTTCGTCAACTCATCGGTTGAGCGCGGATTTAGTTCAGTCGGCTATCAGATGTCGCAAGACAAGTGCGATGTTATACGTGCAGGTCAGGACAACACACAGCGTATAATTGATGCCTTGAACAACCATTGGTATGCTGACATAGACCGCAAGTATCAAGATGCACGTTTGGAATTGTCACAACAAAGCCAGACAGCAGCCTTGATTGCAGCACTTGGTAAGACCACAACTGCAACAACTTGAAGAAGTGGTAAAACCTATGTGGCGAAGCCAGAGGATTTTCAGACCAATTTGTTGTCGTCAACAAAAAGGTCGAAAAAGTCACGTAGGAGTAAGTAATCATGGAGTGCTATTCTTCTGGGTAGCACTCCTTAATAATTTAAACTATGCTATTCAAAGATATAAAACAAGGTTATCCAATTTATTTCCTTGACAAAGAGAATGTGAAGTATTATCAAGGTAAGGTAGTAAGTGTTGCAGTTCCTCGTTACGATAATCAGCCAAAAGCATTCGGAGCACAGCCAACTGGACTTGTTGTAGATATAACTATTGAAGCCAATGGCGCAACCAAAACCTACACAATTCCAGAAACTGCAACAATAACGTATGCTGGTCTACTCGTCTTGTCAACTGATAAAGACGGAATATTGAGAGAGGTTGAAGCCATAAAGACAGCAAGTGAAGATGCACTCTCGCAAGTTGAACGGCATAAGCAAGTGGTTACAAATTGTAGTCAATTGCTTGAAGAACTAAATCCAGTTTTTGCTGAAAAACGTGCCCAAGACAAACGTATTGAAGGAATTGAGAATGAGGTTAAGAGCCTTGGTGCAGTTCTTCGCGATTTTATAAACGAGTTTAAAAAATAATGATTATGGAAAGGTTGTATATGGTATTTCGCAAGGGAGAAGGCAAATGCAGACACTTTGACAAGGAGAGTGCAGAAGAAGCGGTCAAGAGCATATACTACACCACTAAAGATGGTGTAGAGCACTATGGGGCGCATTGGTCGTTGGCACAAGTACTTGAAGCTACCAAAGATTTGCAATTTAAGCAATGTGTAACGGATTACGATAAGTATGTAGCGTTCAATGCTGCTTACGCAGACCTGAATAAAACGCTTACGACCGAACTAATTATTGAAACGGCTTACGCATTCTTTTTTGAGGATGAAGATGCACCATGCAATAAGATTTGGCTCTATATGCAGAGTTTTAAATAATTGCGTATCTTTGCAATAAATGCAGCTTCGCAAGTGTTAAAAAATGGCTTATCCGTGAGAAATCCGTGATACTTAAAAGTACTGGTTCTAAACATGTTGATTTTCAATGAGTTGTGAATGTTATTCTACTACCTAACGGGTAGGGTGTTCAAAATCCATGATTTTTTCCGGCACGATTTTGTAGGATTTTGATGTCGATAAGTAGCATGATTAAATGGGTCACCCCGTTAGGGGTGAGATAAGGTAGCCAGGTATGTGAATGAGGGTTTTACCCGAATTCTCATGCCTGGTTGTATGTTACGCCACAACCAAACGGGTCACCCTGTTATGGGTGAG
>ERZ1026870.642-NODE-642-length-18889-cov-47.885792_pt1 | contig 18889 bp, 8 predicted proteins | sample MGYA00380165_ERZ1026870 | MGnify/ENA primary metagenome ERZ1026870 (study PRJEB33269, sample SAMEA4719801) | human gut metagenome | biome: human-associated habitat; feature: organic feature; material: feces | place: Cameroon | collected 2013-10 ...
TCATCCGTCCATGCTGAAATACCAGTTGGAGAAAGAGCAGAACGATCCGTCCAAGACGCAGAACACCCAGGACACGCTGACCCGTAATGCCCATTCTCCTGAGTTCGTGCAGTACATTCACAGGCGTATCATCGACCATATCACCATCAAGGATCAATACCGCCGTCCATACGTTTTCCTGTATGGCATAGGCAGTATGTTCCCCTATCTGAGAGTCAACGAGTTTCTTGCCCTCTATGAGGACTACAACGAGACTGGGAAGTATAAGATTATCGTCTTCTACCCAGGTCATCGTGACCAGAACTCTTTCCGTCTGTTTGATACGCTCCCAGACAATCACACTTATCGTGCAACACTACTTATCAATGAGTAACTTATGAAACTGAAAAATTTATATAGCAAGCCAATCAACCGTGCTGTCAATCCTGCCGTCAGTGCTACCAAGTTTGACCCAGAGACAGAACGCATCGAAATACAAGAATACGTGTTTACGGATGAGATCATCAATGGTCTCTTCCGCATACTTGATGCCATCAAGAATAACAAATCGTTTGCCCATGTAGGTATATGGATTGATGGTTACTATGGTTCGGGTAAGTCTCACTTCCTGAAATACCTCGACTACTGTATCACTCCATCGACCCGGGAGGATGCCGTTTCTCGTCTCCTCGATGCAGTAAAAGCTATCGACCCACTCGACGAGAAGCACAACCTCAATTTCGATTACGATGAGTTGCTCTCTATCGCCAACTGGCTGAAGCGTGCCACCATCGACACCTGCATCTTCAACCTGGAAACCAGCTACGACAACTCTACAGACAAGAAGAAGGCTTTCCTTCACGTATTCTGGAATGAGTTCAACGGCAAGCGTGGCTTCAACAAGTTCAATATCACCCTGGCACAGAACCTGGAGAAACCTCTTGCCGAGAAAGGCGTGTTCGAAGCCTTCAAGGAGCGCATTGCTGAGGAAGGTGGCGACTGGAACGACCCAGGTATGGCTGCCGACCTGATTGACAACGAGCTGGATTGGGTATTGGATATTGCAAAGGAGCTTGCCCCTACCCTTTCTGTAGATAGCATCCGTGAGCGTATCATCAAGCGCGACACCAATATGAGCATCGACCGCTTCGGTATGGAACTGGCTTCCTATCTGAAAGATAAGGGCGATGACTATCGTCTTATCCTCCTTGCCGATGAGGTGAGCCAGTTCATCAACAAGGAACGTGACCGCTATCTCAACCTCCAGGAGATTATCACCAAACTCTCTGAGGCTTGCGACAACAAGGTATGGGTGGCTTGTACCGCCCAGCAAGACCTTTCTGAGATTATGGACGATTGCCATATTGCAGAAGAGAAGGACAAGGAAGGCAAAATTAAGGGACGCTTCGAAGTGAAGGTGTCCCTGAAAGGTACACAGCCAGAGGTAATCACCCAGAAGCGTATTCTCGACAAGAAAGAGGAAGTGAAGCCAGAGCTTGCTGCCCTCTACAATAAATATAAGGCAGGTTTCGACCTTCAGTTCAAACTGCCTACATCATATAGTAGCTACGAAACACAGGATGATTTCGTGGACTACTACCCTTTCGTGCCTTATCAGTTCAAGCTGATTATGCAGGTATTCAACTCGTTCCTCAACCTCGGCTATGTGGCCAAGGAGGTGAAGGGTAACGAGCGAAGCATCATCAAGGTAATCCACTCTACTGCCAAGACGAATGCAGATGCAGAGTTGGGCAAGTTCATCTCTTTCGACGAACTCTATAATAATATGTTCGAAGAAGGATTGCAGGCTCGTGGACAGAAGGCTGTGGATAATGCTTTGCGCATGGCTCGAACTTACCAGACCGACCGCCCAGAGCGCACCCGTCTAGCCGTGAGAGTAGCCAATGTGCTCTTCATGATCTGTAACATCTCGCAGACCGACCAGCTGGTCTTCCCTGCCACATTGGATAATGTAACCTCACTCCTTATCAACGATATGGAGACTCCTCGCCTTAACATCAAGAACGAGGTGGAAAAGGTGATTGAATTCCTTTGCGACAACAACATCATCCGTCGTGAACAGGGCAAGAATGGCGCTCCAGAAACCTACGCTTTCTATAGTGAAGAAGAAATGAAGGTGGCTCAGCTCATTCAGAGTCAGGTGGTTGACAACAATACCCAGGCAGAGCAGTTGAAGGAAATCTTCAACCGCTACATCACAGCTCTCCGCAACAAGGAGCAATACAAAACACGCTCGTTCTCCGTGGGGCTTACCATCAAACAGCGCACCTTCCTCAGCAACAATCCAGATGTGCAGGTAGAGTTTGTGATGGATGCGGATTATGAAAGTGCTGAGCAGTTGGCTTTGCAGAACAGCAATGTCAACCGCATGGTTTACTACGTGGGACCTCAATATCGTGACAACAAGCGTCTGTACAATGCCTTCTACTGGTATTGCCAGGCAAACCGCTACATGGCTACTCCGGTAACAAGCGAGGACAACAAAAAGACACGTGACGAGTTTGAGAAACGTGCCAACGAACTTTACGACGGAATTATCAGAAAGGAGTTTGAGAAGATTCTCGACACCTGCCCTATCGTCTCTGGTCTCAGCGTAATAGATGAAGCCGAGTTGGGACAGAAGCGTGGCAATGATCGCTATCGTGTGGCGATGGATAAACATCTTTCCAGCATCTATACCAAGGCTAATCTGGTAGATTACCCAAGCATGCCTCGCACCACGGAGCAGTTGAAGAGGGCCATTCTCCGAAATGTCAACCCAGGAGACTACGATGGAATGAATGCCGTGCTTACCGATGCCGAGCACGAAGTGGAGATTTATCTCAACAAGCAGTTTGCTGAGGTAAACGTTTCTGATGTGCTTGCCAAATTTGCAAAGGCACCATACGGATGGGATAACATCTGCACGCTCTATATTATCAATGAGTTGGTACGTCGCCACAATCGTGACTACTCATACGCTAACAATCCGAATGTAGAGACATCAATAGTTGCCAACCGCATCGTCAGCGAGTCAAACAAGTTCACATTGCGTCAGGCTAAGGTCATCTCTCCGCAGGTGATTCAGAACTTCATTGCTGCATGGAAAGAGATTTTCGGTATTTCTGCCGTTCCAAGTTCCACAGATAGTACTCAGCTCTTCCGTGCCTGCCGAGACATAGAGAGCGACCGCAGTCTTGCCAAGTTCATCAAAGGCTATAGAGAAAATATTGAGAAAAGAATTGCAGGTTATCAGTTCTGCCAACCTATCCGTGAGGCAATTGAACTCTTCGAATCATGGCTTAACGAGCGTGATCCGCTGAAGTTCTTTAATCTTGTCATAGCAGCAAAGGATGAAGCCAAAGTACTTATAGATAAGTGCAAAGAAGTGGCACAGTTTACTCACGACCAGCTTGATACATACAAGCAGCTCCTCCAGTTCCTGGATGACAACCAGTATAATTTCCCATTCGTTCCGATGGAGATGCAGGGAGCAGTCACCGACTTCAATAAGTTGAAAAACGACCCATGGCCAATATCTGGTCTTCGTGGTTACATCAAGCTGCAGCGCCAGCTGTCTGGCATCCTCAACAGTGTGCGCGACGACCTGCGTAGTCAGGTGCGCGATGCCTATACCGATACCTTCCGTCAGCTGCGCCATATATGCGAGAAGAACAATGTGGACGTTAATATACTTGCAAAGGAGGACGTTACCATACACCTGAAGACCTCTCCATCTAACATTCTTCAGCTCAAGAACAATCTGAGCACGGACGAGTTTTATCAGGAACAGGTGGTTAAAATTCTTGCCGCCACTAAGGATGATGACAATGACGATGAAAAGAAGGTAAAGAACATAACGCTCAACACCAAGACCTCTCATCCTCTCGAAACTACTGCCGACATCGACGATTATCTCAGTCGTCTGCGCACGCAACTGATGAAAGCTATAGAGAATGGTGACAGCGTGATGGTAGTTAGGTAATTTATAATTTATATTTTATAATTTATAATTATGGAACAAAACGTCATTGAGATAAAGAGCAAGGCTTTTGCCATTAGAATAATACGTATGTACAAGTGGCTTACCGAGAATAAACGCGAATACGTTTTGGGAAAGCAATGCCTACGAAGCGGAACCAGTATTGGTGCCAATATACGAGAAGGTTTGCACTCACAGAGTAAGGCTGAATTCTTAGCCAAACTTCAAATTTCCATCAAGGAGGCGAATGAAACCCTATACTGGCTTGAGTTGCTGTATGAGACCGACTACATCACAAAAGAGATGTACAACAGCATCTATCCTGAATGTGTAGAGTTGGCGAAGTTGCTTACCTCCATTATCAAGACCACAAAAGCAAATCACAAATTGTAAACCAATGAGTGCAGCTCAATTATAAATTATAAATTTTAAATTATAAATTTTAAATTAACAAAAGTGGACACAAATAGAATCAAACGCTTCGCTACCGAAGCACGAAATATATTGAAAGCCGGTATTGCAGCCAAGATTACGACACTTGGCTTTGACAAGAACGGCAATGTTGCAGAAGAGCATCGCCCACAACTTATGCAGGGTGGTTCTCTTTGGAATGAGCAGTTGCAGACAGAGGGCTTCTACTATCAGTGGATGTCCCTCTATAACCGTATTCAGCAGAAAGGTATCAGCGAGGTGTATGAGGAAGCAGCCTACACCTGGTTCAACCGTCTCTGCGCCATCCGAATCCTGCAGAAGAACAATCTCTGCAGTCCGGTTCTGGCGTATGCTGATGCTGCACGCACTCCCGTCATTGTGGATGAAGCCCGACAGGGACACATTCCGCAGATGAAGGAAGGGTTGCGCCAGCGACTCGTGGAACTCCTCGATGATGACACCAAGGTGACAGAGCAGTTTGCCATCCTTATTACAGCCTGGTGCCACGACAACCCTATCATCAACAAGTGTTTCGGCAGCATTGCCGACTACACCGAGTTGCTCCTGCCAAACAACATCCTGGCAGCAGGCGGTTTTGTGGACATGCTGAACCATACAGAATTTATCACCGATGAAGACTTCCAGTCACCTGAGTTGATTGGATGGCTTTACCAGTTCTATATCTCTGAGCGCAAGGACGAGGTGTTTGCCAAGAAGGGCAAGTTCGAGGCTGATGAGATTCCTGCAGCCACCCAGATTTTTACCCCTAACTGGATTGTGAAGTACATGGTGCAGAACACTGTAGGCAGAATCTATCTGGACAATAATCCATACGAGACTCAGCTGCAAAAAAAATGGCGTTATCTAATTTATAATTCAGAATGTAAAATTTATAATTCCGGGGCAGCCAACACCACGGCGCAGCCAATTATAAATTCTAAATTATACACTATAAATTACTCCTCCCTTGAGGAACTAAAGGTAGCCGACCTCGCCTGCGGTTCCGGCCATATTCTCAACGAATGTTTCGACCTGCTCTATGACCTCTATATTGCCGAAGGCTATGGTCGTGGAGAAGCTGTGGAGAATATCTTCAGCCACAACCTTACGGGTATCGACCTCGACACCCGTGCCAAGCAGTTGAGCCAGTTTGCCCTTTTGTTGAAGGCTTGCCAGAAGGATGCGGCCTTTGCTGATGCACATTGCATGCCTAATGTGCTCACGATGCCAGTATGCGACAGCTATACGATAAAGGATACATTAGGTCATTTCGTTTGTGCCTACCAATTGGATTGGGCTAACGTAGATAGAAAAGAGTTGGAGGATACCTTCGACCTCATGAAGGACGCAGACTCTTTGGGCAGCATCATGCGATTCGAAATAAGCCAGGATACTCGTGAACACTTGATTGAGGCTGTGAATGCTTATGATGCAGAGCCAAAATATGCAGAGGCTTTCAAGAATCTGATAGATGGATTCCGCTTGATTATTGCCCTTACTGAGAATTATCATGCGTTGGTAATGAACCCTCCATATATGGGTGGTGGAAATATGAATGGCGTATTGAGCAAGTATGTAAAGGACAACTATAAGAATGGTAAAGCCGACCTTGCAACTGTATTTGTTGAAATGATGGGGCAACGTACATCTGCCAATGGCAGCTACGCTTTCATCATACCTCCTTCATGGATGTTCCTTAGCACCTTTGAGGGATTACGAAAAAACATCATTGAGAATCAAAGCATTGGGTCTTTGCTTCATCTTAGCCGTGGTGTATTTGGTGCAGACTTCGGCGCATCATCTGCCGTCATCAAGAACACTAGTAACGCAAATGCTTGTGGAACTTACTTCCGGTTGGTAGAACGTACTTTCCAAGAGTTTGAGCAAAGTCATCTTCGTATGCTCTTTGAGCAGACATTGGCTAACCATGACTTTAAATACAACTTCAAGGAATATACAAAGGATGTTACTGAACTCCCTTATTCTGAGGATGGTAACCGTATTTATTATCCTAATGTGGAGCAGATGAACTTTGAGAAGATTCCTGGTGCGCCTATCGGCTATTGGGTTTCACCCAAAATTCAAGAGATATTTACATCAAATCTCGCGTTGTCTGCTGTTGCTAGTCCCTGTGTGGGACTGCAAACAGCAGACAACGCGAGATTTCTCCGCCTTTGGTTTGAGCCAAGCTACAGCCGAATCGGATTCGGCTGTGAAAATGCCGCGTTAGCGGCTCGCTCGCAAAAAAAATGGTTCCCAACAACCAAAGGTGGAACTTTCCGCAGATGGTTTGGCAATATGTACTATGTTGTGAATTGGGAAAATGATGGAGAAGAACTAACAAACTTCAAAGGTTCTGTCATAAGAAACAGATGGAGATATTTTACCAAATGCGGAGCAACTTGGTCCACTATTGCGTCGGGAAAACCATCTTTCAGATACTTTGATAAAAGTTGGCTTTTTGAGACTAAGGGTTCTGTATGTTTCCCAGAAGATGAAAAGAAGAACAATATTATTATGGGCTATTTGAATAGTCCATTAGTATCTGCTTTTCTTCAGACATTAGCCCCTACTTTGGATTATCATGAAGGCCCAATGGGCAGAATACCTTACATAGATATCGAAGACTCAAATTTATCAGATTTGGTCGAGAAAAATATCGCCCTCAGCAAATCCGACTGGAACGCCCACGAAACCTCTTGGGATTTCCAACGCAACGAACTTCTATCCATCGATGCTGATACCTATACGGAGAACATCGATTACAAGTTGAAGAAGCATTTCGAGGAAACTGGCGAACATATCAGCCTCTCCCCTGCTGCCCCACAGTTAGGCAGTCTGGAATGGCGCATGGAGCAATACAAGACGAAGTGGGAGCGCAAGTTTATGCAGCTGCATAAAAACGAGGAAGAGCTCAACCGCCAGTTCATCGACATCTATGGCCTGCAAGACGAGCTTACTCCTAATGTTCCACTGAATGAAATCACTATCCTTCAGCAGGGTGAAATCTCGATTGAGTGAGAGCAGAGCCAAGCTTGCTTGAGCTATGCCGAGCGAAGAGAGATTGGGCGGAGCCAAATTCGATTGAGTGAAGCCAAATTAATAATTACTAATTAATAATTACTAATTAAAGAAAAATGCCAAGAAAAGAATATACATCACTACCAACCAACTATCCCGTATGCGAGCATAGCGACTGCCCCATGGCAGCCAGCTGCCTGCATCAGATAGCCCACGCCATGAAGCTGAAGACCGACGAGCTGCTGCGCCTCATCAACCCCACCCAATGCACGCAGGACGCCTCTTGCGCATATTATCGCAGCAACCGCCCTATGGTATATGCCCGTGGCTTCACCAACTTCCAACGACGTATGTTCCCTGATCAGTACGCCAGTTTCATGGCCATCTGCATCAGCGAGTGGGGACGCAACCCTTACTTCGAGCGTCGCCGTGGCGCACGTCTCATACCGCCCGGCGAGCAGCAGTTCATACAGAAAGCCCTGAAAAAGGTTGGCGTAAAGGAAGAAATGAAGTTCGACGCCTACGAGGAAGCCATCAACTGGTACGACTAACGTATAGTAATCTCAGCGCAATACTCGAGTAATCTACCCACTGTACTGCAGTAATCTACCCACTGTACTGCAGTAATCTACCCACTGTACTGCAGTAATCTCGCACAAGTACTGGGATAAAATCTCAACATACGAACAAAGAAAGCAATGAAACAAGAGATAAAAGACATCATGCAGCGTTTGCTTAAACGCCATAAGGAGTTGGGCATAACAGAACAGATAGACTATGAAAAGTTCTATCTGTACTCTATCATTACTCATAGTACAGCCATAGAAGGCAGCACGGTGACAGAGGTGGAAGCGCAGTTGCTCTTCGACGAGGGCATTACGGCAAAAGGAAAGCCAATGATAGAACAGCTGATGAACCTCGACCTGAAAGCAGCTTACGACTATGGCCGCATTTGGATAAAGCGACATGAGGATATCACCATAGAATCTCTTGTTGCTCTTGCTGCAAAAGTAATGGCTCGTACTGGCGGTGAATACAATTCGTTAGGCGGAAGCTTTGATGCTTCGAAAGGAGAGCTTCGCAAACTGAATGTAACAGCTGGTGCCGGTGGACGGTCGTATATGAACTGGATGAAGGTGCCAATGAAACTGAAGGAGTTTTGCGAGGAACTTAATAAACGTCGCAAAGAAATAGACACGACAGACGAATTGTCTATATACGAACTGAGTTTCTGGGCGCACTACCATCTTGTAACCATCCATCCATGGGCTGACGGTAACGGCAGAACAAGCCGTCTGCTTATGAACCTTCTGCAAATGGAATATGGTGTGTTGCCAACAAAGGTATATAAGGAAGATAAAGCTGAATACATCCAAGCACTCATTGACACCAGAGAAGCTGAGGACACTGACATCTTCATCAACTGTATGGCGAAACTGCATTGCGAACATCTGCAGCAAGATATCGACCAATTCCTTATATCAACATCAGATGAAATGGTCGATAAAACGGCAATTCAGCAAGAAATGGTCGATAAATGGTCGATAAAACCAACTTTGGCAGGGAAACTGGCCGATATCGTAGTTTTTATGGCCGACAAAGAAGAAATCAGGACCGAACAAATTGTCACACAGTTGGGATTGACTGAAACCACAGCCAAACGATATCTGCGCCAATTGACAGAGTTCGGTTACCTGGAAGCTCATGGTGGTAACAGAAACAAGTCGTATACAAGAAAGAAAGTGAAAGAATAAACGTTCAATATACATAGAATATAATTATGGCAGACAATAACAACACTCAACATATCGTATGGCACGATGATGCCATTATCAAGCAGCTCATCAGCTATGCTGTGGGCTGTATGCTTGGACGCTACCGTCTCGACAAGTCGGGACTCCACATCGCTCACCCTAACCCTACGGACGAGGAGATTGCTCCTTACGAATACAATGGCGAGACCTGGGAAATCGACGACGACGGCATCATGCCGCTCATGCCAAACGACTGTGGCTTCTCTGACAACGCCTCTGCTCGCTTTGCGGACTTCATCCGTGTGGCATTGGGCAACGAGGAGCATGTGGCAAACCTCAACTACGTGGAGCAATGCCTCGGCAAGACACTGGAGCAATACTTCGTGAAGGACTTCTGGAAAGACCATAAGAAGATGTATCAGAACCGCCCTATCTACTGGCTGTTCTCATCCAAGAAGGATGCCTTCCAGGTTATTGCCTACATGCATCGCATGAATGCCTACACAGCAGAGCGAGTAAGATCCAAGTATCTTCTCCCTTATATCGAACATCTGGAGGCAGAAATCGACAAGCTCGATGCTCGCCGTGCCGAACTCTCAACCAAAGAGACCAAGCAGTTACAGGCTCTGAAGAAGCAACTCGACGAGTGCCGTGAATACCACGAGCGCCTGCAGGTAGTAGCCGAGCAAGCCATCAGCTTCGACCTCGACGATGGCGTGGTGGTGAACTACGCCAAGTTCGGTGATATATTACAGAAAATAAAATAAACATATAAGATTGTTGAGCTTTGATAAACTCAATAATCTCATGTTCAATAATACAGCGTTATCGAAATGTCTAAAGATACAACTATAAATATAACTTCTTTGACAAAAGAAGAACAACAGTTTATCACCGAGCGTAAACTGGATGATAAATACTTCATCGGTCGCTTTAATGAAACGGAATCAGGCTATCTGGTTTCGGACATTCGTCGTTCTGATTTTTCAAAGATAAAATACAAGCCAGAAAACTCTGAAGTTTTCACTATTAAGGTTGATGGCAATCTTGTCCAAAGTATTAAAGACGATTGTTATTATCGTTTTTCATGGATTATGGTCAAGTCTGAGCCGAATTATGTCTTTGAAGTTGATACAAAACTAGAAATAACTCCAGTTTTGCCAAAAGATATAGTTAATATGTTGTATAATGACATGTATAATTGTGATCCAAGAGCATCACAAATGATTGTCAATACACTTGATACTATCAAGAATCAGCTTACTGCAAGTGGAAAAGAAGTTTTCATTTATGAGTTACTCCAAAATGCAAATGACTATCCTCAGAAGGTAAATGAACAGAAAATACCGGTAGAAGTAGAGTTTCATATTACAGATAATTATTTGATTTTTCAGCATTCTGGTGATTACTTCAATGCTAAAAACATTGAAGCCATTTGTAGTATAAATGATAAAGAAAAGACTGATAATGTAGAAGCCATCGGTTACAAGGGTATCGGATTTAAAACGGTGTTCTTGGATAATAATTATGTACTTCTTCGAACAGATGATTATCAATTCAGATTTGACTATGATTACACAAAAAATATTGAAGATACAGCTTGGCAGATACTTCCTATATGGACAGAAGATAAGAATGTTGACAATGAAATTTTGAAAGTAATGGATAATGCAGACGATAAATATCGTGTGCAAATAGCTCTGCGTCCAACAGAATCAGACATTCTACATACAGGAGAGCAAAATTACGAAGAGCTCTTTTCTGATGTGTTTGAAACAGAACGAGTTATTCTATTTATCCCTTTTGTCAATAGTGTAAGCGTATATATGAATGGGGAAAAAACGCCATCTATTGTGCGTGTCAAGCAAAATGACAAATGGTGCGTGTCTGATCCAGAGAAATACGTAGGGTCTATATCTCCAAAACTGACAGAAGAACTCAATAGACGCATTAAAAAAGGTGACGGAAAAATTCCGGAAAAGTATTATAATTTTCATAAGACTTCTGTTGGCTTTGCATGTCGTAGAGAAGGGAACAAACTCTGCCCTGTAGAAAATTCATGTTTATATTGCTATCTTCCAGCAAAGAAGGCTAAATTAGGATTTGGCTTCCTTATGAATACAGACATGATTCCAACAGGACCACGTGATAACGTTGAGCCAAAGGAAAATATCAACCATGCAATCGCAAAAATTGCAGGTCAACAGTTTTTCAAATGGATCCATGATCTGTTGGAAGAGGGACAATTTGATTACGAGTCAGTATTTAGTCTCATACCAGACTTTGAAGAATTAGAAAACAAGCATGACGACGATGAAGACGTTCAAAAATTCATAGCAGAGTTTAGAGAAGGATTCGAAGATGAATTAGAAAAAGAAAGTATTATTCCTATCATAAATGAAGATGGAAATACTATACTAATTCCTGTGAACAATGTAAATTATGATACGACAGGCATCACTTGTGCTGGTATATTGTCTGATGAAAAATTATTGGAAATAACAGATTGGACAGATTCGTTTGTTCATCCTGATTTAAGAGACACAGAAAACCTGTGCCTCAAACCAAATATTGCCAGATTTTTAGAGTGTTATGCCTCAGATGCTTATAAATTTGATGAAAATGTCTTACTAACCCAATGCGAGCAAGAAGCGTTCTCAAAATGGCTATCAGAAGAGAATAATAATTACAATTTCTTAAACTTTCTTGTTACTAAAGATTATATTATAGATTTCGAGAATAAGGACATTCTTCTTACAGAGACAGGTGAAGAGCTCAAATCGGCAAACAACATCTATTATGATATAGATGATTATTATGATGATTTGAAAGCATTTGATGACTATCTTCCACGCCTATCTAAAGGTACAAGGAGTTATTTTAAAGATAACAAGGTCTGGGAAAGTATAAAGAACAACATATTTCGCCAGTTTAATCCGGATGCCTTTGTGGATAGTGAACTTCGTGATGCTAAAAACATCAACGATACGTTCACTCGATTGAAAGATCCAGAAACATCATATGGCTTCTTCAATTTTTTGGCGCAAAATGTTAGTTTTACTCCATCATATAAGAAATTTCCTGTCATAAGATTTAATTCTACTGTAATTGAAGACTTTAAGGGAATTGTTTATTTTTACCACAAAGATGGTGAAGAGCTATCAAATCAATGCTGGGTTCAGGAATCTTGGGTAAATTTGTTGTCAGAAAACTATTCTCCAAAAGCAAAAGAATACTTTAAGGAGAATTTTGGAGTAAAAGACTTTAGTCTCAAAAGTTACGTTGAAGATGTACTCTTAAAGGATTCAGACATTCAAGATGGAATAAATGAGTTAGGACAAAACCACATAGATTTTGTCCACTATTGCTATGCCCATAAGGAATGCTTCAATAAAAACGTACTAAAGGATTTTTCTTTGTGGACATACGACAAAGAGAATCAGAACGAGCACATTCTTTCAGAAGATGTTATATTCTTTGCCAATGACGACTTTTCGGTCTATCAATCTAAAAGTTGGATTCAAAATGGTTGGATGTATAAATTCGACAACAAATATTTTGACGGCATCGAGGACATTAATGACTTCAAACAATTTGTTGCAGATGTATTCCATGTTTATGACTTTAACCAGGAGAATTTCTACAACTGTGTTGTTGCTAAAAATGCCAAAAGCATTTGTAAGGATATTGGCGGCACAGAAACAGATAACGATGTTGTAGAGAGTATTGATTTCCTTACATATCTTGGAGAAAATTATAAACTCATTTTTGAAGATAACAACTATGAGTGTTTTGTACACCTTCCTCTATATCGATATGATGTTTGGAATGAGGTTACAGATCGTACTATTGACGTATATCTCTATGATGAAGAGTTGAAAGACGTAATTGAAGCAGACTGGACACCTGAAGATTTTGTGTACATGTTAGACGAAAGATACAATAAAATCTTCTCAACATACCCAATGCTGTGCAAAAAGCTGGAAGTAAAGAAATACACTTTCAAAAGCATTATAGATATTTTGCTTGATGAATTAACATCTCATGAAGATTGCATCAATGATAAGGAAGCAAATATTTCCTTCCATCGATTTATGCATAATAATAAAGATGATATAGATTCAAAGAATTACAAGAAGATTAAAAATCTTAAAATATACGCTGCTAACAATAATGGTGTAGAATCTCCACATAAGATTGATGATACAATCTATATATCTAACGCATATATGGAAGAAGGTAGAGGCATGGAGAATATGGTCAAGAAATATGATAAGACTGCTGTCTTTACATCTGACTCATACCTCTATGAAGATACTGATATACAAGAGATAAAAGATTGGAAAGAATATTTCGTTAAGTTGGGAGTAAATTCTGACAACAAGGATATTATATTCAACAGTGTACTTCCTAATCTTGCTGAAATAAAAGACAAAGATATTGTTTCTCTGTTAGCTGGATACTATGACTATTTTCATGCTGATGGAGAATGGGATGATGCGCTCAAAAATTTAAAGCAGATGAATGTTGTAGTTAAAGGTGGAAATGATGATTTCCGTCCTTTAAAGGATGTTCTCTTTAATGATTGCTATGGGGCAGAACCATATCCTTATCTTATCATAGAAGATGAGATTGCAAGCTTCTACAAAAAGTCGCCTGATGTAGTGCGCTTACTCAGAGAAATAGTAGATGATTGCAAGGAAGAAAAGACTGAGTATTTCCGTTCTTTCAAGACCATTGACGAATGGAAGACAGAAAAACTAGAATGGTATCTGTATCTTCAAAAAGATAATATATCAAACATAGAAGCAATTCATAGCCGTTTCATTTATGATTTGGCTATGGATTATACACTAAATTCTAGCCTATATACAAAGGTTAAAGTTAAGGAGATTTTACTTCTTGGCAAGGATGGTCAGTACCATAAAGCTAAAGAACTTACTGAAGGTACTGCATATCAACCTCGTTGTAATTTTGAAAAATATGGTATTCCATTGATATATTTGAGCGAAAAATATCTGCCTGTAGAAAATCCAGATCCTAAGGATTTCAGAAGTTTGTTCAAAGATATGGAGGTTGTCTATGATTTCCATTCTGAGCATCTTTCATACATGCGTGACAACTATCAGTTCACATTATATTTTTGGACAAAATATCTGACAATACATGCAAATCGCACCCATATTATCGCAGGTGGTATTAATGATTCAATAGCAAAAGAGTTAAATAATTTTGCAACAATACCAACAGGTAATCGTGAGAAGCATGAAGTCAAGAAACCAATTGAAATATACAGTCGAAGATTAATTTGTGAAGGTTACGTAAAGGGCATGATACCTTTCTATGAGAATAGAATGCCTTTGGAAGAAATCTTCTCAACAGAGGAGGTAAATAATATCTTAGACAATTTGGATTTTGCAACAACCCTGTCATTTTCTGATTGTATAGAATGTCTTCTTAGAACTAAAAATAAGGAAAAAAGGCAGACAATACTAAGATGGTTATCTACAAAGCATTCAATAGATCATATCCTTGTAAACAAATACTTGAATGATGACAATTCTATATGGAGAAATGGTAAGGGCGATTTTGTGCCATTACGTAATCTGTTGGTGCTTAACATTGAGGATGATACAATTAGACAACTGTTTGGTAAGAATGAGAAGGTTATGTCACAAGAATACATAGACTCAACCTTGGTTTTCGATTCCTTCTGTAAGATTTTTGGAATTAAAGCTTTGAGCAAAGATGATTTTGAATTATCTCCTAAGGTTATTGACGAACCTACAACAGAGGAAATGCAGCAAAAGTTGCGTCTTCCATTGCTCATAGTTGCAGCTGTTTCTGAGCCAGATAATTGGAAAGATAAATACGAACATTTCTGTTCAGATCTTGATCAACTAATATTTCATAAATGTGATTCCATCACACTAAACTATAAAGGAATATTGAAGGATCCAAGCATCCAGTACCACAAAAATGATAAAGAATTGTTTTTTGTAAGGGACTGGATGGGACGTCGTGTATTTAAGGATTTTATATATGACTTAGTAAAAGATCTTGATATAGATCTCGACAATAATGTCCTTGAAGCAATCTTTGAGGCTGATGAAAGCAACCAAGTTGATCTCATTGAACAATATGTCAATTACGAGGTTAGCAAAAGTGCTGAATTCAATGATATTTTAATGAAACTCAATGTAACTATTGCAGAGGGAGTTCACTTTTCATGTGAAGAAGACGAAGAAGATGAGGATGTTGCTTCAACTTTTGGTACAAATACTCGTAGTGAAATTAACGAAGGTGAAGATGGAGAATCCGAAGACGAAACGGATTACAATTCTGAAGAAGACCAAGACGAAGTAGAGGACAGTACTACCACTTATTCTGAACAAACAGAGGAAGAGTCTGAAGAAAATGAAAGTATGGCAGGAAATCATGATTCAACAGAGTCTTCGGCTTCTGAGCAATCAAATCAACATGATAGTAATTTCAATGATGGTGACGAAGAAGATAAATATGAGGAAGAATATTGCGACACCGACGATATAGATAGCTATCAGGAATATAAATCTGTTGATTCTGATGATAAAGAAGATTCGGATAGCGAGGAGCAAGATTATCAGGAAGGTTGTACACGAAATGAACAGCAACATGCTTCATCCACCAATTCTTCTTATCACTCTAATGAAGGAAATAATAGAAGTAATGCAGATTCCTATTCGTCTAAACAACATGGCAAACCATCTTCAGAGTATAACGAATCATCTTCGTATGGAAGCGGACATAGTGGAGATCACAACGAACGCTCACAACACAGAGATTCTACAGACAGAGATTCCTATAAACAGGATGGGGATTTTGCCCATGGTAAAAATCAAAATACAAGAAGAAAGAACTATATGGGGTATAATCCTGATGAAACGAAACAACGTCCATTTAATGTTGGCAAACAGGAAGCAACTACATTGGAAACAAAGGATGCTACAGAGGATGATGTTTCAAGACTCAGTGCATTGCTTGGACGAGCTTTTGATAGAGACTCTATTGTGGACGAGAACTATCTTGTTCGCATGAGATTCTATAATAGTGTAAAGGAAAATGTTGGCGATCCACAGATGACAGAAAAAGAATTCGTCGAAAAGGGCTCAAAGTATCTACAGACCAAGAATGGTAAATATGTACATCGTTGTAGTGCAAGAGGTGGTATTCTGTATATTTCTCCGTCAATATGGAATAGAGTCAAGTTTGACAACTGTATAATTTGTATGTATTATGGCAAGAAAGCTAATCAATTCCTGTATATCCGCTCTCAAAAGGAGTTAATGGATATGATTGATAAAGATGCCGTAGTTGTTCAAGTTACAGGTAATGACAAAGGTGTCTTCATAAATAAGGTCTATGATTCTAAATTCCCAGGGATGAATGGTAATATATACACTATGATAAGAACCATCAAGACCAGTGGAGACGACTTCATATTTGGAGAAAATGATTTAAATAGCAAAAATGATATAGATTTTGATCCAGACTTGGTATGAGAAATGAAATATTAGATAATTATGTTCGCTTCTTTAAAGACCAGAAGCGGGAGACGGAAAGAGCATATAGCTACATTCTGGACTCATCTGTTGGCATGCTGCTTAAAGATGGAGTCCTTAATGTAGGTACTGTCATTGCTGCATCTCTCAAAACTGGAAACGTCACAATAAAAATCAGAAAGGGTTATACGCCACGATTAAAGATGTTGAAAAGCTTCGGAATTGTGACAAAAAAAGCAAGACTGGCCTTTGGGGATAATATTGTACTTTGGGATTGTAAGTTTAGAACATTTCATGATGGTGAGGGTTACCGTATGGGCGAATCAGACATTATGCCTTTGTATTTTAGGAAGAATTCTGACAACCTATATGATTATATTGTATGTGGATCTGTTGATGTTGATATGTTTGGCTTCATAAACAAATGTGTCAATGAGAAAGGGAAATCCGTAACAGTCCTTCTATACGACACTTATCCTCCAACAGAATACCTCGACAATCTTGCATATTACATTCATAATAATAGAGATTGCAATGAATTGTTGTTAGAACCAAAAGTTTGCTATAACGATTGGACGCCGGAAGAATTGGCATATGATCCAGAAAATCCAAATTTGATTTCTGACACAATTAAGGAAACATTGGAAAAACAGGAATGTTGTATTCTACAAGGGCCTCCAGGAACAGGTAAGAGTTATACTATTGCTGCAATAGTAGCGTCCTATCTGGAACAAGGAAAGTCTGTTTGTGTTACAACTATGGCCAATTCCGGATTGGTGGAACTCGTTAAGCAGCCACCACTTAAAATGATGTTAGCTGATGGCAAAATTTTCAAAACATCATTGAAAGCTGATGAAATGAAGATTGCTCATGGACTGAAAGCAGCCAATAAGGACTTGGTTATTCCAAAAGGATGTATGCTATGCACTACATATTATAAACTATCTTCAATTATTGGAGTAAATTCCGGAGAAAGAGCATCTGATGATCTTTATGACATTATTGTCATAGAAGAAGCTTCACAAGCTTTCTTGTCAACTATTGTTGGATTCAAAACTTTGGGTAAAAAATGCCTCATAGTAGGTGATCCCATGCAGTTTCCTCCAATTGTTCAAGGACTCGGTATAAAGCCAGAATACAATCTTTGGAAGGCTGATAATCAGTGTAATGGTATGAGCGCTTTCGCTTTGGGCACAGACATCAAGAGTTATCGTATCACGACAACATTTCGATTGACTCAAAAAAGTGCGAACTTAACAAGGATCTTTTACAGCAGCAACTTCCACTCAGTTAAACAAGAGTATATAGATTTCAATGGAATAAGCAGTAAATATTTTCCTCACGATGGTGGTGTATTATATAAATTCATCAGTGGATTTGTCGATCAAAACTACAATGAGCAATCATTGAATTTTATCGATGAAATAATACATGCATTAGAACAACATCGTCCAGAAAGTAGCATGGCTATAATTTCTCCATTTCGTGAAACGGTCAAAAAGTTGCAAAGTGAGTTTCAAACAGATAAACGAGTACTAAAAGATTTGACAATTGAGACCATTGATCGCATTCAAGGTATGACGGTGGATTATGCAATACTCTATCTACCTGCTGGTGGTTCAAGTTTTGCTCTTGATGAAAGACGCTTCAATGTAGCTACAAGTCGTTCGTTAAGTACTACGTTAATAATTTCTGATGTACGATTAGAGCGTCTTGCTAAATTCAGAGGTAAGGTACGTTCCTTCATTATGGCCTCAGAACAAATTGATTGATATTTAATATTATGGTACAAGATAGAATATACAACTACTTCGAGCGCAATCCACAACTTCATGTGCTCTTCATCTTCGACAGGATGAGCATAATCCAGAACGAACTGGATGAGATGAAGGAGTGGAATGACGACTATATATATAAGGTGTTTGATGGAGCGTGGTTCAATGCCAAATATGCCATCGAGAACGATTGGAAGGACAAGCATTTGGTTCTTCTGTTCCCGGAACAGGTATATCCTCATACAGAGGAACAGCAGCTCAGTTTCCCCCTACTCGACATGCTGAAAGCCAACATGGAATATAAGGAAGAAGACTACGCCAGCTACATGCAGCAGTATAATCTTCCTGAAAAATTCCGCAGTTTCGTAAAGAAGAACATTGGCGAAATCATGTCGTCTAAGGTAA
>ERZ1026870.651-NODE-651-length-18745-cov-5.203852_pt1 | contig 18745 bp, 14 predicted proteins | sample MGYA00380165_ERZ1026870 | MGnify/ENA primary metagenome ERZ1026870 (study PRJEB33269, sample SAMEA4719801) | human gut metagenome | biome: human-associated habitat; feature: organic feature; material: feces | place: Cameroon | collected 2013-10 ...
ACACTGATGCGCCGCCATTTGTGGGTATATACGTATCAGAATCTGGGAATTTCTACATTTGACGCCGTTTTTATTGTAGGTTGGATCGGTTGGGCACAAGCCCGGCCCTCAAGTCTAGCGCTTCGTCCCATCCGCGGCCTCGGGCGGAATGCTTAGGCGGCCCATCCGGCACGGCACAAAAGACGGTGCAATAGGCGAAACGCCCGCCGGGCATCAACCCGGGCGGGCGTCGTCGGGAGGCTTCATCGATGCCTCCGATTCAAGACGTCGGGGCTCAGAGCTTTCCGCCGGGCACGATCCTGCGGAGATCGAACTTCGTGCCGAGCGCGATGCGTTCGAGCGTCATGCCCTTTTCCGCCTGCCTGAACCAGTAGAGCGCTTCGGCATCCTTCGGGCCGAGAACCTCGCAGTCATGCTCGCCCGTCACGAAGAGCGCGGTGCCTTCGGGCAGGCCGATGACCTCTTCGTCCTTGTTGTACCACAGGAACTCTTCGAGACGGTCTTCACGCGTTTCGTTGTTGAGCCCGGACGTGCCCGCGGCGGAAATGAAGTGCGGATTCGTCTGGAACGGGATGAAGCCGAAGGTGTTGAAGGACGGCGGCTCCGCGATCGGCATGTCGTTCGTCGTGCGAAGCGTCGGGCACGCAACGTTGCCGCCGGCGGACCAGCCGCAGTACGGGATGCCGCCGTTCACACGGTCGCGGATCAGGTCGATGATGCCGGCCTCGTACATGCGCGTCACGAGCGCCCACGTGTTGCCGCCGCCCACCGCGATTGCGGACGCTTCGCGAACGGCCTTCTGAGGATCCTGGAAGCGATGAATCGAGACGATCTTGTGTCCGAACGGCTTGAAGGCGTCCTGAACCTGCTTTTCGTAGCCGTCGTACGTGCCGGCGACCTTGGCGTACGGAATGAAGAGGATCTCGTGCTTCGTGCCGCCATAGAGCTGCTCGTACTGCTCGCCGGCAAAATCAAGGTAGCCGGAAGTGTGGTAGCGCGAGCTCGACTGAATCAGCACTCGGCGCTTTTCGCTCACCTTTTGAGCGGGAAGCGGGTTCTTGATTTTGGCCTGTGCGGAACCCGCAGCGCCGGCGAGCGCGGCGACGGAACCGAGAACGGCGCTCTGCATGAGCGAACGGCGTGTGAGCGACATGATGCTCTCCTTGATGTCGAAAAGGCTTTCAGAAAAGGTTTTCAGACTTCCTGCGGAAGTCCGACGTGACGGTCGATGCGTTGGACGGGCCTGCGCCCCTCGCGGCATGTCCCGAAGTCTACATGTCGCCTTTAAGCGCCCACACCAAGGGAAAGCCTTACCGTTCAAGGTGAAACCCCGAATTGCGTCTTACAACTCTTACATCTCCCCCCCACGGTCAAGCTTGAAAGGGGCGCCGCACAGGGACTACAGAGTTCGGCACGCACACCGCGTTTTCCCAGAGTCTGAAAAGAGCGGCAACAACTTGCTTCGAAAATCTGCAGGTCTCTCGACCTCAGCGGACTTTCAGCACGTCGACACGCGCGCGCTGCTTGATGGATGGAAAAAAGGGCCGCCCTGCGCATTCCGCAGGGCGACCCGGACCGAGGAGCCGGCGGCCGTTATCGAGGTTCGCGCAAAGAAACCTCCCGGCCGTTGTTTTTTTTCCTTAATGGCTCTTGGCGTAGGCGGCTGCGCCTTCGCCGGCGAGACGACCGGACGTGTAGGCAAAGCCGAGCGTGCCGCCTTCAAAGTCAACATAGGCCTTGCCGTACATGCCGCCCGCATCGGCGCCCGCAGCATAAAGGCCCGGGATCACCTTGCCTTCGCTCGTGCAGGCCTCAATATTGTGATTGATGCGAATGCCGCCGAGCGTGCCCAGGTTGCGGGTCGTGTAGCGAACGGCATAGAACGGGCCTTCCTTGACGGGCACGAGACGCTTCGGGTCGGCAAAGAACAGATCGTCCTTGCCCTTCGCAACGGCACCGTTGTACTGCTCGACGGAAGCGACGAAATTCTTGGCATCGACACCCATGGCCTTGGCCAGCTCTTCGAGCGTGTCGGCCTTGAAGACCACCTCGGTCTTGCCGACAAACTGATCCAGAATCGGCGTCAGGTCAACCGGCGTATTTTCGATCTTGTTGAGTTCTTCCGTATCGTACGGCTCATTGAATTCCATGAAGACTTCGCGCTTGCCCTTGAAGGCCTTGTACTGCTCTTCGATGCCGGCAAAGCCCTTGGTGCGAACCGTGTCGACGGCGCTCTTGTCGAAGATGATGTATTCCGTCTGCTTGGGCTGCATGGCGAGTTCGGCACCGTGGACCGAGTAGAGGGTGGCCGTCGTTTCATTGCCAAAGCGCATGCCATCGACATTGACGCGAAGCATCGGATAACGCGTGAATTCCGTCAGGATGTACCAGTCTTCGCTGATGGCGGAGAGCTTCTTGACCTGGTCGGACGGGATGGACTGCCAGAAGTACTGCGTAACGTTTTCGCCGAGCTTGCCCGCACCCGCCTTCCAGGCCATGCGCACGCCGTCGCCGGTGTTCTGCATGACTTCGCCGAAGGCGAACGGCTCGCCCACGTACTGCTTCATCATCTCGGCATTGCCGGCAAAGCCGCCCGAGGCAATCACCACGGCCTTGGCTTCGATCTCAATCGTCTTGCCGTCCTTGCCCTTGGCCTTGACGCCGGTGACCTTGCCGTTCTTGTCGACGATCAGGTCGGTGGCGGGCGTCGAGAAGAGGGTCTTGCCGCCCGCCTTCTTGAAGCTGTTGTTGAGACCCTTGAGCGCCTTGGCGCCGCCCTCGACATAGCCGTGAAGCGTGGCGGGCATGCCGATATGCTCGTAGGCGCCGCCCGTGCCGGCGGAAACGAGCACGAGCTTGGCGCCGTTGTCGCAAAGCCAGTCGACGGTCTTGCCGGATTCGTCAATGATGCGGCGAACGAGCAGACTGTTCATGAAGCCGCCCGAAAGATCCAGGTACTGGCGGTAGAGCCATTCCTTGTCGACGGTCTTGCCGGCCGCCTTCTGTTGGGCGGAGCCCGCTGCGAACATGCCGCCGGCAAAGGAACCCGCGCCCATCTGGAAGCCGAGCTTTTCGAGCAGAATCGTCTGAGCACCCTGCTGCTGAGCGGCCAGGGCGGCTGCGGAACCGGCGGCGCCGGCGCCGATGACGACGACGTCGGCCTTGAGGTCTGCGGCAACGGCGGAACCGAAGGTGGCGGCCATCGCCGCCGCAACGGCAGCGCTCACCGCAAGTTTCGTGAGTTTCATGTTTTTCTCCTTTGGTGGTTGAGGGTCGATCACGGCCCAAGGCGGGGCGATCGAACGTGAGGGCCATTCTAGGAGCTCGCCCGACGGGAGGAAAATACACAACATTGCATGTTCTCCAAAGCGTGAACAGTAGAGAACGGAAGCCGATTTACCTTGTGTCACAAGCACTTTCTCGAATGTTGTGTAATCGTTTCGAAAATGCCGAAGCCGTATACTTTTGTGTGAGCGTTTCCTGAACGACACCTTTTTTGATCAGAACCATGGCGGGCATACTGCATTCGTTTGCGCTTTACAAGGATCCCATTTCCGATTCGTTTCCCTTTTTGCTGCCGGCAGGCGCAACGAACGGCGACGGCGTCGAGCCGCTGCTCGGACGAGGCCTCACGAAGTCCTCTTCGCTCGTCGGCAATGAGCGCGGGCTCGCCGGCCTCATCATCAGCGCCCTCGTTGAGTGCGAGCTTCTGGCGTTTCTCAAGAGCGGCCGGCGAAAGGGCATCCGCAACTATCGAAACGGCTACGTAACGCGAACGCTCAAAACGGGCATCGGCGACGTCAACGTGCAGATCTGCCGCGACAGGCTCGGCCTTTTCGATCCTCAGCTTGTCGGTCGCTACTCCCGGCAGCTCGATGCCGATCCGGCGGACGTGCTCTCCCTGGCCGTTGCCGACGGCTACTCCGAAGAGGAGCGCCGCCTCATGCTCGAATCCCTCTATGCGCCCGGCGACCTGTCCGCATCGATGCGAAGGGCCGTCATCGACGAGGCCATGACGCAGTTCAAGGCCTGGAACGACAGCACGAGTCCGGAATTCATCCGCACGGCGGTGGGCTGGATCAAGACCATTCATCACAAGAACGGCATCGACAAAATGGTGGTCGGCGTGACGGGACTCGACGAGCGCCGCAACCTCGTCGGCATACGGGCGATCGCCGGATCATCGGGCGAATTGCACGCGCTCATCGACAAGCTCGTCGCCGAGACGGCTTCCATTCAGGGCGTCGTGATGCCGCTTCACATCGTGGTCCCCGACGGCTGCGCCTTCTTCGCCGACGCCATTCATCACTACTGGCCCGGCTGCACGGTGTTCGAAGACCACGCCTGAAGCCGCCCCGGGTCCCAAGGTTCGGCACGTCCGCCTTCTTCGCTCCAAACGCATGAAGCCGGCTCTCTTCGGAGCCGGCTTCATGCGTTGAATCTTCAGGTGGTCGATGATGGCCGATCAGAAGAAATGCGAAATGCCGAACTGCACGTTCGTGGAGTTGGAGAGCGGATCTGCGGATTCGCCGAGCACACCGTCGCCGTCGGCGTAGCCCGCAACCGTGTAGAGCATCGTGCGCGGAGAGAACCACTTGTAGTAGCCCGCGGCGATGACGTGACGCTTGAAGTCCTCGTCCGTGTCTTCGTTCGTGCCGTCAAGATACTGGTACTGCAGATTGATCTGATCGTAACCGATCGGGATCTGGATGCCGATGTGGGCCGCGTCGGACTTGATGCCCTTCCTGAGGGGCGATGCGCTCACGACCTCACCGTCCTCGATGTAGTTGAAGCGGTTGACTTCATTGGCGATCCAGGTGCCGAAGGCATAGTCGTTCTGATGTTCGGCATGCGTATAGCCGCCCATGACGCGCATCCATCCGAGGTCATAGCGGGCGGCGATCTTCATGACGAAGCCGTCCTTCTCGGCGGAGTGCGGCGCTTCAATGTCGTCCCCGTAGCGAACCGGGTTGAGATTGGAGCGTTCCGTGCCCTCAAAGCTCAGAAGCGCTCCTGCCTTTTCCGTATCCCAGCGAAGCGCAACGTTCCAATAACGGTCGTTGTCCTGGAAGTGCTGCTCTTCAGCGTCGACTTCCTCGCCCGTGAAGGAATAGAAAAGCCCGAGCTGCATGTTGGCAAAGCGCGGAGACGTGTAGTAGACGGAATTGCTGAAGCGGCTCCAGATCGTCTGCTGCGTGGCCTGAAGGCCCGCGTCGGCATACCCCGCCTCAAACGCGTCGTAGGCCACGTACCAGCTCTGCGTGCCCAGACCCGTGGCGAAGGACGACATGCGTCCCATGCCGATCTGGCCCCAGTCGCCCTTGACGTAAATCTGGCTTTCGTGATTGAACATGCGCGGGTCGGAGTCAAAATTGCCGTCGTCCACGTTGAAGCCGTTGGTGAGCACAAAGCCCGCCTTGTTCGAACCGTTGAGCTCCTCCTCTCCGAAGAGCGTGATTTCGGAGCCGACGTAGTTGTTCGACGTCATGGCAAACGAGGAGCCGTCGTCATTGTGCGTGTAGCTAAAGCCGAGGTCGAGGGCGCCGCGAACGCCGACTTCGCCCGCCTGGGCCGTCATGGCCGCCGCAGCCATGATGAGGGAGGCCGCAAGCGCTGTTGTTCTGAAGGTCATGTGTATTCTCCTTTGTGTGCCGCCGAAAACGGACGGCATGCAAGGGCGGATTCTATGAACCTCCTTGGAAAAGCGAAATTACACAACTTTCAGCCTGCACGGCAGCCGGCGCGAGCCGCGGACCCTGCCGAATCCGCGGCGCCTTCGCTCACCACCCGCGCACGTGCTCGAGCGCGGCCTTGACGCGTCCCTCGCCGTCAACGAGAAGAAGCTTTTCGTAGGGGGCCGCCGTCGGACAGGCATGATTGGGCATGATGCGAAGGCGCGTGCCCACGGGGAAGTCCTCGGGCCTGAGGCGGTCGCCCGCGGCGGCCTCGATGATGCCGTGCTCCTGGTTGGCGCCCGTCATGCGGATGTCGCACCCGCGAAGCGGCCGTCCGTCGACGCCGCAGACGAGCCCGTAGCCGAAGTCGCAGTGCTGCCGCGCCGTGCCACGGTCTCGGGACATGGCCATCCAGCCCGCGTCGACGATCACCTGGCCCTTTTCGGGCTGATGTCCGATGACGGTGCAGAGCACCGTGCCGGCAATGCGCGCCATGGGCACGACGCCGAGATTCATCATGAAGAGGTCGCCCAACGCATAGACGCCTGCGCGGATTTCCGTGACACCCGTCTCGTCTTCGGCAAAGGTCATGGTGGGCGTCGAGCCCACCGAAACGATTTTCACCTCAAAGCCCGCCCCGCGCAGGCGGTTCGCTGCAGTGACGATGCCGTCGCGCTCGTTTTGAGCCGCCCTGCGGATGACGGCGAGGTTCTCGACGTCGTAGCTCGCGCCCGCATGCGTGAGCACGCCCGCGAGCTCGGCGCCGCCCTCGAGCGCGCGTGCGATGTCGAGGAGAAGGCCGCTCTCGGGCCGCACGCCCGAGCGGTGCCCATCGCAGTCGACCTCAATGAGAACGGGCATCGTGACGGCGTGCGCCCTGCAAAAGGCGCTCACCGCCTCGGCCGCGGCGACGTTGTCGAGGATGATCTTCAGGTCGCACCCGAGGGCGCGAATGGCGGCGACCTCGGCGAGCTTCTGAGGCGCAATCCCCACGGCATAGATCAGGTCCTTGACGCCGTGTTCGGCGAAGTAGCGGGCCTCTGCGAGCGTGGAGACGGTGGCGGGGCCTTCGGGCGAGAGCATCTGGCGTCGGGCGACGTCGATCGACTTGTGGGTCTTGAGGTGCGGACGAAGCGTCACGCCCAGATGCGCGGCCCTTTCCCTTGCAAAGGCAAGATTGGCCTCAAGCTTTGCGTCGTCAATGACGAAGGCGGGCGTGGCGACTTCAGGATCGGTGAGCAGACGGCCGACGGGATCGGCGGCTCGAAGTGCCTGATGCATGATTTTCTCCTCAAAAAACACGGCGGACCTGTGTGGTCAAGACCGGTCCGCGGGCGGTTGTGCACATTGTGCGCATTGTTCGCATTGTGCGCAAAGCCCACCGGACGCCGGAAGACGTTCGATGGGCTTAATGTTGAACGGCTCAAATCAGGCCGAACGCCCCGCATCGTGCATGCGCGGGCGTCCCGCCGTCAAGGCTTCTCAGTTCGGCACGAACGCGGCGACGGCCTGCTGCTCGCCCTGAAGTTCGGCGACGTTCTTCGCGATGCGGGCCTTCGTGTCTTCGGTGAGCTCGAGTCCCTTCACGATTTCGTAGGTGCCGTCTTCCTTGACGATGCAGGGGAAGCCGAAGATCATGCCTTCGGGCACGCCGTAGGAGCCGTCGGAGGGCACGCCCATCGTGACCCAGCGGCCTTCGGAGCCGCAGCACCAGTCGTGGATGTGGTCGATGGCGGCGCTGCCGGCGGAAGCGGCGGAGCTCGCGCCGCGGGCGGCGATGATGGCCGAGCCGCGCTTGGCGACGGTCGGCATGAAGTCGTTCTTCACCCATTCGTCGTCAACCAGGGACGGCGCGGCCTTGCCTTCGACCGTGGCGAACGTGATGTCGGGCACCATGGCCGGGGAGTGGTTGCCCCAGACGGCGATGTGCTCGATGGAGGCGACCGGCGCGCCGGTCTTTTCGGCGAGCTGCGACATGGCGCGGTTCTGGTCGAGGCGAAGCATGGCGGAGAAGCACTTCGGATCAAGATCCGGGGCGTTCTTCATGGCGATCCAGGCATTGGTGTTGCAGGGGTTCCCCACGACGAGCACCTTGACGTTGCGGCTGGCGGCGGCGTTGAGCGCCTGGCCCTGCTGACGGAAGATGGCGGCGTTCGCCTCGAGGAGGTCGGCGCGCTCCATGCCGGGGCCGCGCGGACGGGCGCCGATGAGAAGAGCCACTTCGCAGTCGCGGAAGGCTTCGACGGGATCCTGAACGGCGCGCATGCCGGCCAGAAGCGGGAAGGCGCAGTCGGAAAGCTCCATCATCACGCCCTTGAGGGCAGCGGCGGACGCCGGGTTGGCACGCTCGAGAAGCGTGAGGAAGACGGGCTGGTCCGGGCCGAACATGGCGCCGGAAGCGATGCGAAAGAGCGTGGCATAGCCGATCTGGCCGGCGGGGCCGGTCACCGTCACGCGAACGGGTGCTTTCATGGTTTGTTCTCCTTGGATCCTGAGGTGTTCAGGACAAAAGCTGTCGGAAGTATTTCCGGTTCAGTTATTATGCACGGCCCCGGACTCACACGGATGCGAGTTCGACGGCCGATTCAATGGCTTGATAGTCGGGCTTTTCGGCTCGGCGCTCGCGCGCCTTGTAGCCGCAGTGAAGCAGTTCGTGCGCGAGCTCGCTGCCGGGCTTGCCGAGGAATTCCCGGTAGAGCTTCGCAACGTCTTCGTTTTCGTGCGAAGCGCGCATCTTCATGGCGGCGTCGGTGTCGTAGACGGCCGTCTGCCGGCGGCCGAGCGTGCGGCGCCAGAGAATGCCCCTCGCCGTTCCGCCGCCGCCCACGCAGCCGCCCGGGCACGCCATCACCTCGACGAAGTGATAGGGAGAGCGTCCTTGGCGCACGAGCTCGATCACCTCGTCGGCGGCGCGCATGCCGTGCACGACCGCAATCCTCAGCTTGCCGAAGACCTCGGTGTCGACCTCGGCCTCCTTGAAGTTGGCGAGGCCGCGAACGGGCTGGAAGGCGATCCGTCCGAGGTCGGGCCCGCCCGCAAGGGCCGAGACCGTGCGAAGCGCGGCCTCCATCACGCCGCCCGTCGTTGCAAAGAGCTGCGCCGCGCCCGACCCTTCGCTCATGAAGGGCGAGTCGAAGTCGGCGGGCTCAAGGCTCAGGAGGTCGATCCCGCGGCGCTCGAGCATCGCGGCGAATTCCTGGACCGTGAGCACGAGGTCCACGTCCTGCACGCCGCCGTGCTTGAGGAGTTCGCGCACGGCCTCGTCCTTTTTGGCCGTGCAGGGCATGATCGAGATCGAGCGGATGCGCTCTGGCGCGATGCCGAGCGTCTTCGGGAGCCAGGTTTTGGCGAGCGCGCCGAAGATCGCCTGCGGGCTCCTCGTCGAGGAGATGTGCGGGATCATGTCGGGGCGGTTCTTTTCAATATGGTTGATCCAGCCCGGACAGCAGGAGGTGAACATCGTGTCGGGACGCTCGTGCAGCACGCCTTCGGCCTGCTGGCGGCGAAGACGCTCGAGCAGCTCCGTTCCCTCCTCCATGATCGTCACGTCGGCGGACCAGCGCGTGTCCATCACGAAGTCTGCGCCTAGCTTCTTGAGCGCGGCTACGATGAGGCCCTGAAGGTTTTCGCCCGGACGCGCGCCCACGTTTTCGCCGATCGTCACGCGCACGGCGGGCGCAAACTGCACGACGGTCTTGACCGTCGGATCGTCGAACATGTCGAGCGCACGGTCGGTCTGATCCTTGACGGCGAGCGCGCCGGTCGGACAGACGAGGCCGCACTGGCCGCACTGAATGCAGGTTTCCGAGTCGCCCCAGCGGCCGTCAAAGCTCACCGCGGCGTTCGTGCCCGCATGATCGAGCTTGATGACGCCGATCCCCTGAACCTGACGGCAGGCCTCGATGCAGCGCAGGCACCGGATGCACTTGTCGGGCGTGAAGACGAGGCCGTTGGCGGACGCGTCCGTTTCGACGGGACGCGTTGCAAGGCGCCCCGAGAGGCGCGTGACGTCGAGCCCCACGACGCGGGCCACCTTCTGCAGCTCGCAGGCGCCGTGGCGCGAGCACCCCGAGCACGTCTCGCAATGGTCGGCAAAGAGGAGCTCGGCCTGGAGCTTCTGCATGCGGCGCACCTTGGGCGAGCACGTCTCGACGACGTCGCCTTCCATGAGGCGCGTTTCGCAGGCCGTCACCACGTGGTGCGTGCCGTCGGCACGCGTCACGTCGACGAGGCACATGCGGCAGGTGCCCGGACGGTGGTTGAGCGCCGCAAATTCACAGAGCGTCGGGATGAAGATGCCCGAGCGGCGGGCGGCTTCGAGAATGGTTTCGCCCTCGGTGAACTCGACGGGCTGTTGATTGATCGTGGACAGCATTTTTCGGGGGTCTCCTTCACGCGATCAGAGTTCGTCCATGGCGCTCTTCCCGGGAATGGGAAAGAGCGTCTTCACGCCGAAGAGGCGATAGCAGCGCATGCAGCGCTTGGCTTCCTCCCGGGCGTCGGGCTCGGAGAGGCCGTGCTCGACCTCCTCCCAATTGCCCACGCGCTCGTCGGCCGAGAGCATGCCGATCTCCTGGCGCGGCCTGAGGACGACGGGCCGGTCGGGCTCGCAGGCGCCGAGCAGGTCCGCCTTCTTGATGAGGTCCGCAAAGCGCAGGCGCGGATTGAAGCCCGGCGCGTCCGTCATCAGATATTCATGAATCGCCATGGCGGCGTTCTGCCCTTGGGCCATGCCCCAGATGAGGGACGTGGGGCCCGAAGAGGCGTCGCCGCCCGCGAAGACGCCTTCGCGCGACGTGCGAAGCGACGCGTCGACCTCGATGGTGCCGCGCTTCGTGAGGCGGATGCCGTCGGCCTCGCTGAAGATCGACGTATCGAGCTTCTGGCCGATCGCCGCAATCACGTAGCGGCACGGCACGACGAATTCGCTGCCCTCAACGGGCTTCACGGACCGGCGGCCCGAGGCGTCGGGCTCGCCCTCGGCCATGCGCACGAGGCGGATGCCGGTGACGCGCCCCTCCTCCACGATGACCTCGACGGGCGCCGTCAGGAATTCGAACCCGATGTCCTCCTCCATGGCGGCCTTGATTTCCTCGGGGTCCGCCGGGGCGGCGGCGCGCGTGCGGCGATAGGAAACCGTCACGCGGCCGCCCTTGATCAGACGGCGGGCCGTGCGGCAGCAGTCCATGGCGACGTTGCCGCAGCCCACGACCACGACGTCGCCGTCGAGTTCGACCGCCTCGCCGCGGCTCTGATGCGCCTCGACGTCCACCAGGAAGTCGAGCCCCTTCAGATAGCCGTCGGCCGACTGGTCTTCGCCGGGCAGATTGAGGTACTGGCCCAGCGCGCAGCCCACGCCCAGGAACACCGCGTTGTAGCCGCGGCGGAAAAGCGAATCGAGCGTGAAGTCGCGCCCGAAGCGGCTCTCGAAGTGATAGTGTCCGCCCATGCGCTCGATGGCGCTCGTTTCCGTCTCAAGGAGCGCGTTCGGGAGACGGTAGGCGGGAATCCCGAGGCGAGCCATGCCGCCCGCACCCGCATGCTCTTCAAAAATGTCCACCATGTGGCCGCGGCGCAGCAGGTGGTAGGCGCAGTTGATGCCCGCAGGGCCCGCTCCGATCACGGCGACGCGCTTCGAAACGGGCGTGGGCTCCACGCGCTCGTTTCGGAAGAGCTCCTCGATCGTCTGACCGCAATGGTCGGCCGCATAGCGCTTGAGATCCTTGATCGCCACCGGACGGTCCACATGATTGCGCGCGCAGGCCTTCTCGCACGGGCGCACGCACACGCGCCCGCAGGAGCCCACGAGCGGATAGTGGCGAAGGAGCACGCCCGTGGCGAGCTCCGGACGACCGTCGCGGATGTAGTCGATGTAGCGCGGCACGTTCACCTTGCCCGGACACGCCTCGATGCAGGGCGCGGTCGCCACGCTGATGAAGTCGCGCTGCGTCTCGGGCATGACGGGGGCGTTCTTGAGAAGCTCGGGAAAATGCTCGAGCGCGCCGAGAATGGGTTCGGGCGTCGTCAGCCCGATGCCGCAGAGGCTCGTCTCCTTCATCTGAAGGGCGATCTCGCGAATCCGCTCCCAGTCGACCTCGGCGCCGCGGCCTTCGCAGGCCGCCTCGAGCGCTTGGGCGATCAGCACGCCGCCCGCGCGGCAGGGCGTGCAGCGGCCGCAGGCGAGCTCCTTCGCGCGGCGGTAATAGGAGAGCAGCACGTCCGCGAGCGTCACGCGGTTGTCAAACATCAGGAAGCCCTGAGGACCGGCAAAGCCCGCCACGGGATTGCCGCTGTTGAAGGCGAGAAATTCGCTGATCGGAAGGCCTTCGGGCGCCTTGCCGTCGATGCAGCGGCGGTTGTCGTACGCGCGTCCCTTCCAGACGCCGTAAATCAGCTCGTCCATATGATGTGGATCCTCTCAAGCAGGATTCTGACGCCCGCCTCATCGGCGTGCGCAGACCGGGGGTTCAGCACAAAAATCTACAGGAGTCCGTCCATTCGTATAGTTTTTTATAGACGTACGGGACCCGTCACGGTATGATGGGGTCTGGCGGTTCGCCGCACCGTCTCGACACTACCGACGATCGACTCTGCGATCGGATTTCCTGTCGGATGTGAATTATAGCTAGAAAAATTTTTACAAGCAATAAAATTTTCTATAAGAATTTTTATGAAGCCCATTCTCGCCCCCTATGTTCCGATCGCCGATCTCGTGGCCAAGACCTTCGGCGAAGACGTTGAAGTCGTGCTCCACGACCTGTCGGATCCCCAGCACTCGGTGGTCTACGTCGCCAACAACAAGGTGACGGGCCGCAAGGTGGGCGAAAGCTTCCGTCACTTGATCACGAAGGCCATTCATTCGCCGGGCGCCTCATCCGCAGCTCCTCCTCGATCATCCGTGACGAGAACGGGCACATTGCGGGGGCCTTCTGCATCAACGTCGACACGACGCGCCTCACGAAACAGATCGACATGCTCGCGCAGATGTTGCCCGGCATTGAAAAGGGCGTGCTTCCGCTCCTGCCCGACGAGGAAAACGAGGACGTCTGCCCCGTCGACACGAACCGCACCGTGATGGAAATCATGACGGACCTCGTCGACAACATCGCGGGCGACGTGCCCGAGGGCGCGATGAGCCGCGAAAAGCGCCTCGAGCTCATCCGCTTCATGGACCAGCGGGGCGTCTTCCTCGTGAAGGGCGCGATCGACCGCGTGGCCGAGAAGCTCGGCATCTCGAAGGTGACCGTCTACTCCTACCTCGACGAAGTCCGCGGCAAGCGCTGATGCCGGCCCGCCCCGCACCGCCCGACCCGCGGTCCGGGGCTTTTCAATATATCCGACCAGCAAAGGAGACATTCATGCAATTCGTTCAGCCGCCCTTCAAGGGCGAAAACAAGGGGCACTACACGCCGGGCATCATCTCCAAGGGCATGCTCTACGTCTCGGGCCAGCTCTCGATCGACCCCGACACGCGCGAAGTCTGCCCGGGCGGCATTCGGGACCATGCGCGCCTTGCGCTCGACAACGTCGACCGCGTGCTCAAGGAAGCGGGCGTGCGCCGCGACCAGGTCGTCTACTGCCGCGTCTTCACGACGAAGGGCGAGTACTGGGGTCCGATCAACGAGGTCTATGCCGAATTTTTCGGCGATCACAAGCCCGGCCGCCTCGTCGCCACCGTGCCCGAACTGCACTTCGGCTGCCTCGTCGAAATCGAGGCCGTGGCCGAACTTGAAGACTGACCCGCTGCTTTACGAAGGAGACCGAGCATGACCGCCGGCTATGTCTGCACCGCCTGCGGCGCCAAGTGCGCCGCCGATACCCGAGAACCCAAATGCCGCTGCGGCGGACTCTTCGAGCTTGACTTCACGCCGCCCGCGTGGGATGCGGCCCGAATCGACCGCTCCGAATGGAGCATCTTCCGCTACCGCGACTTCATGGCCGTCGACGGCGACGTCTGGCGCGACGTCACGATGGGCGAAGGCATGACGCCCGTGATCGAGATGGACGGGCGAAACGGCGTCCTGCTCAAGATGGACTACGCCATGCCCACGCTCTCCTTCAAGGACCGCGGTGCGGCGACGCTCGTGAGCCACATGCGGGCGATCGGCGTCAAGACCTGCGTGCAGGACTCCTCGGGCAACGCCGGCAACTCGGTTGCGGCCTACGCGGCGCGCGCGGGCATCGCGTGCGAAATCTACGTCCCCGAAGGCACGAGTCCCAAGAAGATCACCATGATCGAATCCCACGGCGCCAAGGTGCACGTGGTGCCGGGCAGCCGAGACCACTGCGCCGACGTCTGCCGCGCCCAAGTGGCCGAGCGCGGCGCCTACTACGCCAACCACGTCTTCAACCCGTACTTCTACGAGGGCATGAAGGCCTACGTCTACGAAACGCTCGAGCAGCTCGGCCGCATTCCCGCCAACATCGTGATTCCCGTCGGCAACGGCACGCTCTTCATCGGCGCGGTCAAGGCGCTCGAACACCTCGAGGCCTCGGGCGCGATCGAGCGCTTCCCCAACATCATCGCGCTCCAGAGCGAGAAGTGCGACCCGCTCTACCGCGCCCGCGCCGAAAACCTTTCCGAGCCGGCCCCGGTCTCGCCCGAACCGACCATGGCCGAAGGCATCGCCATCGGCATTCCGATGCGCGGGCGCGAAATCCTCGACATGATGAAGCGCCACGACGTCAAGGTCGTGCACGCGCCCGAAGACCGCATCCTTGAGGCGCGCGCGCAGCTCGCCCGACGCGGCATCTACTGCGAGCACACGACGGCCGCCAACTACGCCGCCTGGGTTCGCTACTGCGAGCTCTATGGTCCGACGCCCGACACGCTCATCACCATGTGCGGCGCCGGCATCAAATCCGACCACTGATCCTACTCACCCGAAGGCTGCGGCCCGGGGACTCGCCTCCGACCGCAGCCCGCTCGTTTCCGAGCCCGTTCCCTCTTCTGCTCCCTCCTCTCCGTCCGCCTCCCGCCCCGCCCGTCCCTTCAACCGCCCTTCATTTCGACATAAGACATTTCGGCATAAGACAAAACCCTGTCACACCATTGGGATACGTTATAAGCACATATCCTTATGCTTGCAATTTATAGGCGACATGAAATTTTTCAGGAATCGTAAAGATTTTCACGAACCTTGATGCAGGCCATGCTTTGTCGCCTTCGCGCTCAATCCCGCACCCGTGCGGGCTCATGATGAAGGCGTGAGAGTCCTCGCTCACGCCCCGGGCGGCTTCGCTTCGCCGGACATCGAACCGATGCCCGACCCCGCGCAGCGCCCTTCAACCACCCAACCAAAGGTCACATCATGGACAAAGCCGCACTCAAGAAATGGGCCATCGTCCTCGGGCTTGGAATCGTCATCTGGTTCTGTCCCGTCCCCGCCGGCCTCTCTCCCGCCGCCTGGAAGCTCTTCGCCGTCTTCGTCGCGACCATCGCAGGCTTCATTCTGCAGCCCATTCCCATGGGCGCCGTCGCCTTTCTTTCGCTCACGCTCTGCGCCTTCTTCGGCATTCTGAAGACGAAGGACGCCTTGATGGGTTTCGGCAACGGCACGATCTGGCTCATCGTCTGCGCGTTCTTCCTCTCGCGCGGCTTCATCAAGACCGGCCTCGGCCGGCGCATCGCCTTCTGCATCATCCGGGCCATCGGCAAGAGCGCCGCGTCGCTCGGCTACTCGATCTGTTTGGCGGAACTCGTCATTTCGCCCGCCATGCCCTCGGCCACGGCCCGGGGAGGCGGCGTCTTCTACCCGATCGTTCAGTCGCTCTCGAGCGCCTTCGAGTCCGAGCCCGGTCCGTCGGCCGGCCGCATCGGCAAATACCTGATGCAGGTGGGCTTTCACGCCGACGCCGTCACCTGCATGATGTTCCTCACCTCCATGGCGGGCAACCCGCTCTGCGTGGGACTGGCCGCGAGCGCCGTCGGCGTTGAGCTCACCTGGATGGAATGGGCCGTGGCCGCCATCGTCCCGGGCCTCGTCTGCCTCTTCCTCGTGCCGCTCGTCCTTCTCAGAATTGCGCCGCCCGAACTCAGGCAGATTCCCAATGCCCGGCAGATCGCCCGCGACGAACTCGAGAAGATGGGCCCGATGTCGCGCGACGAGCTCGTGCTCGCCTTCGTCTTCCTGATGTGCCTCGTTCTTTGGGCCACCGGCAGCCTCACGGGCCTCGGCGCAACGCCGATCGCCATGCTCGCCGTCTCGATCATGCTCATCGCCAAGGTGCTCACCTGGAAAGACATCCTCGCCGAAAAAGGCGCTTGGGACGCCATGTTCTGGATGGGCGGCCTGATGGCGCTCGCCACGGCGCTCTCGAAGTCGGGCTTCATCAAATGGGCCGCCGCCTTCATCGCGGACGGCATCGCCGAGGCGCACATGGGCTGGATCTCGTCCTTCCTGATCATCTCGCTCATCTACGTCTACTCGCACTACTGCTTTGCATCGGTGACGGCGCGCATCTCCGCCATGTACGCCGCCTTCGTCGCCGTTGCCGCCGCCTGCGGCGCGCCCGCCCTGATGGTGGCCGTGGCCTTCGGCATCTTCGCCAACCTGCCCATCTCGCTCACCCATTACGGCAACGGCGCAGCGCCCGTCTACTTCGGCGCGGGCTACGTAAGCCAGAGCGAATGGTGGCGAAACGGCTTCATCATCTGCACGATCAACACCGTCGTGTGGCTCACCGTCGGCATGGCCTGGTGGAAGCTCATCGGCCTATACTGATTTGAAGCGAAGGCCGCTTCCGACACCCGTCCTCAAAGGTCCGCATCGCCCGCCGATGCGGACCGCATTCTTTTCTCTCTTCTTCGCCATTGATCTCCATGACCGACACGCAATCATCACGCGCATCATTCGACGCCGACCTTGTCGCCGCGCTCGAAACCCTCCGGCAGCACGCAGGCGTCAAGGCCGCGCTTGACGCCGTCAAGACGCGGCTTCCCGAAGCCGTCGAGTGCCAGAAAGAGCTCGTTCTCATCGAAGCGCCCACCCATCACGAAGAAAAGAAGGCCCGACGCTATGCCGAAATGCTCGCCGACGCGGGTCTTGAAGACGTGCGCGTGGACGAGCACTTCAATGTCTGGGGCTACCTGCGCGGTTCCGGCCGCACCGGCAAGTCGATCTTGATCGAAGGCCATCTCGATACGGTCTTCGCCTTCGGCGACGTCAAGGCCGTCACGACGGACGAGCTCGGGCGCATCCATTGTCCCGGCATCTGCGACGACACCCGCGCACTCGCGGCAAACCTCAACGTGCTTTGGGCCTTGAAGAGCACGGGGCTGCGGCCCGTGCACGACATCGTGTTTGCGGGCACCGTCTGCGAAGAGGGGCTCGGCGGCACCGCCGGCATGGGATGGCTTCTCGACGCCCTTCAAAAGGAAACCGAAGTTCTCGCCACCATCTCCATCGACGGCCCGACGGCCGAGAACTTCTACGCCAACGCCACCGGCATCGTCGACTGGGAGGTCGAAATCTCGGGACCCGGCGGACACGCTTGGCTCAAGCACGGAACGCCGAGCGCAATTCAGGCCGCCGGACGCGCCGTCGCACTCATCTCCGACCTTGAAGCGCCGCAGACGCCCAAGACGAGCTTCACCGTCAGCCTCATCGAGGGCGGACAGGCCATTCACGGCATTGCCGAACACGCGAAGTTTACGGCGAACCTGCGCTCAAACTCTCAGGCCGTTCTGGAAGAGCTGAACCGCGGCTTTCTTGCCGCCTGTCAACAAGGCGTTGAGCGCGAGGAGGCGCGCTGGGGGTGTTCGGGTGCACTGCAGATGACGGCCCGCAAGATTCTCTCAATTCCCGCCGGGTCCCAGCCCGACGACGCACGCATCATCCAGACCGCCAAGCTTGTGACGAGGGCGGCGGGCGTCGAACCCAACTTTCTGCCCGGCGGCTGCACCAACGCCAACACGGCCATCGCGAAGGGCTTTCCGGCCGTCACGCTCGGACGCGGCGGCGAGGAATTCGGCGCGCACACGCTCGCAGAATGGTTCAATCCGGAAGGCGTCTGGCGCTGCGAACAAAAGTCCGTCCTGATGCTGCTGATGCTGGCGGGCCTCACAGGCGAAACGGAACCTTTGGGCGACACGTTGGCGTGATGCGGAGGATCAAAGCGGCTCGGCAGCCACTTTGATGCGCTTCGAAGAGGTGACGGCGCAGTTGTCCGAAACGAATGGAGCGACCGATCATGGAAAAACTTTAATAACGGGATCGGTTATTAAAGTTTTGCGCAGAAATCTTTAATAACGCCGTCACTTACTAAAGTTTTCCATGCCCGGGCAGGCCTGCGGAACCCGGCCAACAGCCACTGGGACGCCCTCAAGCAGAGGTTGCAGGATGGAGCGGGATGACGCGCTGATTGGAACTTCCAAACCAGCAGCCCTTCTCGTGCACCTTGAGCTTTTCGACGTAGGGGCCGTCGACCAGAACGTCCACATGTTCGAGCACCGGGCAGTCCGCCACCTTTTCATGGCGGCGGCCCGTCCAAAGCCAGATGGTCTTGGCCGTGCCGAATTTTTCGCGCACGGCCCGCACGATCCTCAGGATCTCATCCTGATTTTCGGGCTCAAGCGGGTCGCCTCCAAGAAGGCTCAGCCCGTCGACGAAGTCTTCCTCAAGCGCCTTGAGGAGCGTCTGCAGAGTTTCGTCGGTAAAGGGCTTGCCGGCCTTGAAGTCCCAGCTTTCTTCGTTGAAGCACCCCGGACAGTGCAGCGTGCAGCCCGAGCAGAAAAGCGACACCCGCACGCCCGGGCCATTGGCCGTGTCGCAGGTGCTCAAGCCGATGTAGTTCATCGCAAGCCCTTACATGCTCTTGCGGTTGCGGATTTCAGCCATCTTGCCGTCGTTCATGCGGGACATGCCGTTGACGTTGGAATAGCCGAGATAGCCGCAGACGCGGGAGATGACGGAGAGGTTGGCGCTACCGCAGTGCGGGCACTTGAAGAGCACGTTCGTGCTGTGCGTGCCGCAGTCGCCGCAGTAGGCGCTGTCGAAGTTGACGCCCTGATAAAAGCCCTTCTTCATGCCGCGGCGGATGACCGCCTTGACGGCCTCGAAGTTCTCGGG
>ERZ1026870.652-NODE-652-length-18743-cov-5.004923_pt1 | contig 18743 bp, 12 predicted proteins | sample MGYA00380165_ERZ1026870 | MGnify/ENA primary metagenome ERZ1026870 (study PRJEB33269, sample SAMEA4719801) | human gut metagenome | biome: human-associated habitat; feature: organic feature; material: feces | place: Cameroon | collected 2013-10 ...
GCTTCGTCACCCGACGACGGGCGAAGTCGTGGCGACCGTCTCCGCGCGCGACCTCTGGCAGCGCATTCTCGAAATGCGCATGCACACGGGCGAGCCCTATCTTGTCTTCACCGACACGGCCAACCGCGCGCTGCCCTCGTGGCTCAAGGCGAAGGGCCTTTCGATCCACGGCTCCAACCTCTGCACCGAAATCTTCCTGCCGACCTCGAAGGAACGCACCGCCGTCTGCTGCCTCTCCTCCGTCAATCTCGAGTACTACGACGAATGGCGCGACAACGGGCAGTTCATCGACGACGCGATGGAATTCCTCGACAACGTGCTGCAGCACTTCATCGACCACGCCCCCGACGGCATCCGCCGCGCGCGCTACAGCGCCATGCGCGAGCGCAGCGTGGGGCTGGGCGCCATGGGCTTTCACGCCTATCTGCAAAAGCGCGGCATCGCCTTTGAATCCGCCGCGGCCAAGTTCACGAACCGCGACATGTTCAGGCACATCGCGCAGGCCGTCGAAAAGGCGGACGCGCGCCTTTGCGCTGAACGCGGGCCCTGTCCCGATGCGGCCGACGCCGGCGTCATGCGCCGCTTCTCGCACCGCATGGCCGTCGCGCCCAACGCCTCCTCCTCCCTCATCATGGGCGGCACGAGTCCGTCGATCGAGCCCTATCGCGCCAACATCTACCGCCAGGACACGATCTCGGGCGCCTACATCGTGAAGAACCGCTTCCTCAAGGCCGAGCTCGCCAAGCGCGGGCTTGACACGGACGAGGTTTGGGCCGACATCATCGCCCACGACGGCTCCGTGCAGCACCGCGAGGATCTGCCCAAGGAGGTGCGGGACGTCTTCAAGACCGCCATCGAGCTCGACCAGCGCTGGATCATCGAGCTCGCCGCCGACCGCCAGGCCTACATCGATCAGGGACAAAGCGTGAACCTCTTCTTCCCGCCCGACGTCTCGATCGCCTATCTGCACGCCTGCCACTTCTCCGCTTGGAAGAAGGGCCTCAAGAGCCTCTACTACAACCGCTCCGACAAGCTCCGCAAGGCCGACCGCGTCGGCGTACAGGTCGAGCGCCGCCGCATCGAGGATCAGATCAGCATGCAGGCCGTCGCCGACAACACCACCTGCCTCGCCTGCGAAGGCTGACCCGAGGGAACCGCATCATGACCGACAAGAACAAAGCCGACGGGCTCCTTTCGACCCGCACCTGCTTCAAGCCCTTCAAGTACCCCTGGGCCTACGAGGCCTTCATGCAGTCCGAGCAGATGCACTGGCTCTGGACCGAAGTGCCCATGCTCGAGGACGTCAAGGACTACGGCCAGAAGCTCACCGACAGCGAGCGCGACTTCCTCACGAAGATCCTGCGCTTCTTCACGCAGGGCGACATCGACGTCTCGGGCGCCTACGTCAATCACTACCTCCCGCGCTTTGGCCAGCCCGAGATCCGCATGATGCTCTCGTCCTTCGCCGCGCGCGAGGCCGTGCACATCGCGGCCTACTCGCACCTGATCGAGACGATCGGCCTGCCCGAGTCCATCTACAACGAATTCCTGCAGTACGAGGCCATGGCCGCCAAGCACGACTTCTTCAATGAAGTCGCCGAGGACAGCCGGGACCTCGCCGCCCAGATCGCCGCCTTCTCGGCCTTCACCGAAGGCATGCAGCTCTTTTCGTCCTTCGTCATGCTCCTCAACTTCACGCGCAACGGCACGATGAAGGGCATGGGGCAGATCATCGCTTGGTCGATCGCCGACGAAACGCTCCACACCGAGTCCATGACGAAGCTCTTTCGCGAGTACATCGTCGAGAATCCCGAGCTCTGGAACGATGCGCTCAAGGCCAAGATTTACGGCATCGCCGAAACCATGGTCGAACTTGAGGACCGCTTCATCGATCTCGCGTTCGGCGTCTCCGAAATGCGCCGCCTCACCAAGGAGGAGGTTCGCAGCTACATCCGCTACATCGCGGACCGTCGCCTGATCGGTCTCGGCATGAAGGGAATCTTTGATAGCAAAAAGAATCCGTTGCCGTGGGTTGATGCAATGTTGGGTGTATCACACACAAACTTCTTTGAAAATAAAGTCGTGGATTACGCCAAAGGCGCTCTTACGGGTGACTGGGGAGATGTCTGGGGTAAAGCGCCTGCTGTGCAGCCGGATTAAGGGTGAGCGAAAGCCGAGCGGATCGAATCTCGACTTTCAAGATGACGAGATGATTCGTTCGGCCAAGCGCATGGCCTCCTGCAGTTTGGCATTGGGGGCGAAGGGACGATCAAGCGCTTCGAGCAGCGCTTTGGATTCCTGGGCGGTCAAGAAAACGACCTTGTTTCCTTCGACGACTTCCTTGGCTTCACGCACGGCGGCTTCGCGAATGAAGTCCGCAAGGGACACTCCCTTGAGTTGGGCGGCATACTGCAGCAGTTGCTTGTCATCGCTCGTCAAGTGAAGACCATAGTGTTCTAAAGCGGGCATGATGCTTCTCCCATGGCGTACCGTTTCTTGCGGTACGCCCTCTTGCTCATTCTGTAATCAGATTATGGGCAAATCACCTGGACCGCAAGTTTTTTGCTCCTTCTCGGTCAAAAGCCGGTGATTTGCTTTATCCAGCCGGTCACGCCGCTGCGCGCTTCAGTTGCGGCGCTCTCTTCAGTCTTCGTCGGCGCGGCGGGAACCGGACGTTTTTCAGGCACCGTGACCGTGAAGTAATGCGTGCCCGAACTGTCCAGCACGGCTTGCGGCGTCCAGCGCCGATTTCCCTGTGCATCATAATATTTGTACGCCGGGACATAAATGGCTTGACCGGGCTTCAGATATTTCTGAAGGCCCATCAGGAATCGCTGCTCAAAGACAAGACCGTCGAGGTACGAAAGCTTGGATTTGACGATGTTGAGCGGGTAATAGCGATCTTGGTTGTACCCGAAATGGTTGATCCATCGCTCGGTTTTGCCGTCGCCTCCCAAGGCGGCGGGCACGATTTCCCGGCTCACTTTCCAACTGTACGCTTCCCGAACGCCCATTGGGCGGTAGGGACTCCATTCCACACGGCAGTAGCCGAATTCTCCGATCCAGCTCGGATTGTCGGGATCGTATTTCGGGCATCCGATGGAATCGTTTTCGAGCAGCTGATAAATGTTTGTCCAGGAAGAATTGCCCGGGGAGGTATCGCCGATGAAATCGACAACGAGTGGCCCGACGGGCGTGAATCCGATGTCGACAGCCGCCCGGGTGAGCATCTGCACGAATTGTTTGCCTGCATGGATCCCGAGGTTGATTTCCTGATTGCGTTCGGGCGTGAGGTGCGGATCGGAGATCTCGTTTTCAAAGACGATCTGGTCTTCCGGCGGAAGAACGAACGCCGCCTTGACGTAATCTGCCGGCGGATATTCAAGATTTTCGTCCTGAACGGATGAAAACAGAAAGCCGACTGCGGCCAATGCCAGCCCGGTGCCGATGGACGCAGAGGTGTTGGTCCAGCGACCGTCCAGGCTGTCGGCGATCATGAGGGAGCCGGTCAGCGTGTCGGCAGAGGCTCGATTGGAATTGAGCATGATGCGCGGCGGCTTGGGCGCGGTTTCTGCAGTGAGATTGCCTTCTTTGCGCAGCCGGTTGATCTTCTCATGATAGGCGCGGGCCTCGGCATAGTCTCGGCGCGTGTTGCGCATGGTGTCGAAGACCATTTTGTCTGCCAGGTCTTGTTCGTCCGCCCATAGGACCGTATCTTCGCAGCCGAGGCAGTTGACCGTAGTCTTGATCGCGCAAGCAACCTGCATCGCATGTGAACTTTGCTCCGTCGCCGGGCGCGGTTCCGCAAGATTGATGCCGGATAGAGAGGTCGGTGTGACGGCACACCCGCTCAAGGCGCACATGCAGGCAAGTGCCGATGCGAGCGCCATCCGACTGGGAGCGGCGGGAGAAGCTTGAGTACGGTTCGTCATTTTGGTTGGGTCCTGATGAATGAACGGTTTGGGATCGGTTCGTTCCATAGCCGCATTCGACGGGACTTGCCTTTCGGCCTGAGGCTTCGTGATCGCACCAAAAAGGCGGCGCAAGTTATTGCGGCGCATGCCAAACCCAATTCTAACCCTCGGTGCGCTTTTGCACTTTGTCCGAACGTGCTTTGTCCGAACGTGCCTCTCCGAACGTGCCTCTCCGAACGTGTCGTGTTCGAACGTCCCGCGGGTACTTGGACTTGTGTTCACGAAATCCCGCGCAGCTCAAAGCCGGTCACGCCTTCGATTTGAGATGTTGTGCGAGCCATTCGATCCCTTCGCGGTAGCCGTCGATGCCGTGCCCGATGATCGTGTGCTTGGCGGCGAGCGATATGTAGGAGTGATGGCGAAACGCCTCCCGCGAGGAGACGTCGGAGATGTGCACCTCAACCGTCGGAATGGCCGTTGCCTTCAGGGCGTCGAGGATGGCAACGCTCGTGTGCGTGTAGGCGGCGGGATTCATCACGATCCCGTCGACGCCGTCGAACCAGGCCTGCTGGATGCGGTCGACGATGGCGCCCTCATGGTTGGACTGGAAAAGCTCGCACGAGGCGCCGGCATCGGCGCACCAGGTCTCGAGCATTCCGCACAGGTCCTTGTAGGTCGTGCTGCCGTAGATGGCCGGTTCGCGAATGCCCAGAAAATTGATGTTGGGGCCGTTGATGATCAGAAGTTTCACGATTGTTCTCCAAGAATTTGTCCGACGGCTTCCTCAATCGAATGGGAGACGACGATGCGGTCGGCAAAGGCGCGGTAGATGGGTTCGCGCTCTTCAAAAATGGCTGCAACGCCGCGCGCGAGCGAGAGCGGGCGGCCGTCGGACGGCAGGTCCGAAAGGGGGCGGTTGAGCCAGATGATGAGGCCGTTGCGGCGCAGAAGCGCCCGATTGCGTTCTCGCAGCACCGAACCGCCGCCCGTGGCGACCACAAGGCCGTGAGAGGTGGAGAGCTCTTCGATGACCTCGGACTCAAGATCGCGGAATCGGGCTTCGCCGTCCTGCGCGAAGATGTCCGGAATCGACCGTCCGGTCCTTTGGACGATGAGTTCGTCGACGTCGACGAAGGGGCGATGCAGCCGTTCGGCAAGCCGTCGGCCAATCGTCGTCTTGCCGCTCCCGGGCATGCCGACGAGGACCAAATTGGAAAACTGCAGCTGCATCTCCTTCAGAATGTCGTCGGCGGCCGCATCGGGAATCGTTCGGCCGAGAAAGCGTTCGGCCGCGGCCTTGGCCTGCATCACGAGCATGCCGAGCCCGTTTTCGGCCGGCAGCCCCCGGCGGCGGGCGAGGCGCATGAGGTCGGTTTCGGCGGGGTTGTAGATGATGTCGAGTACGCCTTCGAGCTTCGGGAAGATGTCAAGCGTCTCAAGGGGCGAAGCGTCGCACTTGGGGAACATGCCCACGGGGGTCGTGTTGACGATCAGCTGGGTGCCGGCGTGCTTCTCGAGGTTGCCGTAATGGTCGGGTCCCGTTCGAGAGACGACCGTCACCTCACCCGCGCCAAGATCTCGGAGCACGGCGCGAACGGTGAGCGAAGCACCGCCCGAGCCCAGCACAAGGCACTTTTTGCCTTCGACCGAAAGGCCTGCGCGTTCGATCATCCAGGCGAAGCCCGCATAATCGGTGTTGTCGCCGAGTAGACCGCCGTCGGGCAGTCTCACAAGCGTATTGACGGAGCCGATCGCCTCAGCCCGGGGCGTGAGCGCCGTGCAGTGGGGAATGACGGCTTTTTTATAAGGAATCGTGACGTTGAGGCCTTGAAAGGCGCCGCTTTCCAAAAAGGGACCGAGCTCGTTCTCGTCGAGCTCGATCAGATCGTAGCGGTAGTCGCCTAGTTTGGCGTGGATCTCGGGAGAGAGGCTGTGACCGAGCTTGGCGCCGATCAGGCCGAATCGCTGCTGCGTCGTCATGGTGTGTGGGGACGGTAAAGGTTCGTGTGCGAAAAGGTGGTCGGGCGGCTCAGGCTGAGGCCGGCGGCGTTGTGGGCGGCGTGTCGGGAAGGCGCGCGGGCGCGTCGAGAAGCGCGTCGAGCACCACGAGGGCCGCAACCGCTTCAATGACGGGAACGGCCCGGACGACCACGCAGGGATCGTGACGGCCCGTGATCCTGAGTTCCGCGTCGCAGCCGTCCTTGAGCGAAACCGTCCGCTGCGCTTGGCCGATCGAGGGCGTGGGCTTGAGGGCGGCGCAAAAGAGCACGGGCAGGCCCGTCGTCATGCCGCCCGCGATGCCGCCCGCACGATTGGCGAGCGGCGTCACGACGCCGTCGCGCATGCCGTACGGGTCGTTGTTTTCCGATCCGCGAAGCCGCGCCGCGTCAAAGCCCGCGCCGAATTCGACGCCCTTGACGGCGGGCACGGCAAAGACGGCCTGCGCGATGCGCCCGTCAAGTCCTTCGAAGAGCGGTCCGCCGAGGCCGACGGGAAGGCCCGAAATCATGCATTCGACCGTGCCGCCGATGCTGTCGGCGGCCTTTCGCGCGGCCTCGATCTCGGCCGCCATGGCGGCCGAAGCTTCATCCGACAGAGCGACCGGTGCGCGCGCAAGGCTCGCCTCGATCGTGTCGGGCGATTCGCCCATCGGATCGAAGGGACGGTCCTGGGCGTTGCCGACGGAGCGGACGTGCGCAGCAATGCGGATGCCGCGTCGGGCGAGAATCTGCAGGGCGATGCCGCCCGCGATGCAAAGCGGTGCGGTGAGGCGCGCCGAGAAGGCGCCGCCCCCGCGGACGTCCTGCCAGCCGCCGTACTTGACGTGGGCGGGCCAGTCTGCGTGAGAGGGACGCGGAAGGTCTGCAATCGCCGCGTAGTCCTTGGAGCGCGTGTCGCCGTTGCGGATGACGGCCGTGAGCGGCGCGCCGCAGGTGTGGCCGTCGAGCACGCCGCAAAGCACTTCCGGCTTGTCGGCCTCCCGGCGCTGGGTCGTCATGCGGTTTTGTCCGGGTGCGCGCCGGGCCATGAAGGCCTCAAGCTCGGCCATGTCGATGGCTTCGCCCGCGGGCAGCCCGTCGATCGTCACGCCGATGGCCGCCGCGTGGCTCTGGCCGAAGACGGCCGCGCGAATGTTTCTGCCGAAGTAGCTCATGCTCAGTCCTCAAGAAAAACCAGTCCGCCGAGACGGGCGAAGTCGTCGAAAAAGCCGGGATAGGATTTGCGCACGGCCTGCGCGCCGCGGATGACCACGGGGTGCTGCGTGCGTGCGCCGGCAACGGTTGCGGACATCACGATGCGGTGGTCGTTCGCGCCCTCGCATTCGCCGCCCGCAAGCGTTCCGCGCCCGCGAACGACGAGGCCGTCGGGGAGCTCCTCGACGTCGGCGCCGAGCCGCTCGAGAAGCTCGCGGGTCGTCGTCAGACGGTCGCTTTCCTTGATGCGAAGCCGGCCTGCGTTGAGAAAGCGCGTCTCGCCCGCGGCAAAGGCGGCGACGACGGCGAGCACCGGCACAAGGTCCGGAATCTGGGCCGCATCAACCGTCATGCCGTTCATCGTGCCCGGGCGGACCGTCACGGCGTCCTCAGTCAGGGATACGTCGGCGCCGAAGGCTTTGAGTATGTCCGCGACCGCACGGTCCCCCTGGCGGGAATCCGCGCGCAGGCCCGTGAGCGTGACGCCCCGGCCGAGCGCGCCCGCGCAGAGCCAGAAGGCGGCGTTCGACCAGTCGCCTTCGACGGCTGCGGCGCCGGGACTCGAAAGGCGCGTCCGGCCCTCGATCTCGAAGCGGCGGCCGTCGGCCGTGCGCGCGATCGATGCGCCGAAAAGCGCGAGCACGTCGAGCGTCATGTCGATGTAGGGGGCCGATTCGATGCGGCCCGTGAGCGTGAGCGTGCTTTTGCCGGGGACGACCGAGAGCGCAAAGAGAAGGCCGCCGATGAACTGCGAGGAGACGTCGGCCGCAAGGGTGTAGTCGCCCGCCGGAAGCCTGCCCCGGGCATGAAGCGGAAAGACGCCCTGAGGCGACAGGTCTATGCCGTGGGCCTGGAGCTCCTCATAGAGCGGCGAGAGCGGCCGCTCGGGCAGGCGGCCGCAGCCCGTGACGGCTGCGTCGAGCCCGAGCGCGCAGGCGATCGGGAGAATGAAGCGTTCGGTCGTGCCCGATTCGCCGCAGTCGAGCGTCGGCCCGACGGGACGGGTCGAGATCGGCTCGACGACGAAGCCCTCGTCCGTGCGCTCGACCGAAGCGCCCATGGCGGTGAGAACGCGTGCGGTGGCGAGAATGTCGTCCGAAACGGTTGCGCAGCGCACCGTCGTCGGACGGTCGGCGAGCGCGGCGGCCATGAGAAGCCGGTGCGCATAGGACTTGGAGGCAATGGCGGGAATTTCGCCCGAAAGGCATCCCTTTTGAACAGTGGCGATCATGGTCAAGGATTGAGTCCGAGTTGAATGAGCTCGCGAAGCTTCTCGAAGGAGGCCTTCTCGGCGCGGCACCGGCCGAAGGCCTCGGGAAGAATGAGCGTGATGGTTTTGCCCGAGGATTTCTTGTCGGAGCGGGCGGCTTCAAGGAGCGCCTCTTCGTCGTACGGGCAGAGGTTCGTGAGGCCGAACTTCGCCAAAAGACGGTCGAGGACCGGCAGGGCCTGCGGGTCGCAGAGGCCGGCGCGGACGCAGCCGCGGAAGATGACGGCCATGCCGATGCCGACCGCCCGGCCGTGCGTGACGCCGTAGTCCGTCACGCGCTCGACGGCGTGCCCGACGGTGTGTCCGAGGTTGAGTAGCGCGCGCACGCCGCTCTCGAATTCGTCCTCCGAGACGATGTCGCGCTTGATCCCGACGCAGGTCGAAATGATGTCCGCCAAAACCTCTTCGGTGACGGGACCTTCGAGCATCGGGAGAAGGCCGTCGGCCCTGAGCGCTGCGTACTTGATGACTTCGGCCCAGCCGCAGGACATTTCGGTCTCGGGCAGCGTCTCGAGGCAGCTCGGGTCGCAGACCACGAGCACGGGCTGATGGAAGGCGCCCATGAGGTTTTTCCCGCACTCGAGATTGACGGCGGTTTTGCCGCCGACGCTCGAATCGACCATCGCGAGGAGCGACGTCGGGATCTGGACAAAGGCGATGCCGCGCAGGTAAAGGGAAGCGGCAAGCCCGGCCAGGTCTCCCGTCACGCCGCCGCCCAGGGCGACGATCGAATCGGAGCGGGTGAGACGCAGGGAGGCGAGATGGTTGAGAAGCGCAAGGAGCACCGAGGGATTCTTGGAGGCTTCGCCCGCCTTGAAGGTCCAGGCGGACGTTTCAAATCCGGCTTCGGAAAAGCTCGAGGCGACGGCGTCGCCGTAAATCGGCATCACGTTGCTGTCGCCCACGATGACCGTGCGGCTTCCCTTGACGAGGGGACGAGCGAGCCTGCCTGCGTCCTTCAAGAGCCCTTTGCCGATGAGCACCTGATAGGGCCTGCCGGTTCGAACGTCGATCGTTTTCATAAGTCTCTCCTGCGTTGGATGTCAGAGCCCGCCGCGTGATGCCGAGCGGACGGCGGCGACGAGCGAGGCGGTTTCGGCGAACTGCGCGGGCGTCAGGGACTGCGCTCCGTCGCAGAGCGCGCGGGCCGGATTGTTGTGGACTTCGATGAGAAGGCCGTCCGCGCCGCATGCGGCGGCCGCCGCGGCCATCGGCTTGACGTAGCGCGCAACGCCCGTTGCGTGGCTCGGATCGACGATGACCGGAAGGTGCGTGAGCTCGTGCAGCACGGGCACGGCCGAGAGGTCGAGCGTGTTGCGCGTGGCGGTTTCAAAGGTGCGGATGCCCCGCTCGCACAGAATGATGTTGTCGTTGCCGCCCGCCATGACGTATTCGGCCGCCATCAGGAGTTCCTTCAGGGTGTTGGCGAGGCCGCGCTTGATCAGGACGGGCTTGCCGCTGCGTCCGAGCTCCTTGAGAAGCTCGAAGTTCTGCATGCTTCGCGCGCCGACCTGAATGACGTCGACGTGTTCGAAAAGCGGCAGATGGCTGATGTTCATGATTTCGGTCACGACGGGCAGCCCCGTTTCGCGCTTGGCTTCAAGAAGAAGCTCGAGGCCGTCGGCCTTGAGGCCCTGGAAGTCGTAGGGCGAGGTGCGCGGTTTGAACGCGCCGCCGCGAAGCATCGTGGCGCCTGCGGCTTTGACCGCCTTGGCAACCTCGATGATCTGTTCCCGGCTTTCGACGGAGCAGGGGCCCGCGACAAGGGCGAAGTGCCCGCCGCCGATCTTGGCGCCGCCCGCCTCCACGACGGTGTCGTCGGGATGGAACTGGCGGTTGGCGCGCTTGAAGGGCTCGGAGACGTGCTTGACGATCTGCACGATGGGATTGCCGAGCAGCTGGTCGTCATCGAGACGGCGCGTATCGCCGATCACGCCGACGATGGTCTTTTCCGTGCCGACCACGACGCTCGTCTTGAGTCCGCGGGCATGCACGGATTCGACGAGTTCGTGCACCGCTTCGGCGCCCGCGCCCGGCTTGACGATGATGATCATGAAGGTTCTCCTTGAGAGTTGGGCGGATCACACGCACATCGTCGCTGGGGACATCGGACAGGCTTGTTGGATGCGAAAAAACCTGCGGTGCGTGATTTCACCGCAGGTTTTGAAATTGGGCCGGAATCCCGGAAACGCTCTTGCAGCAAAAACACTTCTACTTCGTATAAAAACCAAAGTAAAAGTAGCTAAATCGCTGTGAGAGACGCTGCTGCATCGGGGTGTTCCTCATGTTCGAAGCGGCGAAGCGCCGCTCTTGACTGAAAGATTAGCTCGAAGAAGCGCACGCCGCCATAAGGCGGTTTGCCTAGAGACGCTGAGTCTTGAGCTTTGGTCAAGCCGGCTAGGCACTTTTCCCGATGCGGACCGTCTTTCGCGAGACTCATTGGCAAAACGCAACCGTGCTACGACAGTTCGCCTAGGCGAGATGTGCGGAAATTTGAGAGGATGCGAAGTGCAGGTAAGAAAAACGGGTTCGGGAAGCGTGCCGGCTTCTCGAACCGGAGAACATCAATGCAGACAAACAATCAAGCGCAGACCTTTCCGACGGAACTCGAAGACCTCAACATCGAATGCTTTCAACCCATGGCTTCGCCCGCCGAGATCAAGATGACGGTTCCGCTCACGGACAAGGCGCACGAGGAGGTTTTTGCGGGCCGCCAGGCCGTCAAGCAAATCCTCAAGGGCGAGGACAAGCGGCTCCTCGTCGTGACGGGCCCCTGTTCGATTCATGACCCGAAGGCGGCTCTCGACTATGCCCGACGCCTGAAGAAGCTATCGGACGCGGTCGGCGACAAGCTCTGCCTCGTCATGCGCGTCTACTTCGAGAAGCCGCGCACGGTGACCGGATGGAAGGGCTTCATCAACGATCCGCACATGGACGGCTCCTTTCAGATCGCCGAGGGGATGCGCAAGGCGCGCGAACTCATGATGCAGATCGCCGAGATGGGCCTGCCGATCGCCACGGAGGCGCTCGACCCGTTCGGACCGCAGTACTACGGCGATCTGGTGAGCTGGTACGCCATCGGCGCGCGGACTTCGGAAAGCCAGACCCACAGGGAGATGGCCTCCGGCCTTTCCGCGCCCGTGGGCTTCAAAAACGGCACGGACGGCTCGTTTGAGGCCGCCATCAACGCGATCAAGGCCTGCCGAAGCGGCCACCACTTCCTCGGCATGTACGAGGACGGCCGCAGCGCCGTGGTCTTCACCCGCGGCAACAAGTACGGCCATCTTGTGCTGCGCGGCGGTGGCGGACGTCCCAACTACGACACGGTGAGCGTCATGCTCGCTGAAAAGGCGCTCGAAAAGGCGGGTCTCCCCGCGCGCATCATCATCGACTGCTCCCACGCCAACAGCATGAAGAATCATGAGCTGCAGCCCTTCGTGCTGCACGACTGCCTGACGCAGATCGCCAACGGCAGCCGGTCGATTTGCGGGATCATGCTCGAGAGCAACATCCATGCGGGCAATCAGAAGATCCCGGCCGATCTCTCCGAACTGAAGTACGGCGTGTCGGTGACCGATGCCTGCATCGATTGGGAAACCACCGAGGCGGTGCTCGTCAAGGCCGCCGAACAGCTCCGCAGGCTCGACGCCTGACCGGATCGGAACCCGTTCGCCGCAAAGCCCGCCTTCGTTTGGAATGGCGGGCTTTGTTTTGGCGGCGCAGTGCAAAGGCACGAACCGCTCTCCGGAGCAGGCGCCGCCGGCGCACGCGCTCACTGCGGCCCTTCAGTCCGGTTGCCGACTGTCCGATTGCCGACGTCAAAGATGTCATAATGAAGCATGACGCTACCGTCTCCTCATTGGCACGTCTCTCTCTCCGGGCGGCCTCTGATACCTTATGTCCAAACGGAACATCATCTTTTTTGACGCCGAGACGAACCGGGAAAAGAGCATCGTTGACCTGGGCGCCCTGTCATGGGCCGACGGGGCGATCTTTCACGCCGCCCGCATTGCCGGGCTGCAGCAGTTCGTTCGCGATCACGGCGGAGAGTCGGCGCTGATCGCGGGACACAACGTCTGTGATTTCGACATTCCCATCGTGGCCCCGCTGACGGACTTTGCGTCGCGGCATCTCATAGATACGCTCTACTTGTCGGCGCTGCTTTTCCCGCAGGAGCGCTTTCACGCCTTGCTCAAGGATGAGCGCTTGAGGGCGGACGAACTCTCCAATCCCTTGTCCGACGCGAAAAAGGCTCGGGACCTTTTTGAGCTTGAGCGTAACGCCTTCGGCGAACTGCCGTCCGCCGTCCAACAGGTTCTTTGTGATCTTCTGGCTGAGACTCGGCCGTTCGGCGGCTTTTTCCTCTGCATGGAGATGAGCGTCTCCGCTCCCGGAGCTGAAGACCTTGCTTCCCGAATACGGCAGGCATGGCGGGGAGCCCTGTGCGAGAACGCGGATCTGGACTTCTGGATCTCGTCCTTTCCGATGGAGCTCGCCTTTGCGCTGGCGTTTCTGGCATCGAAGGTGCCCGTGGATGCGATTCCCGCCTGGGTTCAGAAGAATATGCCCGGTGTTCAGAGGGTTTTGAACGCGTTGTGCCATGCGGCTTGCGAAAAGGGGTGCGACTATTGTCAAAGTCGGCTGAATTTGCACGCCGGGCTCAAGGCATGGTTCGGATTCGACGGGTTTCGAACGTATGCGGGTGAGCCGCTTCAGGAAAAAGCCGCTTCGGCTGCGTTGAGGGGAGATTCGCTCTTGGCGGTCTTTTCGACGGGCGGCGGAAAGACCCTGACCTTTCAGCTGCCGGCGCTTATGGCCGGCGAGAATGTGAGAGGCCTCACGGTGGTCATTTCGCCGCTCCAGTCTCTGATGAAGGACCAGGTCGACCATCTCAAGGTCAAGGGGATAGAAGGAGGAGAGGCGATCAACGGCCTGCAGGATCCATTGACGCGCAGGGACGTGCTCGAGGCTGTGCAGAGCGGCCGAGTGCGGCTCCTCTACCTGTCCCCGGAACAACTGCGGTCCAAAACAATCTTCAGAATTCTTTCCGGGCGCTACATCGAGCGGTTCGTCATCGACGAGGCGCACTGCTTTTCTGCCTGGGGACACGACTTTCGCGTGGACTACCTCTACATTGCCGGCTTCATGAAGGCGTTGGCGAAGGCACAGCAACGGGATGAGCCCATACCCGTATCCTGCTTTACGGCGACGGCCAAGCAAAAAGTCATTCAGGACATTTGCGACTATTTTCGCGAGCAGCTGAATCTTTCGCTTCGTCTCTTCACGACCAACGCGGCGCGCGTGAATCTGCGCTATCAGGTCGTGCATGTTGAGGATGAGGCTGAAAAATATCCGAGGCTGAGAGAGCTTCTCACAACCCGCATTTGCCCGACGATTGTCTATGTGTCGACCGTTCGAAAGACGGAGGAGCTGTGCGAGCGACTGCGCTCGGACGGCTTCGACTGCTGCGCCTTCAACGGTCGCATGGATCCCGATGAGAAGGTTGCGGCCCAAGAGGACTTCCTTCTGGATCGAGTTCGCATCATGGTGGCGACGAATGCCTTCGGCATGGGAGTCGACAAGTCCGACGTCGGCCTTGTCGTGCACTATGAGATTGCGGGATCGTTGGAAAACTACGTGCAGGAGGCAGGCCGTGCGGGCCGCGACGAAAGCCTCGAAGCGGAGTGTTTTGTCCTTTTCCATGAAGACGATCTTGACAAGCACTTTCAGCTGCACAATAGATCCAAGCTCACTTTGAGCGACATTCAGAAGGTCTGGCAGGCCGTCAAGCGCCGTACTGCCGGCGGACAACGGCACGTGCTGGTGTCGGCATATGACTTGGCGAGCGACACGGAGGCGGGATTCTGTGAGCAAGCCTTGGCTGATGAGGCCGGATCGGTGAGGGACAAGGAGACGCGCGTGCGCACGGCTCTGGCCGTGCTGGAGGAGGCGGGCTACCTGCGCCGCGGCTTGAACGCGCCGAGAATATTCGCGACGTCTCTCAAAGTCAAAAACCTTGGCGAGGCCAGGAAAAAGATTGAGTCGGCCCCATGCTTTGCAAATCAGTCCGACGACAAGCGGCAGCTGGCGCTGCGAATCATGTCGCGCTTGGTCTCGGCCGTCCACACCAAGGTTGTGCATGAGGAGGAAGCTTCGGCCAGAACGGATTATCTTGCGGACACCTTGGGCGTAGAGCATTCGGACGTGGTCGACTGCGTGCGCCTTCTTCGCGAGGCCGGAGCCGTTGCCGATGAAGTCGACATCGCGGCGCGGTACAACTTCAGCAAAAGGAACGCCTCGAAAATAGCGGTTTTCCACGAGGCGGAAGTTTTTCTCGGCAACTGGATCGCTGATCACGGCGAGTCGGAGCATGACCGCTTCAATCTGAAGGACTTGTACGAACGTCTGCGTGAACGTCATCTGGATGTCACGCCCATGATCGTTCGCCGGCTCCTCCGGCAGTGGGAGCGCGAGAAGAGCGTCGCGATCGGTTTCCTCGACAGGGACACGCGCCGAATCAGGTTCAAGGTGCAGCCGGACGTGCTTGAGCGAAGGGCCAGGCAGCGTCTGGCGCTTTGCGGGCATTTGCTCGAGCAATTGGAATTGTTGGGAGAGCCCGCACCCAAGACCGGCTCCCCGGTCGAGGTGAAGCTCTCGATCGTCGGCTTGATGCAGTCTTTCAAGGCCACGCTCGACGAGGTCTTCGAGCCGACGCAGCGTCAGATGGAGCACAGTCTGCTTTTTTTGAAGGATCTCAAAATCGTGGAGTTTGAGTCCGGCTTTTTGGTGAACTATCCGGCCCTGAGAATCGAGCGCCTGGTCATGGACAACCGCAAGCGCTTCACCAAGGCGGACTATCGCAGGCTTGACGAGTTCTATCAGCAGAAGATTCAGCAGATACACATCGTGGGCGAATACGCGAACCTGATGGTGAAGAACATCGCCGAGGCCATGCGGTACGTCAGCGACTACTTTGCGATGGAGTACGAAGCCTTCGTGAAGAAATACTTTGCCGGAGAGCGGGAAAAGGCGCTTTCCGTCAACATGACCAAGCGTCTCTATGAGCGCATCTATGGCGCCTTGTCGCCCAGGCAGATGGAGGTCATCAAGGACCGATCGCAATACATCGTCGTGTGCGCCGGCCCGGGAAGCGGCAAGACCCGCGTTCTCGTGCACAAGCTCGCGTCCCTGCTCATCGAGGAGGACGTCAAGAGCGAAGAGCTGCTCATGCTCACCTTCTCGCGCGCGGCCGCCACGGAATTTGCCGTACGCCTGCGCGCCCTGCTCGGAGGAGGCGCGCGATTCGTCGAGATACGCACCTTTCATTCCTTCTGCTTTGACATTCTGGGCCGGCGGGGCGCGCTTTCCGAAAGCGACAACATTGTTGCCGAGGCCGTGGCCAGGATCCGGGCGGGCGAGGTTGAGGCAAGCCGAATTGCAAAGACCGTTCTGGTACTTGACGAGGCGCAGGACATGGATGCAAACGAATTCGCGCTGGTCGAGGCGCTTCTCGGACACAACGAGACGATGCGCGTCATTGCTGTCGGCGACGACGATCAGAACATCTATGCGTTCAGGGGATCGTCGTCCGAGCATTTCCGAAAGCTCCTGACGACGTATGAAGCTTCGCACCATTTGCTGCTCGACAACTATCGGAGCACGCCCGAAGTGGTGGCGCTTTCCAATGCCTGGGTCAGGCAGCTGCCGAATCGATTGAAGACCGACGACGGCCGCGCGGTCAGGCCGTCCGACGGCTTCGTGAAGGTAACCTCACATCGAACGGGCCGCATCGTGGGTCCAGCGGTGGAAGACCTCCTTCGAGATTTCCCGAAGGGCAAAACGGCAGTGCTGACCAGAACCAACGAAGAGGCGCGAGAGGTTTGCGGCAGGCTGCTCAGCAAAGGCGTGCCGGCCCGGCTGATACAGGAAGAAAAGCACGTGCCTCCGGCTCTTGTGAGGGAGCTTTATCGCGTGTTGGATTATTTCCGACGATTGCTGGCAAAGCTAGACAGGGCCAATGTCATCTCTGACGCTCAGTGGAATTCGATGATGCGGCACTTGAAGGAGCAGTGCTCGCAGTCCGCCGTCTATGATCGGTGTGCCGCTCTTTTGAAAAAGTTCAACAGTTCGGTGATGGGCGGGCGCTATTTGTCCGATCTCGAGACGTATCTCTGGGAGTCGGATCTGGACGACGGCCTCGAGGCGGATCAGGAAACCGTCCTTGTCTCGACCATTCACAAGGCTAAGGGAGGCGAGTTCGACAACGTCTGCCTCGTCTTGGGAAATCGAGGCATGGAAGCCTAAAAGCAAAGAAACCCTCACTAGCTGGATCGCAAAAGGCGCGAAATTGTTAAAAGCCCCAGATCAACAGGGGCTTTTCTCTTGACGTTGGTTAGTGTCCATTGTATAATAATAGACACTAATTTAGGAGCAAAAGCCATGGCTACGACCAAGGAATACCCCGTCAAAATTCGCAAAATCCCAGTTGTAGATAAGAAAACCGGGATAACCTACTTCGAGATTCGGCGCATGCGCTATGACCCGGTTCGCAAATACGAGGTTTGCCTTGGTTCTGAGCGTACAGGTGAAAAGATCGACCCTGCACACGGCGAGGTAGTTGCGTGCCGCCCGAAGCGAGGCACCAAACGCGCTCAACGAGCCGTCACAGAGGTGGCTCCATCGGCTACTTCGGCCACGGCTCAGGCGGGTTCTGCGTCAGACAAGGCTCCTGAAGAACCCTGGAATACGAAAACTGCCGCCCCTCAACCGACGAGCATTACGACTCGAGTCAACACTGGCGCGACCGACATTCTGTCCTTGGTCGGTAAACGGTCTGGGCTGGACACTGCCGTTCGTGCCGCCTATCCAGACGGCGGCATTGCCGACAAGATTCTCTCGATTGCACGGTACCAAGTCGCCTCTGGTGGCGACACGATTCACAACATCGATGTTTGGCAGTACGACCATGACTTGCCGTACGAGCACGGTATGTCAGAAGACGTTTGCTATGACCTGTTCGAGGACCTTGGTTTCGATTCGACTGGCGAACAGCGCCTATTCGAACGCTTGTCAGCCATTGGCGGTGCCGATCAACAAGTGATGGCCTTCGACTCCACTACGATCTCCACGTATTCGGAAGGACTGAAGCCAATGGCTCGTCAGGGGTACAACAAGGATGACGACGGTTTGGATACGTTCAAGATGCTGTCGTTCTTCTCGCTAACTACCCAGCTTCCCGTCATGATGGATTTGCAGCCCGGGAACATTCCTGACGTCGCGTCAGCAATCAATGCGATCAAGCGCGTCAAAACTTACGGGCTGAAAAAGCCAGAGCTCGTTTTAGACAATGGGTTCTTCAGCAAGGACAACGTCCGAGCCTTCGTTACAGCTCACGTTGGCTTCACCATGAGAGCCACTTTGAACGATCGCTGGATCTATCGCCTGATCGACGAAGAAACCGCTAGCGGGCGTCTCGCGCGTGAGAAATTTGCGAACCCATCAGCTGCTTGTCCGTTCGACTCCAACATTTATGTCACGTCCTTCACGGAGGCAACCGAATTAGGCCCGGTGAAAACCAGCGATCCAAAGGGCGAAAAAGTGTCGACAAAGCTTCATTACCACTACTACAAGAACAAAGGCAAAGCCGCTTTGGAAGAAGAAAACTTCGTCGGCAAACTCCATAAAATCCAGAAGAAGCTGGAAGGCGGGGTTGCAAGGGAAGATCTGGAGCCGGCCGAACAGAAGATGTGTGAGAAGTTTTTGACTGTCATTCCCAAGCGCGGCCGCGGCAAGCCAACAGTCCTGATCAAGGATGAGCCCTGCAAAGCGGAAATGTTGAATTTTGGAATCTTCGTTCTGATCTCCAATCGGCACCGTGACCCCTGGCAGGCTCTGCGACATTACCGTCGACGCAATGACATCGAAGCGTCTTACCACATGATCAAGAGCGAGCTTGATGGCGCTCGTGCCAGATGTTGGGACATAAAGCGTGTCAGAGGAAAGGAGCTATGCCGCTTAATTGCACTTGGCTACCGCTTCCATTTGCAGAATGCTTTGCAGAGTACCCAGGAAGAAGCCGAGCGCCGTTCCAGAGACGAGGAACTGAGCAAGCTCGAACGCGACAGGATGGCTGGAGTAGCGGCCTGGCTCAAGAAAACCACCCTGCGACAGTTCTTGGGTTGGTTTGATTGCATTGAGACCGTCACCGTTAGGAACAAACGTGCGAAGTATCGTTGGTCGACCGAATGCACGGCGAGGGATCGCCTTGTGCTTCAAATATTGGAGGAAAATTTGGGCTCACTCTCCGTTGAGGGTTAACACCTAAATGTGAGAGATCGAGTTAGTGTGTATTTTTCCGCTTTTAGG
>ERZ1026870.659-NODE-659-length-18650-cov-134.208282_pt1 | contig 18650 bp, 14 predicted proteins | sample MGYA00380165_ERZ1026870 | MGnify/ENA primary metagenome ERZ1026870 (study PRJEB33269, sample SAMEA4719801) | human gut metagenome | biome: human-associated habitat; feature: organic feature; material: feces | place: Cameroon | collected 2013-10 ...
GAAACACTTTTCTTTTTCTCATTCCAGAACTAACTATATATATTATATATTTATAATAATAATATATATAGTTAAATTCCATTTAACATTTCTCTTCCCTTCAGATACTCCCTCCGTAAAAACTGTGATAACTGTTATTGTGATAGCTGTGATCACTCTTGATGCACTAAAACAGTGCATCAAGGTTGAGGATAAAATCCACAAATCACCGAATGAAGAATAATAGACTACAAAAAAACAAGTCAATTGCACAATTTTGTCTCGTTTATGTAGAAAAACAACTCCGTAGTTGCGTTTTCTCGTAAAAATCAGTTATCTTTGTAGGCGAAATGGCATTAGCCATTAATACAGAATTGCTTCGCCTTTATTGGCGTATGGGTGCAGATATTTGCGAAAAGCAGAAATCTGCATCTTGGGGCGATGGCTGGCTCAAAGATCAGTTTTATAATGAGCAACTTACAATTTGGCAACAGCTTGTTGCCAAATTAGACGATGTAAATATGCAACAACTTGTTGCACAATTACAAGATAAGGATTTCAAAAAAAAGGTAATGATATGAAAAATAAAGATAATATACCGCAGTTCGTGAATAGCGACTCTTTCATGGCAGACAAGAACTATGTGAAGTGGTTGTCTGACCTGAAGAAACGCTTCCACATTGCACAGCTCAAAGCTGCAGTCAAAGTGAATACGGAAATGCTCAAATTCTACTGGAGTTTGGGCGAGGACATCTGTGAGAAGCAGAAACAATATAAGTGGGGAGCAAAGGTTATAGATAGGCTTAGCCTTGATATGCGTTCGGAATTTCCTCAGAGTGAGGGATTTTCAAGAGCTAACCTTTACCACATAAAACGCTGGTTTGCGTTCTATTCCAGCCAAATGGAAATTGTCTACCAAGCTGGTAGACAATTACAGAAAGTGGATAATGCTAATACGCCTATTCCCGATATATTGCTTTGCGTGCCTTGGAGACATCAAACGGTAATTGTTTCCAAATGCGACACCATAAACGCTGCGATGTTCTATCTCAACAAGGTGGTTGAAGGCAACATGAGCCGCACGGAATTAGAGCATGTTATTAAGGCTCAACTGTACGAGCATACAGGCAAGGCTTTGAATAACTTTGATGTTACATTACCACGACCTCAAAACGAATTGGCAACAGAGATTATAAAAGACCCTTACAAGTTGGATTTCTTCTCATTGCCAAGCAAGTTCAGCGAAAAAGACTTGGAGAATAAGTTAGCAACCAATATTACTCGCTTCCTTTTGGAACTGGGTAAAGGGTTTGCGTATGTCGGTCGACAGATGGAACTTGACACGCCAAGTGGCAAGTCTTACTTTCCCGACATGGTGTTCTATCATACTCGGCTGAAATGCTATGTGGTAGTAGAACTGAAGATTGTGGATTTTATGCCAGAGTTCATCGGCAAACTGAATTTCTATGTTTCGGCTGCTGACGAGTTGCTTAGAGGTGAGGGAGACAATCCAAGTATTGGTATTCTTCTTTGCAAGGACAAAGATTCGTCTGTGGTAGAATGGTCTCTGCGTGGTATAACTACTCCTTTGGGGGTGGCAAGCTATCAGCTGCAAGAGGTCTATGAACGAACATTGCTTGAAATAAAACAGGAAGCCTCTGAGGAAGAATAGTAAGAACGTTTGATTTATAATAGTGTTGCGGAATTAAGGTAAAATACAGACCAATATGAGAAAAATGTTATTGATGATGCTTTTAGCAATATGTACTTTGAGCATCAGTGCGCAAAGCGCAAGCAACAAAGATGCCACGATTGTTAGCGACATCCAGTATAAGAGTAATCAAGACGCTTATGTCAATGAGCGTTGTAAACTTGACATCTATTATAGCAAAGGGCAGAAAGATTGTCCTGTGGTCGTTTGGTATCATGGTGGTGGTCTTACCAGCGGAAGTAAGCAACTGCCTTCCCAACTGATGTCCCAGGGCTATACCATTGTGGGTGTCAATTATCGCCTCCTCCCTACTGTTACCATCGACCAGTGCCTGGATGATTGTGCTGCCGCCTTGGCATGGGTATTCAAGAACATCGAGAAGTATAATGGAAGCAGCAAGAAAATCTTTGTTTCAGGCCACTCAGCCGGTGGATATATCACGGCGATGCTTGGACTAGACAAGGAATGGCTAGGCCGTTATGGTGTAGATGCCAACCAAATTGCTGGTTTGATACCTTTCAGTGGACAAATGATCAGTCACTTTGCCTATCGTAAGATGAACGGCATTGATAATCTTCAGCCAACGATAGACAAGTATGCTCCTCTTTTCCATGTCAGAAAGGATGCGGCTCCCTTGATTCTGATAACGGGTGACCGCAATATCGAACTGTTTGGAAGATATGAGGAGAATGCCTATATGTGGCGAATGATGAACCTTGTTGGCCGCCCAGATACCCAGCTCTATGAAATCGCTGGTCATGGTCATGGGGCAATGGGTAATCCTGCCTATCATATCCTCATTCAAAGCATCAATAAAATCCTGGGCAAAAAGTATGAGTTTTAGTGGGGCATCTGCAAAAGCGTGTGGATGTGATTCACTAGAATTTGTGCATAGCCACATGCTTTTCTCGTTAGCTTCTGCGTCAAGTGGAATGCCACTGCCTGATGTGGCAACCACTGGCGTTACAATACCTGCGAGAGTCAGTAATCGGATGGCTTCAGGGCATTCTTGCTTATCACTTAAATAAATTCTCCATTGTAACCTCTTTCTGCACAATTCCACTATGCTTGCCATACGCCACACCATAAGTGGTAATCATCGTAAGATGAACAGACTGTTTTGGCGACAAAGTGCTCTTCAATGCCTCTATGCGATGGCGCAAACGCATTTCTTCATCCTTACTTATATGATAAGGAGCACTGGCAAACTTCATCTCGCATAGATTGACCACGTTGTCATCCCTAAGAATCAACAAGTCAATCTGCACGCCTTCTTGTTCATCATCTCCCTTCACACTCCAGGCAGAAACAGAAGATTTGACGCCAGCAATCTGAAGAGCACGCTTGATTTGCTCTATATGTTGCCAACAAACCTCCTCGAAAGCCACCCCATGCCAAGCCTTCAGAATGTCTGAAGTCATGTTATCATTGGCAAATCCTGCATCACATGCATTAGCTTTCACATATTTCAGCCAAAAGAGGCAGAAATTATCCATCAACTTATAGCATTCCACACTCTTCGCCTTACCATAAGGATGATATCTCATAATAAAATCACTCTCCACCAAAGCTGCAAGCGTATTCGTTAGTCCACCACCCAAAGGAATACCGGTGGCATTACTGATTTCCTCACGAGTGAAACCTGCATGACGAGTAGCCAACAGCCTGACTACCTTCTTGCTATCCTCTGGATTATTGAAGATGGCAGCAAAAAGCCGGTTGAACTCATCACGCAAACGAGGCTTGCTACCAAACAGAATCTTATCCACATTCTGCTCGAAGCTCAATCCTTTCTGGAAATAGCTTATGTAATAAGGTATGCCTCCAAACACCATATAACTTTGCAAGATATCATATTGGCTCATTTGGATTTGAGTATGCTCAAAATACTCTTCACACTCTCGCAAGGTAAAAGGAGACAGTTTGATTTCTGCAGTCAATCTGCCATAAAGTCCACCTTTGTTTCTCGACAAATTGCTAAGAATCCATGAGGTAGCACTGCCACAAACGATCAGCATGATGTTATCTCTGCCACTGCACCATCCATTCCAAAAGTTCTCGAAAGCAGGAAGAAAGCCAGACCTAGGCGTATCCATCCATGGCAGTTCATCTATAAAGACGACCTGTCGCTCACCTGTATCCAAGTGCTGCAACAACTGTTCCAGCTGGAAGAATGCCTCCATCCAGGACTTAGGTTGTTTATATCCTTCAAGTCCTTGATTAAGAAGCGCATAATAGAAGCTCTCCAGTTGAACCTTCATCCGACTTTTGTCACTATCTTGGTCAACTGGCGAAACCCCTGTATGCTGAAAGGTAATGCGACCCTTCAGTGCCTGCTTGATAAGAAACGTCTTGCCCACACGTCGTCTGCCATATACGGCGACAAACTCTGGTCGGTCACTGTAATACAACTTGTTTAATTCTGCAATTTCCTCTTTTCTTCCTACTATCATAGTCTCAAAACTTATTATATTCTGCCGCAAAAGTACAAAAAATATAGTTTGTGGCAAAATATAATATACTATATTCTGCCGCAATTATGCTTTTTTAGCGATTTGCGGCAGAATATAACGTTCCCCTCGTTAATCCTAGCAAGGAGACCATTGTCTATAGAAGGTTGGTAAAACTACTACAATATTATAGAAGATTTGCGTATTTTCTAAGATTTCCGCTAAAAAGATTTGCGTATTTTTTAAGATTTCCACTAAAAAGATTTGCGTATTTTCTGAGATTTTTGGCAGTGCCTCAAATCTGGGTACCAGTTGCACTTCGTCAAGAAGGATATAGTACAGGTCGTCGTCTATCATCTTGGCTTTGATGTGTCTGTAGAGAGTAAGTGGCTCCCTAAGTTCTGAATTTTCGATATCATCGAGTGCTATCTGGATGATATCTTACGAAGATTTTTGGCAATATTGCCACTTTTCTCCGTAAGCGAAAAGACAGTTCCTTTAAAAATATGCACGAACTGGGGCGGTAACTTCGTCTCGCCATGGCTTGATGTCATCTTTTAATTCAAAAGCCACAGAATAGAGTATGTTGTAATCTGTCTTAAATAGGATTTCCTCTCTTTCGTGGAATCACTACCAAGTATTGATGCGAATAGATGATTTGGCGGGTGATTTCATTTGCTTGCCAACATGCTGCTGAAAAACTTTTTCTGAAACTTTTGAAGAAATCTCTTGCTTGTTCCAAAATATTGTTGTACTTTTGAAGGATAAAATAAATAAAGTAAAACTTAGAAACAACGTAACTTTGTAAATATCAACGAATTGAACATGGAATTGATTAAGGCTATAAGCAACATATCAGAACGGGTGATAGATGATTTGAAGACCAAATTATCTAAAGGATCTCGTGTGTCAATAGCTGCAGCCTCTTTTTCTGAACGCCGAGGCTCGGGCGTTGAAGAAGAAGGTTGCTGAGTGGGAAAAAGAAATGGATGTTTTAAAAAAAGGAGAATATTATGGCTGATATAAAGAATAATAGTGAAGTTCTAAACGATATTCGCAAAATAATAGAGCAGGGGAGACATCAAGCCTATACTGCTGCGGGACAAGCAGCTATAGCCACTTATTGGGGTATTGGCAGGCGAATAGTAGAAGAGGAACAGCATGGTGATGAACGTGCTAAATATGGTACACATTTGATTACAGAACTTGCAGAAAAGTTGATACCTATATTTGGAAACAACTATAGCAAACGCAACCTTCAGCATTATCGCAAATTCTACATTTTATTTCCTGATTATTCAAAAGTGTACGAGTTCGTACACAATTTGAATTGGACACATATTAGGCGACTGTTGTCTGTGGTAAATCCGGAAGCACGAATGTGGTATCTAAAAAATGCCTCTGAAGAGATGTGGAGTACTACAACTCTTGATCGTAATATTTCGTCTCAATACTTCGAGCGTCGTCTGGCTGCACAACGCGCAAATCCAGATATGAAAATGACAGAAGCTGTTGCTCCTTATAATGATAGTGATCCTTTGGAATACATAAAAAATCCAATGATTGCTGAATTTATGGGATTCAGAAAAGATACGAAGTTCGATGAATCACAGTTAGAACAGGCTTTAATAGACAACCTACAACAGTTTATTTTAGAGCTTGGAAGAGGCTTTGCTTTTGTTGACCGTCAGAAGCATATAAAGACTGAAACTGGTGACTATTATATCGACCTTGTCTTCTATAACTTCCGTATTAAGCGTTTTGTTTTGTTTGAACTCAAGACACACACGCTGACTCATCAGGATGTAGGACAATTGGATATGTATGTTCGTATGTACGATGACCTTGTTAAGGGGGAAGACGATAATCCTACAATAGGTATTTTGCTTTGTGCTGAAACTGATAAAACTATAGCAAAGTATTCTGTATTGCATGAAAGTGAGCAGCTATTTGCTGCTAAATATATGGCTTTTATGCCTACAGAAGAGGAGTTGCAATGCGAAATAGAAAAGCAAAAGCGTTTCTTTTTGTCACAACATGGAAATAATGAAGAATAATTTATAAAATATAGATAATATGGATAGACCAAATAGAATGGAATTGAAGTCGGCAGATGGAGCGCAGTTGAATCTGGATGCGCTTTATCAGATTGCGCCTTCGTGCTTTACGGAGGTAGCCGACCCTGATACGGGGGGGGTAAAACGTGTAGTTAATTTTGACGTACTTCGCCAGCTTCTTGGTGACAACGCAGTGGAAGATGTTCCTGAGGCATACGAGTTCAACTGGGTTGGCAAGCAGGCAGCTCGTGCCGAAGTTTTGCGCCCTACTAAGAAAACATTGCGTCCTGTAAAGGAGGATAGTGTGGATTGGGATAATACCCAAAACCTTTATATTGAGGGAGATAACCTCGAAGTGCTTAAACTTCTCCAGAAGTCTTATCTGGGTAAGGTAAAGATGATTTATATTGATCCACCTTACAATACAGGTAATGACTTTGTTTATCATGATGATTTTGCAATGTCTGCTGATGAGTATGCTGAGGCTTCGGGTTCAGTAGATGAATTAGGTAATAAATATATTAAGAACATGGATTCGAATGGACGTTTTCATTCGGATTGGTGCTCTATGATGTATTCTAGATTGATGGTGGCGAGATCGCTGCTGAAAGAGGATGGAGTGATTTTTATCTCAATAGGTGTTGAAGAGTTTTCTACATTGAAGAGTATTTGTAATGAAGTATTTGGAGAAAATAATTTTGTTGAAATTTTTTCTTGGGTAAAAACTGCGACCCCACCTTCACTTGCTGTTAAATCGAGAAAAACAAATGAATATATTCTTTGTTATGAGAAAAATAAAAATGGCATTAAATATAATGGAGAACTGTTAGATGGAGGGGATCAGCCTTTATTGAATACTGGCAATGCAAGGAGTGTATTAGTATTTCCGAAAGATAAAGTTACTTTTAAAACAAAGGCTTTCCCTGATGGCATTTATGAACCTTATTGCAAGGATAGAGTAAGCTTATTGGATCGTATTGAAATCAGAGATGGTAAAGCCACGTCTGATTTTCGCCTAGAAGGTGAATTTAAGTGGACACAATCTTTCTTTGATGAAGAAGTTTTGAAAGGAACGTCTTTTATTATTAAAACCGATAACCTTTCTGTTCGTTTTATACGAGAGGGTGAAGGGTATAAGCGTCCTACAAATTTTATAAAGGAAAAAATAATATCTCCATTAATTGATAAGCCAAGTGTTGGTGTTGGTACAAATGAAACTGCTTCATCTTATCTTACGTCTTTAATGGATGGTAAAAATGTATTTTCTTATCCAAAGCCAGTATCATTAGTTAAGTACTTGACTAATTTTGTTTGTAAAGATGACGATATTGTAATGGACTTTTTCTCGGGTTCTGGTACTACTGCAGATGCTGTATGGAGATATAATTTGGGAAAAAATACAGATTTAAGATATATATTGGTTCAATTGCCAGAAGATCTTGATGAAATGCTTAAGAGTGCTGATTCTGTTACTAAGGAGATTATTCTCAATGGCATTTCGTTGTTGGATAGTATTGGCAAACCTCATAAATTAACAGAGTTGGCTAAGTATCGTTTATTAAAGACTATTGATAGAATAAATAAAGAAACACCTGAATTTAAAAAAGATTTTGGCTTCCGTGTCTTCCGTCTCGACGAAGGCAATTACGAGGATGTAAAGCGTTCTCCAAAGGAATTCAAGCAAGACCAGCTCGATCTGTTCCTGAACAACATCAAGACCGACCGAAACGACCTCGACCTGCTCTTTGGATGCATGCTCGATTGGGGCGTTCAGCTCTCTCTGCCTATGACCCAGGAAGTGGTGGATGGCAAGACCATCTATACCGTGAACGAGGGTGACCTGGTGGCCTGCTTTGCCGAGAACGTATCAGAAAGCGTAGTAAAAGCCATGGCAGACAAGATGCCTTTGCGTGTCATTTTCCGTGACAGCTGCTTCGCTCAGGATGCCGACAAGATCAATATCTACGAAACCTTCAAGCAGAAACTGGATTGGAGCGACCAGGAAGTAGTGAAGAATATTAGAGTGATTTAAGCCTATGAAACTCAGATATAAACATCAACGCTTCCAAACCGAAGCGGCGCTGGCTGTGGCTAATGCCTTTACAGGTCAGCCCAAAAGCGACGGACTGAGCGACCATATCGTGGACCAGGGAGTTAATCAAGACCTCTTTGTAGTAAAAGGCTTTGGCAACAAGAACGTCATCCTCGCACCGGAAGCCGTCTGCGAGAATGTAAGAGCCATACAGACAGAGCAAGGACTGAAACCCATTGAGCAGCTGCAGCAGCTGCAAGGCGTAGGTACCGCCCTCACCATCGAAATGGAGACGGGTACGGGTAAAACCTATACCTATATCAAGACCATGTATGAACTGAATGCCCGCTATGGCTGGACCAAGTTTGTGGTGATAGTGCCAAGCATCGCCATCCGTGAAGGCGTATTGAAGAGCTTTGAGAGCATGCAGGAGCATTTTGCCCAGGAATACGGCAAGCGCATGCAATACTTTATGTATAACTCCAAACAGCTCAGTAAGATAGATGCCTTTGCCAGCGATGCCGGTATGCACGTGATGATTATCAATACCCAGGCATTCAACGCATCTATGGATGAAGAGAAGTCAACCGATAAGATGGAGAAAGGCAAGTTGAAGAAAGCTGATAAGGCTGCCCGCATCATCTTCGAACGCCGTGATGAGTTCGGTTCCCGCCGTCCTATCGACGTGCTGGCACAGACCCATCCTATCATGATTATCGATGAACCTCAGTCGGTATTGGGTGTGGACAAGAAAAACAAGACCCGTAAGGGTATTGCCATGTTCAAGCCGCTCTTTACCCTTCTGTATAGCGCCACCCACCGTAAGGGTGATATATATAATATGGTGTATAAGCTGGATGCCATCGATGCCTACAACCAGAAACTGGTGAAGAAAATTGAGGTGAAGGGTATCAGACAGATAGGCAGCACCGCCACCAACGGCTACGTCTATCTGGAGGAAATCGTCATCGGCAAGGGCAATCCGCAGGCTCGCATCAGCTTTGATATCAAGACGCTGACTGGTACGAAGCAGGTTAGCCGACTCGTGGATGAGCGATTCAACCTGAAGGAGCAGAGTGGCGGACTTGCAGAATATGACAACAACTTCATCGTAGAACGCATAGACGGAAGGCAGGGCTTCGTCCGCTTCCTCAACGGTCTGACTCTGCATGAAGGCGATGCCGTGGGCAGTGTGAATGAAGACTATATCCGTCGTATTCAGATTCGTGAAACCATCCGCACCCATCTGGAGCGTGAGCGCCAGCTGTATGGTCAGCATATCAAGGTGCTCAGTCTCTTCTTCATCGACCATGTGGATAGCTACCGCCTCTATGAAGGCGAGGATAGCAAGGGCAAGTTTGCCAAGATGTTTGAGGAAGAATATAACCGAGTGCTTTCAGAAATGCTGCCGTCGTTTACGGATGAAGCCTATCTGCGCTATCTTTCAGACCCTCGCAATGCGGCATCCAAGGTGCATCAGGGCTACTTCTCCATGGATAAGAAGGGCAAGGCGGTGGAATCGAAGGAAAGGCAGGGCGAGAACGAAGAGCGTGCCTTCGACCTGATTATGAAGGATAAGGAGCGTCTGCTTTCGCTCAGCGAGCCAGTCCGCTTCATCTTCTCGCACTCCGCCTTGAAGGAAGGTTGGGACAACCCTAACGTGTTCCAGATCTGCACCTTGAAGAACTCGGACAATGAGACCAAGAAGCGCCAGGAAGTGGGACGAGGAATGCGTCTTTGCGTGAACCAGAAGGGTGAACGCCAGGATGCGGATGTATTGGGCGACCATGTGTTTGATACCAACATCCTCACCGTGATAGCCAGCGAGAGTTATGATGATTTCGCCAAGAAACTGCAGACGGAGATGGCTGAAGCCTGTGCCGACCGACCAGTCGTTATCACCGCCCATCTTTTCGAGGGCAGGTCATATACGATGGCAGATGGAACCAATGGCAAGTTTGATATCAATCAGGCAAGAGTTGTCTATAATGCCCTCATCCGCAAAGATTATGTGGATGATAATGGTGCTTTGACTGCTCAGTATTTTGAGGATAAGCGCAATGACAGGCTCGACTTCGGTAAGGCTAATGATTGGAGGGAGGGCATTATTGCAGCCCTTGATACCGTCTTTGATCCTGCGGCTGTAAGACCGGAGAATGGTAGAAAGCCTAAGCTCGCCAAATTGCAGAAGGACAATTTTGCCAAGAAGGAGTTCCAGAATCTCTGGAAGCGCATTAACCGCCGCACCTACTATCAGGTAAGTTTTGAAACTTCTGGTCTTGTGAAGAAAGCCATCGAGGAACTTGATGAAAAGTTGAGGGTTACGGAAATCCGCATCGTGGTAGAAGGCGGTTCGATGGATGAAATCAGAGATAAGGAGTCGCTTGAAGCTGGCGTGGCAATGAATCAGGGCGATGTCAGAACCATCCATGTAACGGAAGCAGTGGGCAAGGAAGTGACATACGACCTGATAGGTCAGCTGGTAACTGCTACGGGGTTGACGAGAAAGACCATCGTGGAAATTCTGAAGGGTATCAAGCCTGAAACATTCAGTATGTTCAAGATGAATCCGGAGGAATTTATCATCAAGACCGGTCTGATTATCAACGACTGCAAGGCTCTTGCCGTTATCCAGTGTATTACATACGAGAAACTGAATGATGAGTTCTCTACCGACATCTTTACTGCGGATGCGCTGCGAGGCAAGTTGGGCATCAATGCCATTGAATCGAAGAAATCGCTCTACGACCTCGTAGTGCTCGACAGTATGGGTGTAGAAAGGAACTTTGCCGAGTCTCTGGAGCGTCAGGATGACGTGGTGGTTTATACCAAACTGCCTCGTGGCTTCTACATCAACACGCCTATGGGCAAATACAATCCCGACTGGGCTGTGGCATTCCGTGAAGGCAGCGTGAAGCATGTTTATTTTGTGGCAGAAACTAAGGGTAACGATCTCCAGGGTTCACACATACGTGGCATCGAGGGATGCAAGATAGCGTGTGCCCGCAAGCATTTTGCAGCCATCAGCGAGAATGGTTACATTTACGATGTTGTCAAGGATTATCAGGAATTGTATAATGCCGTGACGAAATAGCTGTGGAAATGGTAATAGAATTACCTACCCATCCATAAAAGTCGAGGAGAGGAAGTGTAGCACTAAAAATGCTCACTTTCTCTCTTTTTTTGTTATTCTGTAGTTAATTTTTATTCAAGTATTAACGTTTCTGAAAAATATACCCTCCTATTTTTGCTATGTGGGTAATGCATTTGGCTGTTCCAACTATTAGTAGTAAATTCGCATAAATTTACAATTAATATGCTGGATATAGCAGAACATAGAAGGGTGTTGATTCTGGAGAATTTAGCTCAGCTAGACAAAAGAATTGATAAGATACAGGAAGAATGCATCATCTTGTATCTCAATTCATTTATTGGTGGCAAAGCTGAACAGATATCTGCATATCAGTTTTCTAATATCACGCATATAAAGTGTGATACAGTGCTCAGAGTGCTGAAGAGATGTGTAAGTCTTCAGCCTTTGCAGCAGAGAAGATGGTGCTGCTGTATCCTATATAATTGGGATAGAATCGTTGAAGAAGTGACTAAACGACATACGGCGGAAAGTAAGAAGTTTGACAAGAGTCAGTTTGAGAAGAATTTCAATGAAGCCTTTTCGCAGTGGATTACTTTTGCAAGAGACTTGAAGCAACTTAACAAATTGGAAGCACATATAGCAAAATACCAAAAGCTTTTTGTGCCTAAAAATAAATAATGAATAACAATAACATTTATCTAAAAAAATCAACATGAAACGAACTAATACACTTACCTAGGGAAGACTTGTCTACCGGCATCGAGGATGCCACCCTAAGAAGCTCTCCTTGGCTATTCTAGTCTAGCCCTCCGCGTACCAATTAGAGGACCATATCAAGTTTTAGTAATAATTTAAACTACTTAAGATATGGATAGAATATCATTTTTTAGAATTATCCGTTTTTTGTGTAAAAACGGTGGTGTTTGCTTGTACAAGAATGTTGTGTATGTACAGTCTAATAGCAAATATATAGAGAATAATTACGAGAATTCTGATGAAGACACAAAACCACATACTGATGAGTAGAAATTTCCATTTTGCAGGTTCCGTAACCTATATAGAGAACTATTATGAGAGTCATGAACATCAACATAAGGATTCCGATGATTCTTCTGAAATGAAGAATGATACCGATGAAGTTGTTTTTGAACAGAGTGTTAAGGTGAAGTGTGCTTCATCTTCTGCGGGAAGAAGTGCCGAGAATCTCTTTTCTACTCCTGAGGGTGAAAAGGATGTGGGGCTTACGGGGAAGATGGCGGATGCTTTTGTGAAATATCTCAAGCTGCATCATATTTCAGATAGTCAGCTTTCCACTTCCGATGGTTTGTTGAACAAGAGTGTGGTGGCGTTTTTCCTGCGTTGGTCTAATCAGGGCTATGTGAGTGCTGGTGTTCCTAATGGCTCATCCATCACTCGTTTTCTGCACGATGATTGTCATCTGGAACTGGGTGTTACCCAAAAGTCGTATGGCAATTATATCAGAAAGAAGATCAATGACGGGAATATAGATTATGAGGTAGAGGGTTTTGTGGAGGATTTCGCAAAGTCTCACAATATATAGAATTTTGCGCCGAATTACTGACTTTATTTGACGTAAAGGAAATAATTATATCTCTGTAAAATATTGATATAGAGGGGCAAGACGATGGTTTTGCCCCTTTCTTGTTTCCGCCGAATTCAATTTGGCGCATTCGGCGGAAAAGGCGTAACGGAGTATTCTTTCTACTTTTGCCCCAGATTTCAGAACGATACCGGTTCTGAGGTCTGGGGCTTTTGCGTTTTCTATCGCCAGGATGCTGGCATAGGTTTCCTGCCATGTTGTAAGTGGCGCAGCGTATCAGCCCATCGGTCTTTGACAAGGTTGATACATTTTTTATTGTGGAAACTTTTAGTGTTTTTTTTTACGAAGGTATCCATCGGGTACCTTTTATTTATTTACTTAATTTTTTTTTTTGCTTATGATGAATTCAAAAATTCAGAAGGCGGAGGATGGCAAGAATGCCGGCTCTGCCAAGAAGTGTGTGCAGACTGGTAAGAAGGTGGCTGACAAGAAGGAAGCCAACAAGAAACAGGCTGCACAGGTGGCTGTTTTTGAAAATCCGGAGTTCGGAATGGTTCGCACGGCTACTGATGAGAATGGCGAGCCTTGGTTCTGTGCTAAGGATTTGTGTGATGTGCTGGGATATAAGAATTCGTCTTGCGCTGTGAACCAGCATGTTAGGTCTAGCGATGTAGCAAAACGCTATGTTGCTAGACTTGCTAAAAACCGCTTTGGTGTTTGCGAAGGTAAGATGCAGGTTGTGCAGATGATCTTCGTCAACGAGAGCGGCTTCTATGCCCTGGTGCTCGGTTCGAAACTGGCTACGGCGGTGAAATTCAAGGATTGGGTTACCTCGGTGGTGCTGCCGCAGATTCGCAAGACGGGCGGTTATATCCCGGTGAAGGAGGGGGAGAGCGAGGAGGAGACGATTCGCAATGCCGAGGAGATTCTCCGGGCTACCCTGAAGGAAAAGGAGATGCTGCTGGAGCAGCAGAAAAAACTCATCGGTGAGCAGGATGAGGAAATCCGCAGACTTAACGGCGTGGTGGATGAGCAGGTGGTGAATATCGCCCGAAAGGGTGAAAACATCATTCATCTGGAGCACCAGGTGGATGGGCTGATGCCGAAGGCTATCTACTCGGATAATGTGCTGGATTCCGTTTCCTGCTTCACCACCACCCAGGTGGCGAAGGAGCTGGGGATTACGGCGCAGGAGCTGAACCGCTCATTGTGCGCCCTGCATATCCAGTATTACCAGAGCGGGCAGTACATGCTCTATGCGGAGTATGCGCACATGGGACTGGCGAAGAGCCGCACCCGATACAATGCCTTTCTGGATCCGAACTGCGATGGCAGAAAGGAGAAGATGGGCAAGGCGGTGACGCATACCTATCTCGTATGGACCGAGAAGGGCAGGAAGTTTATCCATGACCTGGCGCACAGATTCTGGGAGCTTGCCGAACTGTATGAGGTGAAGAATCTGGGGTAGGCCCGCTGGGGCGGCGATGGAATCGCCTGTCAAAGTGCGGGTAATTATTAATCATTAAAGATGGAAATATGGCGATAAAGCAACAGGTAATGGCTTTAAATCCGGCACGCAAGGGTAATATGGGAAGATTGAATTCTTCCCAGCCCCTGTATGTCTATGATACCCTGATAGCACAGCCGTGGCTGAAGGGTGTGATTGCGCAGATACGTGGGGAGAAGGCGATTCCCGGCGTAGATGCTGGTGATGAAAAGGCGGTGAAGAAGGCGAAGGAGGGGCTGAAAAGACAGCTGCCTATCCGTGCCATTCATTATTCTAAGTTCAGGAATAATCACCGCTCTAGTGAGGATGCGGTGCCTGAAAGCTTCCTCTTTCAGACTACTATCGATGTGGATGATGTGGAGTATGTGGATGCTGCACTGGAGAAGGCTCGTGAGTTGAACTGCAGCAACACGATTTGGAAGGGGAAGCTGCTGCATCTGGAGTATTCGGCTAGAAAGAAACTGCATATTGATATCCGTATGCCGATGGGTATGACGATTGAAGAGACGCAGAAGGCGTATTGTGAGGCGGCTGGGATTCCCTACGACAAGAGCTGCATCACGCCGGAGAGAATCATCTTTATCACGGATAAGGATTCGGAGATTTACCGCTCGAAGGAGTGGTATGGGGTGCTGCCGGATGAGGAGATTCAAGCCCGCAGAGAGGCATTTCTCAAGCGTGGGCTTACGATTGACGGTAAGGGGACGGCTCGCTACAGCTTGCTTGCCGGGGATTGCAAATCCCCGGAACGCCTTGCGGGAGACTTTCAGGGCCAAGTACCTAATTGCAAATCCCCGGAACGCCTTGCGGGGGACTTTCAGGGGCAAATACCTAGCGATAGTAATCATAAAGTTCAAAGTTCAAATCTCAAAGTTCAAAGTAATGACGATGTTCAAGACAATCGATTTCAGGGCACTGACAGCCATTCTGCTGTTTCTTCTGGCGCTGCTATTCAGCCTGCCCAACCTGGTAATAGCCATCGTGCTGATGATGATTATATCAGCCATACTGGAGATGCTCAGAAAGCTGGCGGACTGGCAGCCCAAGAAGCAGAAAGTGCCAGTGAGAAGAATCTCATAGCCTTCGACCTCTTTCAGGAATCCGCAGGACTGAAGGGGATGAATATCGATACCATCGGGTCCAGGCATTCTTCTCTGCTCGCTATTATGAGCGCTGGCGCTTCTCGTGTGATGAGTGAGGAGGAACTGATGAAGGTGGTGGCGAAGAGAATGCCGAGCTATTATCAGGAGAATGACTGCCATCAGCTGATTCACGATTTCTATGCGAAATATGGGGATAGCTCGAAGCCTTTTTCGAGGGATGTGATTCGGGTGAATGCTTTGGCGGAACAGGCTGCTAAGAGCTTGCTTGCCGGGGATTGCAAATCCCCGGGACACCTGGCGGGGGACTTTCTTTCTGGACAAAATGGTTATAGCTTGCTTGCCGGGGATTGCAAATCCCCGGGACACCTGGCGGGGGACTTTCTTTCTGGACAAAATGGTTATAGCTTGCTTGCCGGGGATTGCAAATCCCCGGAACGCCTGGCGGGTTCAATGCTTAATGTTCAAAGTAACGCCTCTTATCCTCCTCCACCTCCTATGCCAAAGAAGCTACCGAAGCTGGTGGAACTGCTGATCTCGAAGACTCCGGAGATCTATCAGCCGGCTGTGGCGCACGCCATTTTCCCTCCGCTGGCTACCCATCTCTGGAATACGAGATTCAGATATATCGACAACGTGGAGCACGAAGCCACCCTGATGACCTGTCTCCTTGCAGGCACGGGCGCAGGTAAAAGTTGTGTACAGATGCCGATTTCGATGATTATGGAGGATATCCGTAAGCGTGACCAGGAAAACCTGAAGCGTGAGAAGGAGTGGAAGGAGGAAATGATGCGCAAGGGTGCCAACAAGGATAAGCGCAAGAGACCCGATAATCTCATTATACAGGAGATAGATGCAGATATGACCAACCCTGCCTTCGTGATGCGTACGGCAGAAGCCAAAGGACACTTCCTCTATACTTCGCTCAACGAGATTGACCAGTTTGATGCCCTGAAAGGTATCGGCAACCAGCATTTCCGTATCATGTGCCTCGCCTTTGACCCAGGTAATCAATATGGACAAACACGAGTGGGAACCCAAAGCGTCACCGAGCGAGTAACCGTCCGTTTCAACTGGAATGCCTCTACCACCATCCAGAAGGGACAGCGTTATTTCTCCAAGGTGCTGACCGACGGTCCGCTGAGCCGAATCAACTTTTGTACCATTCCCGAAAGAGAAATCGGCGATAAGATTCCGGTGTATGGCACCTACGATGATCAGTTTCGCAAGGAGCTGAAGCCCTATATCGAGAACCTCTGTATGGCTACCGGTTTAATAGATTGCCCCGAGGCTTATCGCTTGGCTGAGATCCTGAGTGAGGAGAATGCGGATTTTTCTCAGGTTACCCAGAACAGAATCTATGAGAACTTCACGTTCCGTGCCAACGTGATAGCCTATCTCAAGGCGTGCGTGCTCTATGTTGCCAACGGCTGCAGATGGGAGCCGGAAATAGAGGATTTCATCCGCTGGAGTGAGCGCTACGACCTGTGGTGCAAGATGCGTTTCTTCGAGGAGGACATCCAGAAGGCGAACAATGTGGGCGAGCATTCCAACAAGCGTGGTCCTTCCAATCTCCTGCAGTCGTTGCCGGATACGTTTACCGAGCAGCAGGTGGTGGAGGCTCGTGCAGCCCTGGGACTCTCGGAAGAGGGGACGGCGCATCTGCTTTCTACCTGGGTGTATAGAAAATACGTGAAACGTGGCAGCGAGAACTATCACAGTAACAGTTATCACAGTTTTACGAAGCTGAAATACAGATGTGATGGGCAGGAATTATCTTAATTTCTAAACTTTAATTTATTTTGATTTACTTATGGAAATAGTTTTAGAGCGTATAGCTAAGAAGAATACTTATACCATCGGCCGACTTTATCTGTTGGCTGATGGTGATGTGAAGCGCAAGGTGCTTAGCGGCATGACTGCCGGTGACAAACGCAGTTTCGAACATCGTTTCGATTTGGAGAAGTTGTCTAAGGAGAGCTACTTCTGTGACACCCTGGAGCCAACCTGGCGCAACCTGAAGGGCGTGGAGCTGAAGCCGGAGGAGGAGAATGCCCGTTTCAGCCGAGAGAGCGGCAAGGTGGCGAGAAAGATTCCGGGCCATACCGCCATCCCCGAGGGTTCGTATCGTGTGCTTATCACCAAGTCGCCCCGATTCAAAAAGTGGCTTCCGTATGTGCAGGGTGTTCCCGGTTTCGAGGGCATCCGCATCCATGCCGGCAACTATCCCGACGATACCCAGGGCTGCATTCTGGTGGGCGAGAACCGGGTAAAGGGAATGGTGGTGAACTCCCGTATCTGGCTCCATCGTCTGATGAATCGCATTCAGGCAGCGGAGAATCAAGGGGAAGGTATCTGGATTACCGTCATCTGATGAAGGGATAGTTTCATAGATATTCCTGGATAGTTTCATAGATATTCCTGGGAATAGTTTCATTGGTAGCCGGGGATAGTTTCATTCCTATCCCCGGAATAGTTTCATTGGTATAGTAGTAATCGTATTTTTAAGTTCTTTTTCTTTAGATTTTGACCTTGAAAAAAGATGAGTTAGGTAGTAAAAATCGTTTAGGGGGGGGTAATTTTGGCTTGATATATGCTGAAAAAATAGATTTTACCCCCATATATACTAAAAATTACCCCCCTAGCAAACGGTTTTTGTTGTACCTTTGCATCAGAAAAAATAAAACGGCGTTGTGAAACGCTTTCATCATCTTTTACTTATACAAGAATAACAATGGGGTTTCGATAGGGGTATCGAAATCCCATTGCTGTTTTTTATGCCTGGTGTCTGAAAGCTTTTGCCCTTACAGGGCGTCTTGCTGACTGCCGTTATACCCAGGGCGATGCCCTGGGCTAGGAGCTTCTGCCCTTTCAGGGCGTGTGGGGCTCACTGCGAACCTTACACCTTATTATATATAGAAGAAGTTTGATATGTACAGAAGAAGCTTGATATATACAGAAGAAGCTTGATATGTACAGAAGAAGCTTGATTATATATAGGAGATGCTTGGGAAATGCAAAAAGCCATAAAAACGGATGGAAATAACAAAACACGACAAACTAAGTTAAATAAATATAAAAGATAGGGGCTGCGACTCGTAACTTACACATAATCAAATAAAAATGTGTAATTTTGCAGTCCGATTATTTCGGGGATAC
>ERZ1026870.670-NODE-670-length-18520-cov-87.934200_pt1 | contig 18520 bp, 17 predicted proteins | sample MGYA00380165_ERZ1026870 | MGnify/ENA primary metagenome ERZ1026870 (study PRJEB33269, sample SAMEA4719801) | human gut metagenome | biome: human-associated habitat; feature: organic feature; material: feces | place: Cameroon | collected 2013-10 ...
AAAATGAACCATATTAGTACTGATATATATAAATAATTTAGATCACTTACTTAAAGATTATTAATTAATAAACTCAAGGAGGAATGAATTATGGCAAGACCAATTAGAGAAACTCCGATTCTTTATGGTGGTGATGCTCGCAAGTTTGAGGCAAGAATGAAAAATCCACCAAAGGAAAGTAAGGAGCAATATGAAGAAAGAATGAAGCATTATCATGCAGTCATGAGTGTGTTTCAAGGTTAAAAAGAATGGCGTATGACAGAGGAAGAGTTTCAAACTAGGTATACTGTGCATAGTTTGGCAGGTATGGAATGTGTAACCGCATTTGATTGTGGAGATGAAGACTTGAATGATTTCGTTATTCAGGAAGCTGGTCTTTACAAGCAGGCAATGCTTGCGGTTACATATGTTGTAGAAGATAAGCAACATCAGATTGCCGCATATTTTAGCCTAGCTAATGATAAGGTTTCTATAACGGATTTCAATTCTAATAGCGAATTTAATAGATTTAGAAAACATCGCTTTGTTCAAGAGAAAAGATTGAGAAGTTATCCAGCCGTAAAACTTTGTAGATTAGGCGTTGATATAGAATGTCGAGGTACAGGTATGGGCTCTTTCCTCTTGGACTTTATTAAAACCTTGTTTGTTATAAATAATAAAACAGGTTGCCGGTTTATAACAGTTGATGCTTATAAGGCGGCAGTTCCTTTCTATGAAAAGAATGGCTTTTTACCCTTGACAAGTAAGGACAACAATGAGCATACCAAATTAATGTATTATGATTTGGCTTCTAATTATCAGGAAAATATTAAATAGTAAGGTTTTGGAATAATAATTTACGTATTCCTCAATCAATCAATTATGATGAACAGAAAAAAATATTTATTCGGGGCGCTCCTGGCGCTCCTTGTGCTGACTGCCTGCCAGGGCGGAATGACGACGGCGGGAGAGGCTGAAGAGGGGGATACTCTGAAGATGAAGTATGCCAAACTGATAACCATCGTGAAGCATGGGGAGAAGGGGACTGCATCTTTGGATAAGAATGCGGAAGATGCTGATTATCAGTATGCTGAGGTGAACATTGCGAACCCCTGGAAGGCGGGGACGCTGCTGCATCGCTATATCCTTATCCCAAAGGGAAAGGTGGGGGATGAGACGGTTGCCCGACTCGCCCTGCAACGCACTTCGGGCATGGGATGCACTACCGATACTGTGAGGACACCGGTGGAAAGGAGTGCCATTTTCATCGCTCCCCATTGCCAGCTGATGTATGAACTGGGATGCCAGCAGGCTATCCGTGGCGTCTGCGACCTCGATTACATCAATATTCCGGATGTCAGGAAGAGGGTTGCTTCTTCCGGGAATGCTGCTTCTGCAGGAAATGCTTCTTCTGCAGAAAATGCTTCTTCTGCAGAAAACGTTTCAGCAGGGAATTCCATCGTGGATTGCGGTTCGAGCATGGCTCCCGACATCGAGCGCATCATCGCCCTGAAACCCGAAGCTATCCTCCTTTCGCCCTTCGAGAACAGCGGTGGATATGGTAAGCTCGACAAGCTGCATATCCCCATCGTCGAAGCTGCCGACTATATGGAGTCTTCGCCACTGGGCAGGGCGGAATGGATGAAATTCTACGGCATGCTCTTTGGAAATGAAGAGGGAAAAAGTAACGGAATATCGGGTTCTTGCGAATCAAAGGCAGATTCGCTCTTTGCGAAGATAGAAAAGGAATATCTGAAGCTGAAAGCTGAGGCAGCCGGGTATCCGAAGGGCCTCTCCATCCTGACCGAAAGAAAAACGGGCAACGTATGGTATGTGCCTGGAGGTCAGAGTACTATCGGTATTCTGCTGAAGGATGCCAACGCCCGTTATATCTTCGAGGACGATCAGCACAGCGGAAGTCTGGCGATGAGTCCGGAGCAAATCCTGGCGAAGGGAAAGCAGGTGGACGTATGGGCATTCAAGTATTTCGGTGGTGCCCCTTTGTCGCAGGCTCAACTGCTTCAGGAATATAACGGCTACAAGGCTCTTGCTGCCTTCAACCGGGGTAATATCTATCAGGTAGATACCTCTACGGTACCTTATTTCGAGCTTACGAGTTTCCATCCCGAACTGCTGCTCAGAGAGTTCATCATCCTGGCTCATGGCGAGCGGTTCGGCAAATTGAGATTCTATAAGAAATAGGGCTTTAATCAGAGATTTTACAAGAAATAGTTTTAGTGAATGAAAACCATCGTTTTAGGGGCAATCGCCATTATCATACTGTTTTTCGCCAACCTGGCATGGGGGAGTGTAAACATCCCATGGCAGGACGTGGGGGCGATTATTTCGGGCTCTCAGACTGACGAAACCTACCGCTATATTCTGTTGGAATCGCGACTGCCGGCGGCGATTGCCGCTTTGCTTTCGGGCGCAGCCCTCGCCACGAGCGGCTTGCTCCTGCAGACAGCCTTCCGCAATCCCCTGGCGGGTCCTGACGTATTCGGTATCAGCAGCGGAGCCGGACTGGCGGTAGCCATCGTGATGCTTGCCTTTGGCGGCAATATTGCCCTGGATGATTTAGGGGTAGGATTTCTGGGCGATGCCGGCAACTATGCCATCGGCGGTTTCCTGGCTATCCTCATCGCAGCCTTTATAGGGGCTATGGTGGTGATGGGCATCATCACCTTCTTTTCTGCCATTGTGCGCAGCCATACGGTACTGCTCATCATCGGACTGATGGTGGGCTATCTTGCCAGCAGCGCCATTTCTTTGCTGAATTTCTTCAGTACGGCAGAGGGCGTGAAATCGTATATGGTCTGGGGCATGGGCAGCTTTGGCAATGTTTCGAGCCAGCAGATGATGTTCTTCATCCCGCTTGCCCTCATCGCCCTCATCGCCTCCCTGCTTCTCGTCAAACCGCTGAATGCCATGCTGTTAGGCGAGCAGTATGCCGGCAATCTGGGTTTCAATATCAAGCGCCTGCGCATCATTCTGCTCCTCATCACGGGCTTTCTCACGGCAGTGGTTACCGCTTTCTGCGGTCCCATCGCCTTCATCGGTCTGGCAACGCCGCATATTGCCCGTCTCTTCATCGGCACGGAGAATCATCGCCGCCTGTTGCCCGTCACGATGCTGTTGGGTTCAGTCCTCGCCCTCCTCTGCAATCTCTTCTGCACCCTGCCGTCGGGCGGTGGCATCATCCCCCTGAATGCCGTCACCCCATTGTTCGGTGCCCCCGTCATCATCTATGTTCTGATGAAGGGGAGATAGGAAAAAAGCAAGAAAAGGGGGCGGTAAAATCGTTTTTTTCAAGAGTTTCTTGGATATTTGAATTATTCTTTTTATCTTTGCCACAAGATAAGCTGCACTCGGCAATTTGAAAGCAAGCTTTCATTGCGCTCGTTTGCATTATCTTGCCACAATTTTAAATAGATAGAGGTATGAAAGAGAAGAAATATCACTTACCGGAAGACCATGGCGCTGCTTTTGCTGAAGAGCCAACGCCAGCCTATCATGGAAATACAGCAGTTGTACTTCCTGAAGAAAAGTTCACCGAAGATAACTTCGATGATGATATTGATTGGGATAGAATACCAGCAGGATGGGGACCTGTCAGCGAAGAAGAAGCCATAGCTCGTATAGAAGCCATAGAAGCCGACATAGAGAAAAATGGACTCATTGACGAAGAGGATATGATAGACCACCTTAAAGCTAAAGGTTTATGGCTTATATAAAACCATCTAAGCCATTTAGTCAGGAGCTGGAAAAGGTGTTAGCCTATGCTATGTTTGAATTTGGGGTTACCACCGTAAAGCGATTCAACCAAGCATATCAAAGAATTCGAAATCGCTTGGCTATTCATCCTTGCTCATCACCAAAAGAACCTCTTCTGAAAAGTTTCTTACGTCCATACCGTAGTGCCATCATCATGAAAAATTGGAAAATCATCTATCGATATGATGTGGAATACGATAGGATTATTCTTGTTGACTTATGGGATATGAGACGAAATCCCAAGTACCTCATTAGGCAGTTCAAAAGAAAACTATAAGAAGACAGCCAACTTTCAATTGGGATATTGAAGGTTGGCTGTTTTCTGCTATTTAAACGAATTATCTTTACTTATTCACGACATTGATAGGATTGCCTTCGAGGAACGCCTTGACGTTGGCGGCTACCTGCTTGTTCAGGCGCTCGCGAGCCTCGTAGGTGGCCCAGGCAATGTGAGGAGTGAGGTAGGCATTAGGCTCGTTCCAGAGAGGATTGTCCTTTGATGGTGGCTCCTGTGCCATCACGTCTGCACAGTAGGCTGTAAGACTGCCTGCGTGAAGAGCAGCGGCTACGGCTTCCTCATCTACCAGCGGACCACGACCCGTATTCACCAAAATGGCGGTATCCTTCATCTTCTCCAGACTCTCCTCATTGATGAAATGATAGGTATCATCATTCAGCGGACAATGAAGAGAAAGGATGTCGCTCGTGGCAAGCAATCCCTCCTTGCTCACCTTCTGAATCCACTCAGGCAATGCGCTGGCACTCTTGCTGGTGAAGGCACAGATGTTCATGCCAAACTGGCGGGCGATGTTGGCTACCTTCATACCGATATTGCCCAAGCCCATGATACCCAAGGTCTTGCCGGCAAGCTCCATCAATGGGGTGTCCCAATAGCAGAAATCCTTGTTGTATGCCCAGCGCTCGTTGCGGTTCTCCTGAGCGTAATGCTCTACGCGGTTGGTTACGGCAAGGATGAGGGCGAAGGTCATCTGGGCCACGCTGTCCGTGCTGTAGGCAGGGATGTTGGTCACGATGATGCCCAGCTCCTTGGCAGCCTTGATGTCTACCACGTTGAAACCTGTAGCCTGAATGCCGATATATTTCAGGTTAGGGAGCTGTGCCAGCGTTTCTGCATCCATCTGCACCTTGTTCAGGAGGACGATGTCGGCATCCTTGGCACGTTCCACTTTCTCTGCGTCTGACGTGCGAGGGTAGACCACTACCTCGCTCAGCTGCTCCAGAAGATGATAATCCAAATCTCCCGGATTGGCTGCATATCCATCTAAGATAACTATCTTCATAATCTTTTCTCGTTTTATTTATAATTTACTCTACGTAATCTACCTTTATCACGATGACACGGATAGACTGGTCGTTGGAATCGTTGTTGATTTTGGCGATGTGCCAATCGTTAGGGAAGAAGATGAAGAACTCGTTGGGATTGCTGTCGTAGAAACGAGCCTTCGACTTGTCGTAATCATAATGGATCACGTCAGGACGATACTTGCAGTTGGGCTTGCTGGTAAGATGGTCGATGACGCCGAACCGCTCCACGCCCTTCACGACATACTGGAAGTCGATGTGCTTGTAGTGGCTCTCGCTCTGTCGCTTTTCCAGCGGTCCGTTCTCGCTGTCTTCTACGCTGACGGTGAGGTCAGACCCCGGAATCTGATGCTTGCCCTTTGGAATCGTCAGGAGATCGGTCTTGGCGATGTATTCGAAGAGCGCCTTCCACTGCTTGGGATTCTTCTGATACTGCTGGTAGAAGTCTACCAGGTTGACACTGGCGTGAGGGTTTGCCTTGGTGAAACCGTTTCTCCAGGCTCCCTTCCTTGCCCATTTCTCTGCCTTCTTCACCAGTTTAGGATTGTCGGCATAGGATGTAGTGTAAAGGCCTTCCTGAGCGCAGCAGTCCTTGCCGGCAGTCTGCTCAGAATGGCAAGAACCTTTCTGGCAGCACTGTGCCTGTGCTGCCAAAAAGGTACTGGATAATAGGGCAATGCCCATTAATATTTTCTTCATATTTTCTGATTTGTCTGAAAACCTATTCGTTCTTCTTCATCTGAAAACCCATAGATTTGAAAATCTATTCGTTCATCAGGAAGTTCTTGAAGGCATCGAAGTCCTTGGTCATCTGGATGCTCTTCTTCTCGCCCTTCATGAATTCTGCAAGACGGGCTGGAATCTCGATGTCGCTCTCCAGGATGCTGTCCACCTTCTCCTTGAACTTGGCTGGATGAGCGGTCTCCAGGAAGACGCCAACCTCGCCTGGCTTCAACTGCTCCTTCAGGGCGCGATAGCCGCAAGCTCCGTGAGGGTCAAGCACATACTTGGTTTCGCTGTAGCATTGCTTCATGGTCTCGGCAATCTGCTCGTCCTTGTAGGTAGCACCACCGATGTAGGCTGCGATGGCATCGTGATCGCCCTTGTAGAGGTCGTAGATGCGGGCAAAGTTTGAAGGGTCGCCTACGTCCATGGCATTGGCGATGGTCTGCTTGCTAGGCTGAGGATTGTACTTGCCAGTCTGCAGATACTCGTAGAAGATATCGTTGGCGTTGTTGGCAGCGATGAAGCGGTGGATAGGCAATCCCATCTCATGACCGAAGAGACCGGCTGTGATGTTGCCGAAGTTGCCGCTAGGCACGCAGATAACCAGCTTGTCGGCGAGGCCCTTCTCCTTCATGCGGGCATAGGCGTTGAAATAGTAGAAAGCTTGAGGCAAGAAGCGGGCTACGTTGATAGAGTTGGCTGAGGTGAGCTTCATGTGCTTGTTGAGTTCCTCATCCATGAACGCAGACTTCACCAGCGCCTGGCAGTCGTCGAACACGCCATCTACCTCGAGGGCTGTGATGTTCTGGCCGAGGGTAGTGAACTGGCTCTCCTGAATCTTGCTCACCTTGCCCTTAGGATAGAGCACGTAGACGTGGATGCCGTCAACGCCGAGGAAACCGTTGGCAACAGCCGAACCGGTATCGCCCGATGTAGCTACGAGCACATTCACCTCTTCCTTGCCCTCCTGACGTACGAAGTACTGCAGAAGACGTGCCATGAAGCGCGCACCCACATCCTTGAAGGCGAGGGTAGGACCATGGAACAGTTCGAGAGAGTAGATGTTAGGCTCTACCTCAACCACAGGGCAGTCGAATGCCAGGGTATCGTATACAATCTTCTTCAATGACTCGGCATCAACGTCCTCGCCAAAGAAGGCATCAGCTACCTTGTAGGCAATCTCCTGGAAGGAGAGTTTCTCGATGTTGTCGAAGAAATCCTGTGGCAACTTCTTGATGATTTCTGGCATATAGAGGCCACGGTCTTCTGCCAGACCTTTAACTACCGCCTTGTGAAGGTCGGCGATGGGTGCTTTCTTATTTGTTGAATAATATTTCATTTCTTACTTTGAACTTTGAGATTTGAACATTGAACTTTATGATTAGCTTTGGGGGCTATCATGAAGTCGTTGATTTTAATTGATCGCCATGAAGGCGTTCATGAATTCTTGCAGCTGCAGCATGCCGTAACCGCCACTCACGCAGCTTACCTCATCATACTTCTCTACGCTATCCGGCTCAATGCCAGGGTAATAGATGATGAAAGGCACAGGCTCCTTTACGTGGGTACGGATCTCTACCGGAGTAGGATGGTCTGGGAGAACTGCGATGCATACCGGCTCGTCCCAGGTGCTTACCTCGTCGAAGATAGGCTTGATGAGTCGCTGGTCGAGGTTCTCGATGGTCTTCAGCTTCAGTTCCAGATCACCATCATGACCCGCCTCGTCGCTCGCCTCTACGTGAACATAAACGAAGTCGTCGCCATCCTTCAATGCCTGGATAGCTGCGGCTGCCTTGCCCTCATAGTTGGTATTGGCAAGACCCGTAGCGCCCTCAACGATGATGTTGCGCAGACCGGCGTAATGGCCGATGCCTCGAATCAGGTCTACGGCAGAAATCACAGAACCCTTCTTGATCTGTGGATACATCTGGGAGAGGGTGAGCATGTGCGGACGGTAACCACCGCCCCAAGGCCAGATAAGATTGGCCATTCGTTCGCCACGCTCCTTGCGCGCCACATTGAAAGGATGGTTCTCCAGGAGTTCCTGACTCTCGAGAATCAGCTGGTTCAGAAGGTCGGCTGTATCACGACGGCTGATGTGACCCTCATCGCCTCCAATCTCCGGCAAGATAGGTTTCACCATCAGCTTATGCCATTCCTCGTTGGGATGATCATGAGGTGGGGCACAGTCGATATGCTTGTTTCCGTGCTTCACCACCAGAAGATGGCGATACTGGATGCCGGTAACAAACTTGACATCAGGATATTTCTTGCCGAGGGTATCGTTGAGATACTTGATGAGCACATCCGCATCTTCCGTTTCCAGGTTACCACCGTTGTGGGTGATAATCTTGCCGTCCTGCACATTGATGATGTTGCAGCGCAGGGCAAGGTCGGTAGGCTCCAGTTCATAGCCGATGCTGGCAGCCTCCAGCGGTCCGCGTCCTTCGTAAACCTCGTTCTGGTCGTAGCCCATGATAGAACTGTTAGCAACCTCAGAACCCGGATGGAATCCATCTGGCACGGTAACGAGTCTTCCTGTCTTGCCCTTCTTGGCAAGCATATCCATATAGGGTTTGTTGGCGTACTGAAGCAAGGTCTTGCCACCCAGTCTTTCCACTGGGTGGTCGGCCATGCCGTCGCCTAGAATGATAATATGCTTCATAATTGTTATCCTTTATTGATTGATGCGACTGAATTAGACGTTGGCGATACTCATGATGTTGGCGAATACACCAGCAGCAGTTACGCTGGCTCCGGCTCCGTAGCCCTGAATCATCATAGGGTACTCCTTGTAGCGCTCGGTGGTGAGCAATACGATGTTGTTGCTTCCCTCCAGGTTGTAGAACGGATGCTCAGGGCCCACAGCCTGCAGGCCAACAGAAGTCTTTCCGCCATCGAGAGTGGCAACGAAGCGCCAGCGCTTGTGCTCCAGGTCGAGGGTCTTTCGCTTGGCCTCGAAGTCAGCATCGAGCTTAGGAAGTTTCTTCCAGAACTCGTCAATGCTTCCCTTGAAGAACTCATCTGGCACGAAGAGATTCTTCTCTACATCTTCCTGTTCTACGCGGTAGCCTGCCTCGCGGGAGAGGATGACGAGCTTGCGAATCACGTCCATACCGCTGAGGTCGATGCGTGGATCTGGCTCACTGTAACCCTTCTCCTTCGCCAGCTTAACGGTCTCTGAGAATGGAACCACGCTGGAGATGGCGTTGAAGATAAAGTTGAGCGTACCAGAGAGTACTGCCTCAATCTTAAGGATTTTGTCTCCTGAGTTGCGCAGGTCGTTGATGGTTCCGATGATAGGCAGACCAGCACCTACGTTGGTCTCGAAGCGGAACACCACGCCACGCTGGATGGCTGTCTTCTTCAGCTTCTCGTAATTCTCATATTCGCTGGAAGCCGCAATCTTGTTGGCTGCAATAACACTCACGTTGTGCTCCAGCAGACTCTGATAGAGGGCGGCAACATCCTTGCTAGCCGTACAGTCTACGAATACACTGTTGAAGATGTTCATCGCGAGAATCGTATCGCGGAGCAGCTCCGGACTGCTAGGTGCCGACTGCTTCAGCTCTTCCTGATAAGACTCCAGGTTGAGTCCCTCGCGGTTGAAGATGGCATTCTTGGAAGAAGCAATACCCACCACGTTCAGCTTCAGCTTGCTGCGCTCCATGAGGTCGGTATACTGATTCTTGATCTGTTCAATGAGCTTGCCGCCCACGGTACCCACACCGCAGATAAAAAGGTTGAGCACCTTATATTCTGAGAGGAAGAAACTGTCGTGCAACACGTTGAGCGACTTTCTCAGGTAATCACTCTTCACTACGAAAGAGATGTTGGTCTCAGAAGCACCCTGTGCGCAGGCGATGACGGAAATACCGCTACGTCCGAGCGTGCCGAAGAGCTTACCGGCGATACCGGCAGCATGCTTCATGTTTTCGCCCACGATGGCGATGGTGGCAAGTCCGCACTCAGCGTGCATAGGGAACATGGCGCCATCGGCAATCTCATTCTTGAACTCATTGTTCAATACGCTGACAGCCTCTTCCACATCCTGCTCACGCACACCGATAGATGTAGAGTTCTCAGAAGAAGCCTGGGAAACCATGAACACAGAGATGCCCTCGCTGGCAAGAGCGGTGAAGATGCGGCGGTTGACACCGATGACACCCACCATGGAAAGACCGGTGACGGTGATGAGGGCGGTACCGTTGATGGAAGAAATACCCTTGATAGGCTTCTGGTCGGCATCAATCTTGTTCTTGATGATGGTGCCGGGAGCATCAGGATTGAAGGTATTCTTCACTCTGATAGGAATATTCTTGACACAAACCGGGTAGATGGTAGGAGGATAGATGACCTTTGCACCAAAGTTGCAAAGCTCCATCGCCTCAATATAACTCAGTTCGTTGATGGTATAAGCTGATTTGATGACACGTGGATCGGCAGTCATGAATCCGTCCACATCGGTCCAGATTTCGAGCACCTCAGCATCGAGGGCTGCTGCAATGATGGCTGCTGTGTAGTCGCTACCACCACGACCCAGGTTGGTGGTGCGCTCCGTGTTTTTGTCGCGGCTAATGAAACCCGGTACGAGAGATATGCGAGGAAGGTCGGCAAAGGCTTCCTTTACCAGCTTGTTGGTCAGTTCGCTATCGAGGGTATGCTTTCCCTTGCCGTTGATGCGTTCGGTCTTGATGAAATTGCGGGAATCGAACCATTTGGCACCACGGATGAGCGTGGCTACAATCTTGGAACTGAGTCTTTCTCCATAACTCACGATGGCATCCTGTGTCTTCTCGCTGAGGTCGTGGATGAGATACACACCGAAGTAGATGCTTCTCAACTGCTCGAAGAGTGCATCAACTGCTTTGAAAAGATTCTCTCTGTCTGTTGTTTCGGTAATGATGGTATCTATCATCTTATGGTGGCGATCAACCATGGCGTCGAATTCGACCTTCCACTGTTCATCACCCTTGAGGGCAAGCTGAGAGGTTTGCAAGAGTTTGTCGGTGATACCGCCAAGTGCGCTCACGACAACCACTACACTCTGTTTCTTAGCCTCATTTTCAACGATACGTTTTAAGCTGAGGATGCTTTTTACGGAACCAACCGATGTTCCGCCGAATTTTAATACTTTCATACGTTCTTGAATTTTTGCGTTGGTAATGTAATGCCATCCCCGAAACGACCGGGGCTGTAGCAAAACTTGTGGGCAAAAGTACAAATAATCTATCAAACTGCCAAGGATTTTAACAAAAAAGTAGCATATTGTAGATGAAAAAGCCCCGATAGCAGTAATTTAATGTTCGTTTTTGTTCTTATACCTTATATATATAGGGATTTGCGGAGAATTAATAAGAAAAAAGTTTGCCAGTTTCGAAGAAAATGTGTACTTTTGCCGATGTAATTCAAAGCATCAGCAATATGGTTACAGAAGTAAATAGTAAGAATCAACTCGTTGAACGCAATTTCAAACGAAATGAGATGCTGGCTGAGTATTTCTTTGGTCTTTCAAAGATGGTATGCAGCGGTATTGGAATTGGTGCATTGTCGCCACTGTTTACAGGTGAGGCAATGGGAGTAACTAACTATGTTTGCATGGGATGCGCAGTAATAGCTGCTGCATGTTTTGCTTATGCAGGCAATTATTTATTAAAGGTAGAATTAAAAAAGAAGTAATTATGGAAATGTTGACAATACTTTTTGCAATAGCAGCAATCATTGGTATAGGTTTGGTTATTTGGATGAAATATACTGAATCTGGTAAAAAATGGGTTGAGGGTGAGTATTAATACTTTTTGAATCAAGTAATGAAATATCTATTATTCTCTGATATCCACGGCTGTTTGCCAGCCTTGGAAAAAGTCCTCGACTTCTTCGAGGCTGAAAAGTGTGACATGATGTGCATCATGGGCGACATCATCAACTACGGTCCCCGCAACCGCATTCCGGAAGGAATCGACCCTAAGGGAATCGTTGAGCGACTCAATGCGCTGGCTGATAAGATTATCGCCGTGCGTGGTAATTGTGATGCGGAAGTAGACCAGATGCTCCTCGATTTCCCTATCATGGAGACCTATGCCTTGCTGGTAGACGGAGGCAAGCGCTATCTTCTGACTCATGGACATGTATACAATAAGGAAAACATGCCGAAGGGTCCTTACGAGGCTATGATCTATGGCCACTCCCATCTCTGGGAACTCTCTCATAACGAGAAGGGACAGGCCATCGTAAATACCGGCAGCATCACCTTCCCGAAGGGTGGCAATCCGCCAACCTTTGCAACATTGGAAGATGGTAAGTTCACCATGTATCAGCTGGATACGCTCGAAGTGCTGGCTACAATGGAAGCATGAAAAAGTGAAAGTGAAAAGTGAATTGTGAATGTAATGCGAAATCCGTAATATGGAATCGGTCACTTGTCACTCGTCACTTTCATTAAACTAATCATAAAGTTCAAAGCTCAAAGTATAAAGTATAATGATTCAAGAATACCAGATAAGAATTCTGCCCGAACAGGCAGCCAGCGAGGAAGGCATCAAGCGTTATCTCGCCAAAGAAAAGGGATTGGATGTAAGAACGCTCAACCAGGTGAGGGTTTTGAAGAGAAGCATCGATGCCCGTCAGCGCACCATCTTCGTCAATCTGAAGGTGCGTGCTTATATCAACGAATTTCCGCAGGACGACCAGTATGTCCATACCGAATATCCGGATGTGAGCAGCAGACCTCGTGTTATCGTTGTGGGTGAGGGACCTGGCGGCCTCTTTGCTTCCCTGCGCCTGATAGAACTGGGATACCGTCCTATCGTGCTGGAGCGAGGCAAGGATGTGCGCGAACGCAAGAAGGACCTCTCTAACATTACCAAGACTCAGAAGGTAGATGGGGAGAGCAACTACTGTTTCGGTGAAGGTGGAGCCGGTGCTTATAGTGACGGCAAACTCTATACACGAAGCAAGAAAAGGGGAAATGTAGACAAGATTCTGAACGTATTCTGCCAGCATGGTGCCAATACCAATATCCTGGCAGATGCCCATCCGCATATCGGTACCGACAAGTTGCCACGCGTCATTGAAAACATGCGCAACACCATCATCAAGTGTGGCGGCGAAGTGCATTTCCAGACCAAGATGATTCGTCTGATCCTTGAGAGTGAAGGTAAGCTGATGGCACCTGATACCGCAGCTGGCGATAGGGTGATAGGCGTAGAAGCCGTGAATCTGGCTACGGGTGCTGAGGAAACTTATCGCGGACCGGTTATCCTGGCAACGGGGCATAGTGCCCGCGATGTATACCGTTATCTCGCTTCGGCAAAGATAGATATCGAGGCAAAAGGCATCGCCGTAGGTGTGCGTCTGGAACATCCTTCCCAACTCATCAACCAGATTCAGTATCACAATAAGAGTGGTAGAGGAAAATATCTGCCTGCTGCCGAATATAGCTTCGTTACCCAGGTAGATGGCAGGGGTGTTTACAGCTTCTGCATGTGTCCGGGCGGTTTTGTGATTCCGGCTGCTACCGGACCGGAACAGCTCGTGGTGAACGGTATGAGTCCGAGCAGCCGTGGTACTGCCTGGAGCAATTCGGGTATGGTGGTGGAAACGCATCCCGAGGATGTGGCGCAGTTCGTGAAGGAACATCAATCCATCATTGAACAGACGGAAATGAAGGCGCAGGAGAATGCTTCTGCCTTTACTCTTCACTCTTCTCTCCAGATGATGTACTTCCAGCAGATAGTAGAAAAGCAGTGCTGGCAACAGGGCAACATGAAGCAGACGGCTCCAGCCCAGCGCATGGCAGACTTCGTGAACAACCGTCTGAGCTACGACCTGCCAAAGAGCAGCTATGCTCCTGGCATCATCAGCAGTCCGCTGCATTTCTGGATGCCTTCGTTCGTGAGCAAGCGTCTGCAGGAAGGTTTCAAGACCTTCGGCAAGAATGCGCATGGCTTCCTGACCAACGAGGCTACCCTGATAGCAATGGAGACGAGAACCTCATCGCCTGTCCGCATCATACGCGACCGCGAAACCCTGCAGCATGTACGCATCCAGGGACTCTTCCCATGCGGTGAAGGCGCAGGATATGCTGGGGGAATCGTATCGGCTGGCGTAGACGGTGAGAGATGCGCAGAGATGTGCGCAGAGTATATGAAGCAGTTATAAGTAGATACAGAAATAATGAAATATAGAATTTTAAGATGTCTTCGACTGAGTTTCTGGACGATGCTTCTCTGTCTGTTCCTGGCAGCATGCGGTTCAGAATCTTCAGAAACCCGAAAGCAGTTGAAGACAAAGGCAGACCTGAAGGGGGCTGTGATAGGTGTGCAGCTCGGTACCACGAGTGACGGACTTGCCACCGAGTTGGAAAAGAAAGGAGATGGCACCATGGTGGAACGGTACAACAAGGGTGCCGATGCCATCCAGGCTCTCCTGCAGGGAAAGATAGACTGCATGGTGACCGATGAGGCGCCTGCCAAGGCATTTAAGCGGGTGAATCCATCGCTCAATATCCTGCCTGAGACCTTCGACGCGTCTTCGTTCGCTATCTGTGTGGCTAAGGATCATGCTGAGTTGAAGCAGTCCATCAATAATGCCATCCGTATCCTGAAAGCGAATGGCGTCATCGATTCCATCGTCAACCGCCATCTGGAAAGGGGCATTGCCGTGGCTTATACGCCCAAGACTTCGGATGTGAAGAAAGTGGGACCGGAAGCGCTGAAGCATCTGGGATTGAAGAAGAGTCTGCGATTTGCCACCAACGCTACTTTCGAGCCTTTCGAGTATTACCAGGATGGTAAGATTGTGGGTATCGATGTGGATGTGGCGAATGCTATCGGCGATGTGATGGGCGTGGATGTGGAGATTCTCGATATGGAGTTTGACGCCATCATCACCTCAGTGCAGGCTGGTAAGGCTGATGCTGGTATTGCCGGCATCACGGTTACCCCAGAACGGGAGAAGAATATCGGATTTACGGATTCCTACGCCGATGTCAGACAGGTCATCATGGTGAATTCCGGAGACGTGAAAGCTGCCGGCAATCAGCCGGGAATGATAGATAAGTTTAAATCCTGCTTCATGGATGACAATCGTTATCAGTATCTGTTGCAGGGCTTGGGCAATACGCTCATCATCACCTTCTTTGCCATCATCCTTTCCGTGATATTGGGTACGGTGATAGCCATCGTAAGAGCACGTCATGAGCGTAGAGGCGGCTGGAGAATTCCGAATATGCTCTGTCAGCTGTATCTCACCATCATGCGTGGCACGCCAACGATGGTGCAGTTGCTCATCATCTATTATGTGGTCTTTGCCTCGGCAGATGTCAATAAGATCTTCGTGGCTGTCATCGCCTTCGGCTTGAATTCGGCTGCCTATATTGCCGAGGTAATCCGTTCGGGCATCATGTCGGTGGATGAAGGCCAGATGGAGGCGGGCAGAAGTCTCGGTCTCTCGTATGGAAAGACCATGCGCCTCATCATCCTGCCGCAAGCCTTCAAGAATGTGCTCCCGGCAATGGGTAACGAGCTCATCACTCTGCTCAAGGAAACCTCTATCAGCGGTTATATCGGACTGGTAGACTTGACCAAGGGTTCCGACATCATCCGAAGCATTACTTACGAAGCGATGATGCCGTTGGGTGTAGTAGCCTGCCTCTATCTCGTTCTTGTTCTCGGACTGAACGCAGGAGTGAGAAGGCTGGAGAAGAGACTGAGAAAGAGCGAAAGGAAATGAGGAATCCTGAAAGGGCAAAAGCTTTAAAACAATGGATAAAATGAACGAAATAATCAAGATAGAAGGACTTCGTAAACGCTTCGGCGACAACGAGGTGCTGAAAGGCATTACCACCTCGGTGAGGAAAGGTGAGGTGGTTGCCATCATCGGTCCGTCGGGTTGTGGCAAGAGTACCTTCCTGCGTTCCATCAACCTTCTGGAAGAACCTACCGAGGGTAAAATCTTTATTGATGATATGGATATCACATCAAGCGATGTTGATATCAACCGAATGCGCCAGAGGGTGGGTATGGTATTCCAGCAGTTCAATCTCTTCCCTAATATGACCATACGCCGCAACATCATGCTGGCTCCGGTAGAATTGGGTAAGATGACAAAGGAAGAAGCTGATGAGAAAGCAACGGAACTCCTGACCCGTATCGGATTGCTGGATAAGGCCGACAGTTATCCCGACAGTCTGTCGGGCGGACAGAAACAGCGCGTAGCTATCGCCCGTGCCTTAGCGATGAATCCTGAGGTAATCCTCTTTGATGAGCCGACTTCGGCTCTCGATCCGGAAATGGTGGGAGAGGTGCTGCAGCTGATGAAGGATGTTGCTGCCGAGGGAATGACGATGGTGGTGGTGACCCACGAGATGGGATTTGCAAGAGAAGTGGCCAACCGTGTTCTCTTCTTCAGTGACGGCTATATCACGGAAGACGGAACTCCTGAGCAAATATTCAACCATCCAAAATCGCCAAGACTACAGGAGTTTCTGGGAAAAGTTCTGTAATAGTTGATAGTTAACAGTTGATAGTTAACAGTTACTTGATGACAATAAAAAAAGATGCATTACTGGTATATTCAGCAATGCATCTTTTTTATTTGATGGTCTACAGCCTGTAAACTATTAACTATTAACAGTTTTCTTCTCAATAATCTCTTCAGCACGTTTCAGAGCCTTGCTGATGTGATCTGTGATATTATCCTTGCCAAGAATATTGTAGAAACCAGCCTTTTCCAACTGGGCGTTTACCTTCTCGCAAACACCGGAGAGTACAACCTGAATGTCCTCCTTCTGGCTCATCTCGCAGAGGTTGGTGAGGTTGTGGATACCGGTTGAATCAACAAATGGAACCTTGCGCATACGGATGACACGTACCAGTGGACGGTCACCGAAAGCTGCCATCACTTCCTCAAACTTGTTACCGGCTCCGAAGAAGAATGGACCATTGATTTCGTATACCTCTACGCCCTTCGGAATCGTATAGTGCTCCAGGTTGGTAGAAAGGAAGTCAAACTCCTTGTTCAAGTCAATCTCATCATCGGTAATAGCTGTCACGTCGGTGGTTTCGCTCATTCGCTTCATGAAGAGCAGACAGGCGATAATCAGACCCACCTCAATGGCTACTGTCAAATCGAAGATGATGGTGAGGAAGAAGGTAATTAGAAGTACGGTTACATCGCTCTTCGGATTCTTCATCAATGCCAGGAAACTTCTCCATCCGCTCATTCCGTAAGATACAACTACCAATACACCGGCAAGACAAGCCATAGGAATGTACTGGGCAAGAGGCATCAGAAAGAGGAAGATGAGCAGCAGAACTATGGCGTGGATGATACCTGCAATAGGAGTCTTACCGCCATTATTGATATTGGTCATTGTGCGGGCAATGGCACCTGTTGCAGGAATACCGCCAAAGAGGGGAGAGGCGATATTGGCCAAACCCTGAGCTACCAACTCGGTGTTACTGTCGTGATGATCGCTGATTACACCATCGGCAACAGTTGCTGAAAGCAAACTCTCAATGGCTCCCAGGATGGCGATGGTAATAGCTGGTGATACAAGACTCTTGATGGTCTCCCAATTCATGGCTGGTACCTGAGCTGCAGGCAGTTCGTTGCTGATAGAGAAGCGGTCGCCGATGGTCTCGATACTCTCAACGCCGGCAAACTGCTTGAGCAGTAAGGCTACAATGGTCATCAGGATGATGGCAATAAGAGAGCCCGGAATCTTCTTGCTGAACTTAGGGGTGATGGCTATAACCACTACGCTTACTACTCCGATAAGGGCACACCAAGGATCTATGGTGTCAAAACTCTGGAAGTAGACGCCCCATTTCTCCAGAAAATCAGAAGGATTTGAAGTCAACGTCAATCCAAAGAGATCCTTGATCTGGGTCGTGAAGATGGTTACGGCGATACCACTGGTAAATCCCACAACGATAGGGTAAGGGATGTACTTGATGATGGTTCCAAGACGGAGAAGTCCGAAGAGAACCAGGAACAGACCAGCCATCAGTGTCGCTATCGTCAAACCTTCCATGCCATATTTCTGGATAATGCCATAGATGATAACGATGAATGCTCCCGTAGGACCACCAATCTGCACTTTGCTTCCACCGAAGATGGAGATGATGAGACCTGCTACAATGGCGGTGATGATACCCTTTTCAGGGGTCACGCCAGAAGCGATACCGAATGCGATGGCCAGAGGCAGGGCTACGATACCAACGATGATACCTGCCATGAGGTCAGACATGAATGTTTTCTTGTTGTATGTCTTTAAACAGGAAAACAAACTCGACTTAATTGCTAATGCCTTCATTTGAAAGTTTTAAAAATTATGTAATTATTTCTTGTTATCCGTTAAAACGTCTGCAAAGGTACTACATTTTTTTTATATGGCAAAATGTTTTTCATAGTTTCTTGTTTTCTTTATCCTTTTCCTCCTTTACTCTCTCTTTTCTTTCTTCTTTTCTTCTCCCTTCTTCCTTTATTTTTCAATACATTATTATGGATTGCGCATGTATGTGTGTGCCCGCACATATCTGCGAGTGCACGTATGTATATTATAAGGAGCAGTATGACATAAAATGCCGCGAAGTGTTTAATACTGTTAAATTTGAGATAAAAATGAAACTTTCTTCTTGAAAAATTTGGTAGTTTCGGAAATAGTTAGTACTTTTGCACTCGCTTTTGAGAAATACGGTTTCTCTTAGCAATT